>Ga0116149_1000506_pt1 | contig 51268 bp, 48 predicted proteins | sample AD_UKC057_MetaG_FD_89787 | JGI IMG/M metagenome (GOLD analysis project Ga0116149, IMG submission 89787) | Active sludge microbial communities of municipal wastewater-treating anaerobic digesters from USA - AD_UKC057_MetaG | ecosystem: Engineered > Bioreactor > Anaerobic > Digestate | place: USA...
GGCTTTGGCGGCGAGGATACACCCGTACCCATCCCGAACACGGAAGTTAAGCTCGCGTGCGCCGAAGATACTTGGCTGGCGACGGCCCGGGAAAATAGGGCGCTGCCGGACATTTCTTTTAAACAAACACCCATAGGGTGTTTTTTTAATGCTAAAAATTTATATAATGTAGATATTTACATTAAAGTGAAAGCATCAGACCTGTTTTATAATCTTAGTGTTTATTATGTATATAAAATAATGTATAATATTGATAATTTGATTTTGAGGTGGAAATGGACTTTTTTTCAATAATTACAATATTCGCAGGACTTACTCTTTTCCTATATGGTATGAATCTTATGGGGACAGGACTAGAAAGAGTAGCAGGACGCAGACTTGAAACAATAATCGAGAAAGCGACAAGCCGGCCTATAAAAGGTATATTAATAGGGATTGGTGTTACTGCTATTATTCAATCATCATCTGCGACAACTGTAATGATTGTAGGATTCGTCAACTCAGGACTTATGAAGCTTTCTCAAGCTGTAGGTGTGATAATGGGTGCGAATATCGGAACAACAGTCACTTCCTGGATATTAAGCCTTGTAAGTATTGACAGCGATACTTTTATTGTTAAATTGTTTAAACCGGACACATTCGCTCCTGTACTGGGAATTATCGGAATAGGGCTTGTGATGGCTGGCAAGAGGAACAAGAATAAGAATGTTGGTAGAATAATGCTCGGGTTTTTTATACTTATGTTCGGAATGTCAACAATGTCAGGTGCTGTTAAACCGCTTGCTGAGGTTGAAGGATTTACAAATATACTCACTCTGTTTTCAAATCCTATTCTCGGAGTAATTACAGGTGCGGTATTTACAGCCATAATACAGAGTTCATCTGCATCAGTAGGTGTTCTGCAAGCATTATCTACTACCGGTGCATTAACATATGGAAGTGCCATTCCTATCATACTTGGGCAAAATATCGGGACATGCGCGACAGCCCTTATATCCTGTATAGGAACTAATAAAAATGCTAAAAGAGCAGCAATGATTCATCTGTATTTCAATCTGATAGGTACTGTTTTATTCATCGTCCTATTCTATACATTAAATGCTATTATGAAATTTACATTTTTGGATTCATCATTAAGCCCTGTAGGAATAGCTATAATACATACATTATTTAATCTTTTGTCAACATTAGTATTATTACCTTTTTCAAAGTTACTGGTTAGATTATCGGAAAAGACAGTTAAGGATAAAGGCATCACAATAGAAAGAATCGTATTAGATGAACGTTTCCTTAATACTCCATCAATTGCTGTGGAACAGTGCAAGAAGCATATTGTCACAATGGCGAATATAACAAAAGAAACAATATTAATGGCACTGCCTCTCATAAACAATTATGATGCAAAAAAAGCCCAAATAATAACTGAAAATGAGGATTTGATTGATACATACGAAGACAAGTTGGGATCCTATCTTGTAAAGTTAAGCGGACGTGAACTAAATGACAAGGACAGCAAGGAGATATCAAAAATATTACATAGTATAAGCGATTTTGAAAGAATAAGCGACCATGCATGTAATATTCTTGATGTAGCCAAAGAACTATATGATAAAAATATTACATTTTCACCTCAGGCGAACAAGGAGCTTGTTGTTATGGCTGCAGCAGTAGAGGAAATACTTCAGCTTTCCATTGATGCTTTCCTGAATAATGATTTTGAGAAAGCGTATAAAGTAGAACCGTTGGAACAGGTTATAGATGAACTGAAAATCATACTTAAAGACCATCATATAGAAAGACTGCAGGGTGGTAACTGCACGATTGAATTAGGATTTATACTTTCAGACCTTATAAGCAATTATGAAAGAGTATCAGATCACTGTTCAAATCTTGCAGTTCTGACTATACAGATTGCTGAGGGGTTATTTGACACACATGAATATCTGCATGATATCAAAAAGTCTGACCAGAAACATTACATGGAAAACTATCAGAAGTTCCATGATAAATATGATGTGACGAATATACCTAATGATGATTCATATATTAATGATACAGTCAAAATGCTAAAGTAAATATATTGTTACTTGTTCAGAAACCGAATTGCACTACTGATAAACAACACAGTTTTATCACAAATTAATGATATAATAAATTAATAGATTATATTTTGGAGGTTGTGATGCTTAACAAGATATTGGTTGCTGAAGATGAACCTGCTTTAAGAAACCTCGTAAAAACCTGTCTGGTTAAGGAAGGGTACTCGGTACTCGAAGCAAGAGACGGACAGGAAGCTTTGGATATTTTCTACAGCGAGAATATATCTTTAATTATTCTTGATATTATGATGCCTAAACTAGATGGATTTGATGTGTTGAAAACAATCAGGTTGGAATCCACAGTACCAGTTCTTATGCTTACAGCAAGAAATACTGAGTATGATGAATTGCAAGGACTCAAGCTAGGAGCAGATGACTACATAACAAAACCATTCTCGCCAGCTGTTCTGGTGTCAAGGGTAAAGGCTATTCTTAAAAGAGCAGGGATGTTTACAGACAACGATATTACCGCAAACGATATATTATTAAAGGTAAAAGAGCATGAAGTTTATGTAAAGGGAGAAAAAATTAATCTTACTCCTAAGGAATTTGATCTTCTTCAGTACCTTATACAAAACAAGAATGTAGTCCATTCAAGAGAAAAACTTTTGTCTGCAGTTTGGGGATATGATTTCTTTGGAGATGCGAGAACTGTTGATACGCATATGAAATGTTTGCGAACTAAACTTAAGGATTCTGGAGAATATATTAAAACAGTACGTAAATATGGATATAAACTGGAGGTATAAATATTAAACTTCGTAATAAGCTTATACTCATAATAGTATGTGTGCTTTTTGTAAATGTACTTGCGACAGTTTTGTTTAGCAATATTGTATTTGAACGATTCTATATTAATGCAAAACATAACGAACTTAAAGAATATGCTGAAGAAATCAACCAGTATTTCATTGACATAGATATTTCTGTTCCCAATTTCAGGGATAACCTGATAAATACTTTTGGTAAGATGGAGAGGAATAACATTGAAATAATATGGTTCGCTTATGATGAGGTAGCAAAACAGGTAGATATCGGATATGCGACCAAGATAACAGGAAGATATCTGCCATCGGATCCTCCAGATACAAAGGAAGTACAAGAGTACATTGCAACTTTAATAAATTTAGGGGAATTAAGCTCATTAGCTAATGTTTATGAATACAAGACCAGTGATGTAAATGTAGGCATTCCGAGTATAAATCTTATCACTTACGTGTATGAGGATACAGATGTACAAAGCGGAAATGTATTAAGATCATATTTAATATTTAGCTCACCGAAAGAATACATAGAGACTACAGCAGATACAGCTGTAAGATTCGTGCTTTATATTTCTCTTGTAACCCTATTAATAGCGATTATTGCAGTTATTATAATATCAGAGAAGATAACCAAGCCTATAGTGAATATAAATAAAGTCGCAAATAAAATCTCAAATCTGGATTTTTCTGAAAATTGCAAAGTGACCGGAAAAGATGAGATAAGTGATTTAGGTAAAAGTATCAATGAAATGAGTACGAAACTACAGGACAGTATTGATTACTTAAAACAACGTGCACAGTTATTGAAAAATGATTTAGAGAAACAGGAAACATCAAATAAAACAAAAAAAGAGTTCATAGCCTCCGTATCCCATGATTTTAAAACGCCTCTTTCCTTAATAATGGCTTACAGCGAGTTATTGATGGACAAGCATAAGGATGATGAAGAGACAAGAGGGCAGCTTTTAATAATTACAGACCAGGCAATAAAAATGAACCTTATGGTAAACCAGTTGCTTACATTATCACAGCTTGAAAGTGGGGCAGCAAAGATAGAAGATACCATATTCTGCTTAAATGAAGCAGTGGAATCTGTAATAAAAGATTTGCACATTATGATTGAACAAAGAAACATAAATTTAACATTCAAATACCAGGATGATTACATTGTTAAAGGCGACTATAATAAAATAACTCATGTTATAACAAACCTTCTAGAAAATGCAATAAAATACTGTGATGAAAAAAAGATAATAAACATTAATATAAACGAAATTGATGGTAAAATAAGGACAAGTATTTACAATACTCATCCAGGAATATCTCAGCAGGCTTTGCCGAACCTTTTTAACAGTTTCTATAAAGAAGACAAATCTAGAGGAGGCAATAGTAATTCCTATGGACTTGGACTATCTATAGTAAAAGTGATTATGGAAATGCATAATTGCAGTTATGGAGCATATAATAGCAATGCAGGGGTAGTATTCTGGTTCGAGTTGGCAAAGCATACTGATTAATTTTTAAAAGGCTAAATAATGCATTTTACTCACGCTAAAGGAATATTGTCCATAAAAAATGGTATGAATATATATCGAGGATGTTCACATGGTTGCATATACTGCGACAGTAGGAGCAAATGCTATCAGTTCACACATGAATTTGAAGATATAGAGGTTAAGATTAATGCTCCTGAACTTCTAGAAAAAGCATTAATTTCAAAAAGAAACAGATGCATGATAAGCACAGGGGCAATGTGTGATCCGTATATGCATATTGAAGAGGAGCTTATGCTCACAAGAAAATGTCTTGAACTGATAGACAGGTATGGTTTTGGTGTAGCAGTTCAGACAAAATCCGACAGGATATTAAGAGACCTTGATCTTTACAAATCCATCAATGAAAAAGCAAAAAGCGTTATACAGATGACACTTACTACATATGATGAAAAATTGTGTGCAATATTGGAGCCAAATGTATGTACGACGAAGCAAAGATATAAAACATTAAAAGTCTTCCAGCAGAACAATATACCCACGGTCGTATGGATGTCTCCTATATTGCCATATATAAATGATACTGAAGAAAATATAAAAGGAATAATGGAATACTGCTTTGATGCAGGAGTGAAAGGTATCATATCGTTTGGCATGGGTACCACAATACGTGAAGGAGACAGAGAATACTTTTATGCTGCTTTGGATAAATATTTTCCAGGTATAAAGCAGAAATACATAATAAGATATGGTTATTCATATGAATGCAGAAGCGATAACAATGAAAAACTAATGAGTATATTCCATAATGAGTGTGAAAAACATGGAGTAATGCATGATGTGAAAAAGATATTTACATATATGAATGAGTTGCCAACCAATGTTGAACAATTGAGTTTCTTTTAATAAAAGCAATTAAGTTAATATATATTGTTAATATAATTTTAATAAATTATACAGTAAAGATAAAGTAGAGCCGTATAAACGGCTCTAGGCACATTATTTGACTTGGTTAATATTTTTATATGTGCCTTTTTCGTAAATGTTTCCTCCTTTCGTGTTTTTATTGCATAAATAATACACACATAGATATGCGTAATATTCCTGCTACGTTTCGTTCTTATAAAACTAATGTCAACCCTATACTAGTGCTAAAATGTGAGTAAATTGTGATGCTAGAGTTAAAGCTGTGTCAACATATAACTTTGTTATCACATAACATATGAGGTATTTTCACAATTTTATCACAAGATATATATAAAATAGAGGTGTAATAGAAATGAGGAGGTAACATATGGATAACGGAAACAATAGAAATGAAAATAATCCAACAAACCTATATTATCAATACAACAGCATGGCATATAACCAGATACAGGAAAAAAAGAAAATGTCTTCTTTAAAGAAGACTCTAATAATTGCAGTAGTAGTATGTTCGATTTTTTCCTTGCTTGTAGGACTTACAGGAGGTTTTCTGGCAAGCAGATTTTATGAAAGAGCTCTTGATTTAAAAAATGAGCCAGCTTCTTCTACATCAGTTTTTGCGACTGATCAGTCTGAGAATAGAAATAGCGAGAATAAATCAATTTATACAGCATCAAACATTGAAAAAGAATATGGTTCGGTAGCTGATATTTATGCCGATACAGTTGATGCTATAGTCGGTATAGTAGTTGAGATTGAGTCCAGTTCAGGATGGTCTACCTTTACGTCAACAAGTTCTGGTTCAGGAGTCATAATAAGTAAGGATGGGTATATTATTACAAATAACCATGTAATTGCAAATGCTAAAAAAATAACCGTATATCTGAATGCCAAGGAGAGCTATACTGCTGAACTTGTAGGATTGGATGTCCAACTGGATTTGGCTCTTTTAAAGATAGACGCAGATAATCTTAAATATATGGAATTCGGCAATAGTGATGAGATAGTAGTAGGAGAAATGGTCCTAGTTATAGGAAATCCATTGGGATATCTGAATCAGAGTTTAACAGTAGGATATATTAGCGGTTTGCAAAGAGAAATTACGCTGGCAAATGAAAAGATGGTACTTTTACAAACTGATGCAGCAGTAAATCCTGGTAATTCTGGAGGCGCGCTCATAAACACTAAAGGAGAACTTATAGGGATAATAAATGCAAAATCCTATGGTAGTGAAATAGATGGGATAGGATTTGCAATACCGATTAATGATATTAAGGATGTTCTTGATGATGTAGTCAATTACGGTTATGTAAAAGGCAGGCCTTATCTTGGAGTGGGATTAGGAGAGATAACATCGCAAAGCACCCTCAACTGGTACAATATGATGTATGGTATGAACTTAACTAAGTTGGGTGTTTATGTTTCGAATGTTGAAGAAGGTTCAGCGGCAGAAAAAGCAGGAATAAAGGAGTTTGACTGTATCGCCAAGTTCAACGGAACAGAGGTATTAAGCATGACTCATCTTAAAGAATTAATAGATAAGTGTACTGTTGGGCAAGATGTTGAAGTTGTAGTAGTAAGAGGAAGCGAAACCATTACACTTAATGTGACAATAGGAGAGGAAGTACCTGCGACATCGAAGTAATTAAGCATAAACGGCTATATAAGAGCTTGAAATCTAGTAAAGGTTTTAAGCTCTTTATTTACTTTTACTGCAGCATACAATAAGATATAAATATGCTAAAGAATATATTGTTGATAATAGAATACTGTGGCAAGAATTATGCCGGATGGCAAAGACAGCAAAATGGTATATCTATACAAGAGAAAATTGAAAATGCTATACAGGAGCTTACAGGTCAAAAAATAAATATAAATGGCAGTGGCCGTACAGATGCTAAAGTAAATGCTTTGGGTCAATGTGCAAATTTCAAGATTGACTGCACAATTCCTCCACCTAATTTCAGCATGGCTCTTAACAGCATATTGCCTGAGGATATCCGAATATTGGAATCTTTTGAAGTTGATATGGATTTCCATGCTCGTTATAGCGCGACAGGTAAGTATTATAGGTATACCATTCTAAACAGAAAGATGCCCTCAGCAATATACAAGCATACGACATGCCATGTAAAACAGCCTCTTGATGTGGAAAAAATGATTAAAGCAAGCTCATATTTCATAGGCGAGCATGATTTTCGCGCATTTATGTCAGCAGGCAGTAATATAAAAACCACAATAAGGACTATATATAGTTTAAATATAACTCAAAATGATAATCTTATATTCATCGACATAAAAGGAAACGGCTTTCTATACAATATGGTCAGGATTATTGCAGGCACATTAGCCGAAGTAGGAAAAGGAAGCATACCTGTAGAGGAAGTAAAGAATATAATACAAAGCCATGACCGCTCTAGGTGCGGTCCGACATTAAAAGCAAGCGGGTTGTGTCTTATGGAAGTATTCTACAATTGACATTGTAGCTTAATTTTCCATAAGGTATAATATAAGTATCAGAAGACAAATAATGAAAGGAGACAGTTTATATGAAAATTTCAATTGTCGGACGAAGAATCGATATTACCGAGGAAATCAAAGACTGGACCGAAAAGAAATTTGCAAAACTGGACAAGTTTTTTGATGTAAGTACAGAAGCAACGGTAGTTATTGAAGCTTTAAAGCAGAACAAACACACAAAGGTGGAATCCACCATAGTTTGGAAAGGAGTGATTTTCAGAGCAGAGCTCTCAGGTAATGACCTGTTAGGACAGATTGACAAATCTGTAGACATTATTGAAAGACAGATCAGAAAAAACAAGACAAGGCTAGAGAAGAGATTCCATGGGGATGTTCCAAATAATTGGATAGGCATCACACAAAGTACAGATTATCCACAAGCAGCATATAATGTGGTGAAAACGAAAAAATTCCCTGTAAAACCTATGTCTGTCGATGAAGCAGTAATGCAGATGGAAATGCTTAATCATGAGTTTTTCATGTTTGTTAATGAGGAAACTAGTGTGATGAATGTGGTATATAAAAGGAAGGATGGAGATTACGGTCTGTTAGTGCCTTACGAATAAACCGCAAAAAACGAACCGGCTGAAAAGCCGGTTTTTTTACGCTTAAAATTGTATAATATGAAATAGCATATAAAGAAAAGGATAGTAAGATGGCACAATCTGAAAGGCTGAACAATGCTTTTAATAAACTGATAACCGATGAAGATACTAATCTTATGCAGAAAAATGCCCGACAGATAAGCGAAGATTACAGAAATAGTATCGGATCAAACAAACGCATAGTGAATGATGAGAATCAAGCAAAGGCTTATGCTGCATCTAGAATGAGAGCTACTTATCAGGCGGTTTATGATAGTTTGAAATATATTAATAAAATCTCTTGCTTAAACGCTGACTCTCTTCTAGATGTAGGTGCCGGTACGGGAGCCAGTGTATTTGCATGTACTGATCTTATGATAATTAAGGATATTGTTCTTATTGAAAGAGAAGAAAGCATGATAAGCATAGGTAAAAAGCTTTTTTCGCTGACTGATGATAATTCCTTAGTAAAAGCAAAATGGATTAAAGGGACATTACAGGATATTGACGTAAATTCCAAATACGATTTAATAACTGCATCATATGTCATGAATGAACTTAATGATGAGGATAGGATAAGTATAGCCTTAAAATTATGGGAAATGACTAAAGACACATTACTGATTGTGGAACCGGGAACCCCTAAAGGATATAGGAATATTATAGATTTAAGAGATATTCTCTTAAGTAAAGGCGCATATATAACAGCTCCATGCCCTCATATGGATAAATGTCCTATTGAAGAAGATGACTGGTGTCATTTTTACTGCAGGGTAGAAAGAACCAAGCTTCATAAGCAGCTAAAAGGTGGAGAAGCTCCATTTGAAGATGAAAAATACTCTTTTATTGCTTTTTCAAGAAAAGAAAAACAACTGCCTGTATACAGAATATTAAGGCATCCTAAAACTAGTAAAGGACATATAAAACTGACTGCCTGTTCAAAACAAGGAATAGTCGGGATAACCGTCTCAAAGCGGGAAAAAGAAAGATATAAAGATGCAAAAAAGCTTAAAGCAGGAGATGATTTTTATTAATAAGGTCTTGTATTCATAACTATATCTTTTAATCTTGTCATAAAATACCTATAATTCTCAAAACTGACATTACTCAAGACCATGTGATCTGGACCTGGAATGAATCTGCCAAGCTTTATAAGCACAGATGCTTTTTCCAGCTCCTCATCCATCTGTTCTTTACCATGAGCCATACAGTCTTTATTAAGCCCGCCTAATCCAGCCATACTCGGCAGTTTTTCGCGTACATTTTTAGCATTACACCCTGCAAGAGACTCAAAAGGATACATGGCATTGACTCCCGAATCATACATCCATTCAGCTAAAATATCTGTGTTCCCGTCGCTGTCAACTAAGAGGATAGGAATATCATGAGCATCTGCAAAAGCTCTTATCTTTTTGTACTGAGGGGCGAGAAATTCTTGGAAATGTTCTGGTGAAATTATCGAACCGCACTTATAAGCCATATCTTCCCAGCTTTCTATCAAATCAAACTGAATTTTATCGCACAGCCTTTCCCAAAGCAATAAAAGCATATTTATATATTCCGAAATTATTTCTTTTACAGCATCTGGGTCATCATAGAACATATATCCGAGATTTACATCACCTGCCAGCCTTCGTATGAAGCCATATACTCCGCCGCAAGTAAGCTGTAAAGGGTAATCCCTGTCTTTATAAAATTGGGCAAGCTCATCGATGTCTGCAGGTATCCTTTTTTCTACATCACAAAGGACATATGGCCTTATCTTGTCCCAGTCATTAGCTGTTTTTAATGCATATTCAAGGATACCGCTATGATAGTCTTTGTCCTTACTCCATGTTCTTATCTCACCAATAGCGTTTTTATAAATATGAACAGGCCCGGTATCATCAATGCATATATCTGGTGGCATTCCACATAAACTGTACTTTACAGGTACTATTGCCCATCCTCTGTATGCTCCCTCGAACCCTAACAGCTTATCCATGTATATAGACAGGTTGGGCCTTTTTTCCAGCCATGAAGCAAGCGCATAATTTGATCCGCCAAAAATCCTCATAAATGGAACTCTGTCGACTTCCTGCCCTGTAAGGGTTCTTACAAAACGCTGACGGGTATTTAATTCTGTTGCCATATGATACCTCTTTGGAAATGATAAATGAATAGTAACACAGTAAATAATACACTTCAACATATATGTCATTGTTCCTTTTAATAGAAGCTGATTAATGGTAAAATGATTTAAGCAATAAAAATATGAGGTTTGTATGTCAATAAAAAATAATATACTTGATAATCTGAATGAAGAACAGAAAAAAGCAGTAACTAGCACACAAGGAGCTGTACTGGTACTAGCCGGAGCAGGTTCTGGTAAGACAAGAGTACTGACTAGAAGGATAGCATATATACTTCAGCAGGGTCTTGCACGTGCAAGCCAGATACTCGCCATCACTTTCACAAATAAGGCTGCAGCACAGATTAAGGAAAGGGTATATGAGTTATGCGATGAGGATTTCAAAGGATATTTCCCATGGCTTGGAACAATACATTCATGTTGCCTGAAAATGCTTAGGCAATACCCGGAAGAAGCCGGATTCAAAAGTAACTTTTTAATATATGACACTGATGATAAGAAAAGCGTTATCAAAAGCTGTATGAAGCAGCTTAATATATCAGATAAAGCATTTTCTTTAGGGTATGTCGCAGCCCAGATAAGCAGAGCTAAGGATGATCTTTTAGGTTACGAGGAATTTGCTGCTGCAAATGCTAATGATTTTCAGAAAAAAACAGTTGCAAAAATTTATGAGCTTTATCAGACTAAGATGAAAGAATATAATGCGATGGATTTTGATGACATCATATTCAACACATACTATCTTTTAAAAAATAACAAACATGTACTGGAATATTTTCAAAATATCTTCAAATATATCCTTATAGATGAGTTTCAGGATACAAATATAGCCCAGTACAGGATATTCGCAATGCTTTCTATGAAATACAGGAATCTTTTTGTGGTTGGCGATGATGATCAGTCCATTTACAGTTTCCGAGGAGCAAATATAAAGAATATATTGAATTTCGAGAAGGATTTTCCCGACAGTACAGTGATAAAACTGGAGACCAATTACCGGTCCTGCGAAAACATATTGAAAGCAGCAAACTGTGTAATAAGGAATAATGCAGCAAGAAAAACTAAAACCTTAAAAACAAGCAAGCCTGAAGGTAGCAGGATAAACCTTTATAAAGCATATAACGAACTAAATGAAGCCATATATGTTGCAAACGAGATAAAGAAACTCATAAAGCAGGGATATACATACAGGGATTTTGCCGTTTTATACCGTACCAATGCTCAGTCGAGAGTATTTGAAAGAGTATTCAGAGAAAGAGACCTCGACTACAGAATATTTGGAGGTTTAAGCTTCTTTTCAAGGCAGGAGGTAAAAGATGTACTTGCATATATGAGAGTCGTGTTTAGCACAGACGATGATGCTTCTTTATTTAGGATAATTAATCAACCCAAAAGAGGTATAGGTGATACTACTATTAAAAAAATACAGGCTATAGCTTCATATGAGTCAGTGACCTCATATGATGTTATAAAAAATGCGGATAAGTATGAACAACTTTCTTCAGCGTCAGCAAAATTGAAAGCTTTCAGCGATATGATTGAACAGCTCAAAGAATGTGATGTACCAGGTAAACTGGAAGAACTTTATGATAATATACTTAAACTTACTGGTATAAACGAATATTACTTACAAGAAGATGCTAATCTTGGCAGGGAAAGAGTAGAAAACATAAAAGAACTCAAAAGCGCTATTGTTACAATGAAACAATCGCATGAGGAGGATTACGGAGAGCTGTTGACTTTAGCTGCTTTTTTAGAAAATGTTACTTTAGCAACTGATGCAGACAAGGAACAAGCTTCTGACAACTATATCTCAATAATGACCCTGCACTCAGCAAAAGGGTTGGAGTTTAAAGTTGTATTCCTTGTAGGAATGGAAGAAGGGCTGTTTCCTTCATTTATGTCTATGAGCGAGAGTATGGAGGGACTGGAAGAGGAAAGAAGATTATGTTATGTCGGCATAACAAGAGCTATGGACATACTGTACTGCATTTATGCTGAAGAAAGAACGAAATTCGGCAAGACACAGCCTTGTGACCAGTCAAGATTCTTAAAAGAAATCCCCAGAGAACTTGTTAATGCAAGCCGAAAAGCATTTGAAAGCAGTGAAACAAGCGGATTCATTTTTGACAAATTGTTTATGCAAAACAAACCTGTATCTGTCACTAAAGGAGGGAAGCCAGTTGATATTCCCGGTTTGAATATTAACACTGAAGCTGTTATGAAAAAAGAGGACTATAACATAGGAGACAGAGTAATGCATAAAAAATATGGAGAAGGATATATTAAAGATCTTTATGATGATAATGGTATGGATATTGTGGAAGTAAATTTTGATATGGCAGGAATAAAAAGGCTTGTAATGGAATTTGCTAAACTGGTTAAAGTATAAAAGAGTTGCATTTTCATACAAAAAGCTTTGTACATTGCGATAAATAATGTTATGGAATATAATTTAACAAACAGTGGTTGATTGCTTATGACATTTGTATGAAAGGAGACTTATGAAATGAAATGCCCAAATTGCGGATATGAAGAGGATAAAGTTATAGATTCCAGACCCTCAGAAGAAGGATACGCTATAAGAAGAAGACGTGAATGTTTAAACTGCAAGGAGCGTTTTACTACATATGAGAATATCGAGAGAAAACCCATTATTGTAGTGAAAAAGGACCAATCAAGACAAAATTTTGACAAAGCAAAACTCCTTAACAGGCTTATGATAGCATGTGCGAAACGTCCTGTTTCAATTACAATGTTGGAAAATGTCGTTAACGCGATTGAGCTGGATTTTCACAAACGTCACTTAAGGGAAGTAACATCAAGAGAAATAGGTGATAAAGTTCTTGAACACCTTATAGACATAGATTATGTAGCATATGTACGGTTTGCCTCAGTGTATAAGGATTTTAATGATATGGATACTTTTACAAAAGAAATAAATATGGTTAAGGAAAAACAAAAAAAACAGGAGATATAGTTAATGGTACAGGATAAAAAGGATGTAGAACAGATTACCAGCAGGGAAGAGGATTTTGCTAAATGGTATACTGACGTTGTCAGGAAAGCGGAACTCATTGATTACTCACAGATTAAGGGATGTGTGATACTAAGACCGTATGCATATGCCTTATGGGAAAACATACAGAGGATATTGGACGGCATGTTCAAAGACACTGGTCATGAGAATGTTTATATGCCGATGTTCATACCAGAGTCTCTTTTGCAGAAAGAAAAAGATCATGTGGAAGGATTTGCTCCTGAAGTAGCTTGGGTTACAATGGGAGGTTCTGAAGAGCTTACAGAAAGAATATGTGTCAGACCTACATCAGAAACATTATTCTGTGACCATTACAAAAACATTATCAAATCCTGGAGAGATCTGCCTAAAAAATATAATCAGTGGTGTTCTGTAGTGCGTTGGGAAAAAGCTACAAGACCATTCTTAAGACATCGTGAATTTTTGTGGCAGGAAGGGCATACTATACATTCCACAGTAGAAGAAGCAAGGCAGGAAACACAGCAGATGCTCCAGATATATGCGGATTTCGCTGAAAATTATCTTGCAATGCCTGTAGTAAAAGGTCAGAAAACTGAAAAAGAAAAGTTTGCTGGAGCGGAAGAGACCTATACGATTGAATGTATGATGCACGACAAAAAAGCACTTCAAAGCGGAACAAGCCACTATTTCGGAGACGGGTTCGCAAAAGCCTTTGATATAAAGTTTACTGATAAAGATAATACTTTAAAAAATCCCTTTCAAACTTCATGGGGAATGTCCACAAGGATAATTGGTGGAATAATAATGACGCATGGAGATGATTCAGGGTTAAAGCTACCGCCAATGGTAGCGCCTGTCCAGGTTATGGTAATACCTGTCGCTCAGCATAAAGAAGGTGTTTTGGATGCTGCAGAAAAACTTCTTAATCAATTGAAATCTTCAGGTATAAGAGCTGGTATTGATGCATCCGAACAGTCGCCAGGATGGAAATTTGCTGAATATGAAATGAAGGGTATTCCTCTTAGACTGGAAATAGGACCAAGAGACATACAAAATAACCAGTGCCTTGCAGTAAGAAGGGATACAAAAGAAAAGATATCCTTGGCGCTTGCTGATATTGAAAAATCAGTCAGGGAGCTTTTAGATAACATCCAAAAGAATATGTTTGAAGAAGCAAAACAAAATCTGGAAAATAATACTTTTACTGCTTATACCATAGAAGAACTTAAAGACATAATTCAGACTAAAGGCGGATTCGTTAAAGCCATGTGGTGTGGGGATGTAAAGTGTGAAACACAGCTAAAAGAAGAAGCAGGAGTCTCATCAAGATGCATACCATTCGCTCAGGAAAACCTTTCTGACAAATGCGTGTGTTGTGAAAAATCTGCAAAACAAATGGTCATATGGGCTGTGGCGTACTAAAATGTGATGGAACGTAAGACGGTAGCTGCCGTAATACTGGATAATACATCAAGAACCTTTGACAAGATATATAACTATCTTGTACCTGAGGATATGCCGTTATATCTGGAAACAGGCATGCGTGTTTTAGTGCCTTTTGGAAAAGCAGACAAACAGAAAGTAGCATACTTTTTAAATTATGTCCCATACTCAGAAAAAATGAATGACATTAAGATGAAGTACATTATCGATATACTGGACGATGAGGCAGTGTTATCAAAAAATATGTTCATACTTGCAAAACAGATTAGAGACGAATATTTCTGCACATATGGTCAGGTCTTAAATGCCATGGTTCCTTTAGGATTAAAAATATCCATTGAAAAACTTGTATTACAGGAAGACGGGACTTTAACTCTTTTTCAAGCTTACTTGAAATCTTTACCAGGCGGTATAAACGAGCTAAACCAGCAGCTCAAATCAAATAAGATAAAGATTGTCGAGCAGGGTGTCCGTAATATGAAAAAGAAGTTCGAAAAGGCAGCAAGACTTAAAATAACTCCTGATGAAGTAGTGGAACTTGTATATAAGGACAGCATTAAAAATGAAAAGCATTTGAGAGTACTAGATCTTTTGTCTTGTTACGAGGATATTACTGTCAATGATTTTTCTTGTTACGAAAATATATCAAAAAACATTCTGTCTACTCTGGAAAAAAAAGGATACATTGAAATTTTCGAGAAGTTGAAAAAAGATGATATAAATTATGAAGAACCGGATGAAGCAGTTCCAAGTGACAAGATACCCACACAGGAACAGGAGCAAGTCACTAATGCTATTGCATCGTCAATAGATAAAGGCATATATGACAGATTCCTTATTCATGGCATAACAGGTAGCGGTAAGACAGAAGTATATTTGAATCTAGCAGAAAAAGTAATAAATAACGGAAGGGATGTAATTGTTTTGGTTCCTGAAATTGCTCTTACTCCGCTTATGGTGAAACGTTTTACTAAACGCTTCGGTAATAACCTGGAAGTTATGCACAGTCGTCTGTCAATGAAGGAAAGATATAATGCCTGGATGAAGATAAAAAGAGGTGATGTTAAAATAGCCTTAGGAACCAGAAGCTGCATATTTGCTCCTTTTGACAAACTTGGACTTATCATCATTGATGAAGAGCATGACAGTTCATACATATCGGAAAGCACCCCAAAGTATCATACAAATTTTGTAGCCAATAGAAGAGCTCATATGGAGAATGCTGTTCTTGTTCTTGGTTCTGCTACACCTAAGATTACAACATATAATGCATTCGAGAAAATAGGGCATGTTCTTACTATGTCAAACAGGGCATCTGGAGAGCTTCCATCAGTTTTTCTAGTAGATATGAGGGAAGATGCAATAAACGGCAGAATGTCAGTATTCAGTACCACTTTATTAAATGAGATTAATAGGAATCTTATTAATAAAGAACAGACAGTTCTTTTTTTGAACAAGCGTGGATATACATCAATGCAGTTATGTACAGCATGTAGATCGGTTGTAAAATGCGAGCATTGTGATGTTCCTCTTACTTATCATAAAAAAAGAAATTATCTTATATGTCATTACTGTGGACATGTACAAAAAAAATCTGATATATGCCCACAATGTCATGAAAATGCCATGATGGAATGCGGAATAGGAACTGAGAAATGCGAAGCTCAGCTTCATGAGATGTTCCCTGAAGCATCAGTAATAAGGATGGATCTGGATACGACAGGCATGAAGAATTCGCATAAGGATATCCTTGAACGATTTGAAAAGGATAAGATTGATATACTTATCGGCACACAGATGATAGCAAAAGGTCATGATTACCCGCTTGTGACTTTGGTAGGAATTCTAAATGCGGATGCTTTGGGAGCGGGAACTTTTTATGAGTCCAATGAGAATGCATACCAGCTCATAACCCAATCTTCAGGGCGGGCAGGAAGATCCGATCTCAAAGGAAGAGCAATTATTCAGGCATACAATGTAGATTCACCTTTAATGGAAAGCGCTATGAAGCAGGACTATGCCTCTTTCTATTCTTCTGAGCTAAAAATCAGACAGGTATTAGATTTACCTCCATTTACTAATATGGCTTTTCTTATTTTTTCTTCTGTACAGCAGCATATGTGTGAGGAATATGCGGATATAGCATATAATATTTTAAAAAAGACATCAATGACTGTATATGCGCCATCAAAACCTCAAATAGGCAAACTGAATGACAGATTCAGAATAAGAATAATAGTAAAACATAGAAATACAAAAGAGTTTTCTGACAACATAACAAAAGTATATCTGTATATGATTAAAAAATTACCCCAAAAAATAACCATCAGCATTGATGTTTTTAAAGATGAGTTCGATACTTTTTAATTCATTACGATACTATTTGATGTATAATTAATTTATGTAAATATTAAAGAAAAGGAAGGGTTCATATGCTTACTGATATCGAAATTGCTCAGAATGCAATAATAAAACCAATTACTAAAATTGCGGAATCTATAGGAATTAAAGAGGAAAGCTTGGAACTCTATGGTCAGTATAAGGCAAAAGTAAAAAGCAGCTCTTTAGATGGTAAAGACAAAGATGGTAAGCTCATACTTGTCACTGCAATAACACCTACTCCTGCCGGAGAGGGAAAGACAACGACCAGTATAGGTCTGGCAGATGGATTAAGAAAGATAGGCAAAAAATCCATGCTTGCTCTTAGAGAGCCATCTTTAGGCCCAGTGTTTGGCGTTAAAGGAGGGGCTGCTGGAGGAGGATATGCTCAGGTAATACCTATGGAAGATATAAACCTGCATTTCACAGGGGACATACATGCAGTAACTGCTGCTAATAATCTTTTAGCAGCTTTAATAGACAATCACATATATCAAGGAAATGAGCTTAAGATTGATTCTCGAAGAATAACCTGGAAACGATGCTTAGACATGAATGACAGGCAGTTAAGATATGCAATTGACGGTCTTGGAGGCAAGACTAATGGGATGCCTAGAGAAGATGGTTTCGATATATCTGTAGCAAGCGAGATAATGGCGATACTCTGTCTTTCTCAAAGCATAACCGATCTTAAAGAAAAAATAGGTCAAATAATAATAGGATACGATTTCGATGGTGAACCAGTAACTGCATCTATGCTCAAAGCACAGGGTGCGATTGCAGTTCTTCTAAAAGATGCACTGAAACCTAATCTTGTACAAACACTTGAAGGAACTCCTGCATTTGTGCATGGTGGACCTTTTGCAAATATCGCGCATGGATGTAACAGTGTAATGGCAACCAAATATGCTTTAAGATTAAGCGACTATGTTGTAACTGAGGCAGGATTCGGTGCAGACCTAGGAGCAGAAAAATTTTGTGACATTAAATGCAGGATAGCAGGATTAAGACCTGATGCTGTAGTAATTGTCGCTACCATAAAGGCTTTAAAGTATCATGGAGGCATAAATAAGAAAGATCTTGGTGTTACCAACGTTCAAGCAGTAGAGAGGGGTATGCCTAATCTGTATAAACATATAGAAAATATAACGAAGGTATTTAAGGTACCAGCAGTAGTATCTATTAACAAATTCTCCAAAGACACAAAAGAAGAAATCGATGTCATAAAGAAAGGATGCGAGGCAATAGGTATCGCTGCAGTGGAATGTCTTGTATGGGAAAAAGGCGGTGAAGGTGGTATAGAACTCGCTAAAGAGGCAGTAAGATTATGTGATATGGAAAATAAATTTGAATTCTGTTATGAAAGCAGTCTCTCAATTACAGAAAAAATAAAAGCAATTGCTACTAGGATATATGGAGCTGATAGTGTTGAATTTACTTCTGAAGCTAAAGCAGTACTAAAGATCATAAATGAAAAAGGTTACAACACTCTACCTGTATGTATAGCTAAAACACAGTTTTCCTTCTCTGATAATACAAAACTCATTAACAGACCACTAGGTTTCGAAATTACTGTACGAGATTTGAGGATATCTGCTGGAGCTGGATTCATTGTAGCTCTTACTGGTGAAATCATGACAATGCCTGGATTGCCCAAAACACCTGCAGCTGAATCCATAGATATTGATGAGGATGGAAAGATAACAGGATTATTTTAATATATCAGTTTTGTCAGTAGACAAACGGAATTATAATGCTAACATAAAAATACCAATAAATGTCGCAAAGGAGTATTTATGTTAGTGGAATTTTTAGGAGCTGTTATAACCCAAAACGGAAGGTATCTGGTCGAGCCTATAGAAAATAACGAAAAAATGTATGTTAGATTCCCTAGGATAGAGACTGTTAATGCAATTGCTGAAAAAGAGGAAATTCTAGAATACGGGCTTAAAATGAAATATGGTATTGAAATCATGGTAAATGATTGTATTTATCAGGAGGATTTTACCGATAAGTCTGATGTTGTAAGTTATGCATATTTTTCAGTTTATATGCACGGATGCAAACTGCCTTCGCAAATGCTTTGGATTGAAAAGGAAGACTTATCAAGAGTGAATTTTGTAATTGAAGACAGCATAATAACTGATATAATCCTAAATTCGGATAAAAAGGAGGCATTCAATGTTCAGGATATCTCTTGTGTTGAAAAGAGAAGATAGATTCATAGTAAAAAAGGACTATTTCAATAATGACTATTACTACGGTTTCTGGGAAATCTTCACAGCTGAGAAATTTGATGTATCCAGTGTATGCGGATATATAAAGGAAAATTACCCTGTATTTATAGGTGTAAATCTTTTGAAAGTAAGCTATGTAACGCAAGTGGTAAATCCTGAAACAGTATACATTTTCTGTCTTGCGGATATAAGCAAAGAACATATTCATAGTAAAGAGGATTACTGTATAGTATCAGAAGAAGAACTAAAAGAATTAAATATGATTTATCCTGATGCCATTTGTAGGGATATACTTTCAAAACAAGAAAAATCACTCAGCGAGCGCGAGAAGGAAATACTTATTGCTGCCGATAAGATTTTTAATATAAATGAAAATGCCGCAAGAGCTGATGCCTTTATAGCATTAATGGAGAACAGAATAGACGAAAATGGTTTTGAAGGATATATAAAAGAAAGGATAAAAGCTTACAGATACGGAATGCCTGATTTCGGCTTTAATTCAGATATGCACTTGTGTATATGGAAACAAAGAAAAGACAGATGGAGTTTTTCGAATAATCAATGATTCTTAATTTTTTACAGCTGCCTGCTGAAGTAATATGATATCATATCTATAGGGGGTGCGATATGGCGGATCTAATGATGAAAAAAATGCCTGCGACTGAATGGCAAGATGCTCTGCCCTTAGGAAATGGCGAAATCGGAGCAATGATTTATGGCAGTATACAAAAAGAAAGAATCTTACTTAATCATGAAAGGCTCTTCAGGTATCAGAAAGAACCGGTATATGATCCTTTTTATGAATATCTTCCACAAGTAAGAAAACTTATGCTAGAAGGCAGATACGATGAGGGTGAAGCATATTTTAATGAAAAATTTAAATCATGCTGTAAAGAGGTATATAACGTTGATCCTTATCAGCCTTTTGCAGAAGCTTATCTAGTTAGAAAGCCTGACGATGCTTTTACAGATTACACTGCTTCTCTTGACTTCTCATCGGCTATAGCTAAGGTTCAATGGAATGAGAAAAATTCCAGGATTACAAGAGAAAGTTTCGTATCGTATGAAACCGGATGTGTTTGCACAAGCATATTTACTTCTGACGATAGACCGCTTGATTTGAAAGTATATATGGATTCAGTACCAGGAGGAGAGAACTATCTGGTAAGCAACCATCAAATTAAAGATAACTGTTTTATACTAAACTGCATATATAATGATGGCAGAAAGCATGGAGCAGTCGCTTATGTTAAAACAGATGGAGGAAGTATTGAATATAATAAAGACAATATATCCGTTAATAAAGCGATAAAAATATATATATTCATCAAACTTTATATATACGAAGATGACAAGAAAGCAGCAGACCGGCTTATAAAAACCCTAAAAGGATATGATTATGATCAACTGAAACAAAATCATATTTCTGTGTGGAAAAGACTATACAATGAAGTTAGTCTGACCTTGGGTGATGAGCAAGAAATTTTATCTAATGAAGAAATCCTTCTAGATGCATATCAGGACAAAAAACCATTAAACCTGTTTAATACCATGTTTAATTATGGGAAATACCTATTCATATCGTCATCAAGAAAGAACGGGCTTCCGATAAATCTGCAAGGGATATGGAATGGCACGTATGAACCGAAATGGGATTCTGATATACATAATGATGAAAATGTTCAAATGTGTTATTGGGCATCTTTACCTTTAGGACAGTTCGAATCTTCTTTGGCTCTTTATGATTATTTCGATTCTATGATTCCGCATTTTAGAGAAAATGCCAGGAAGATATATAACTGCAGAGGAATTCTTGTTCCAATATGTATGAGCACGCACGGAAAAATAAGCGGTGTTACCGGCAGATGGCAATCATGGATATCAGCAGGAGGATGGATAAGTTCCCACTATTATGATTACTGGCTTTTTACCAAAGATGATGAATTTTTAAAACACAGAGCAGTAAGGTTTATGAAAGAAGTTGTCTTATTTTATGAAGATTTCCTTATAACCGGAGAGGATGGCAAGTATATTTTTGTTCCTTCTCTTTCTCCTGAAAATGTACCGAATCATGAACATGCTTCCATGATGTGTGTTAATGCGACAATGGATGTAGCAATAGCAAAAGAATGTATTACAAACCTTATAACTGCATGCAAATATCTTGATATTGAGGATGTCAATATTTCAAAATGGGAGACAATGCTTGAAAAAATGCCACAATACGAAATAAATGAAGATGGTGCTATGAAAGAATGGTTATATGATGGACTAAAAGATAACTACTATCACAGGCACCAGTCTCATATTTATCCATTGTTTCCTGGTAATGAAATAACAAAGGAAAGTAATCCTGTCATATATGAAGCTTTGAAGACTGCCGTAGATAAAAGACTGATGATAGGTTTTGTGCAACAGACTGGCTGGTCATATGCGCATATGGCTAATATTTATGCAAGGCTGGAAGATGGACAGAATGCGTTGGCATGTTTAAACTATATCTTAAGATCCTGTACAGGATCCAATCTTTTTACATACCATAATGATTGGCGAGACCAAGGACTGACGCTTTACTGGTTCGGGAAAATGCCGCCTTTCCAAATTGATGCAAACTTAGGATTCACAGCCGCAATGATTGAGATGCTTATTTTCTCTAAGGATGGCTTTTTAAGAATACTTCCTGCATTACCTCAAGCATGGAACAAAGGGAAATTATTAAATATATCAACAAGATGCGGCATAAAATGCGATATAATATGGCAAGATAAGATTGTTAATCTTTATATGAGCTCATATGACGATCAAACTGTGATTATAGAGTTACCATATATACCTGAAGAATTGGAGTTTAAAGATTGTGAAGGAATTCTTGTCAAGGAAGAAAACGGACATTCGTACTATTCTGTTTCTCTTAAAAAAGATATAAAAGGTAGTTTGTTTATAAAATAGGAGGATAATGTGCCTGACTTTATGTTAAAAGAAGTGCCTGCATCCTGCTGGAACGAAGCAGTACCCTTAGGTAACGGAAAGATAGGAGCCTTGCTATCCGGGGGAATATTTCGTGAAAAGATGGTTCTGAATCATGAACGGCTTTTTAATTATTCGAAAGCTGTAACACCTAGACCTATATATCAGGATATGGGTAATATACGGAAGCTCATACTGGACGGATCATACAAAGAAGCTGAGGATCTATATAGACAGAGCATAAAAGAAGCTGACTCAGGGCATCTGAAGATAGATGCATATCAACCATTTGCATTCATGTTCATAGGCCAGAACATAAAGAAGGTCTTTACAGATTATTCATTCAGATTAGATTTTAAAAAAGCATTTACGGAAATATCATGGAAAGAAGGAGAAATTTCCTTAAAAAGGAGTACATTCATATCATATGACAAAGATGTAATATGCATATGTCTGGATGCTGATAAAAAAGGATATATTGACGCAAGGGTAAATCTGGAGGCATGTCTGACTGAAAAAGGATTACTGGAAACAAAATTAGAATCAGATGATGACTTTTTAGTATATAAAGTAAAATATCCAAATGGTTCGAATCACGGAGCTGTCGCTTATATGAAGAATATTGGCGGAATTAAATATCACGATGAAAATAATATAAGGGTTAAGCAAGCAGATAAAGTATATATTTTCGTAATGATGTATCTTAAGGAAGATGATGACAAGGCTATCCGGCGTATAAAGAAGGAGATAGTTAGATGTGATTATGATTCCTTATTTAAAGCACACATCAAGAAGTGGAAACAGTTGTATGGAAAAGTATCTTTGAAAATAGGCCAATTTAACAAGCCGCTTACAAATGAGAAGCTTTTATCTGAATCATATAACAAAAAAGCTTCAAACCAGATTATCCATACAATGTTTAATTATGGCAGATATCTTTTAATCTGCTCGTCCAAAAAAGGTGGTTTGCCTGCAAACTTGCAGGGAATATGGAACGGAGATTACAATCCTGCATGGGCTTCTGATTATCATCTTGATGAGAATATTCAGATGAATTACTGGTTGGCTCTTCCTTCAAGAATAAATAACTGTATTATTCCTTTTTACGATTTCTTTGACAGTCATATAAATGATTACATGGAGAATGCAAAAAGGATATATAACGCAAGAGGAATCCTTATGCCTCTTGCTCAAACCACACATGGTAAATCAAACTCATTCTGGATATCTGCAGCTGGCTGGATTGCTTCCCACTATTATGACTACTGGCTTTTCACTGCAGATGATGATTTCCTTAAAAACAGAGCAGTTCCTTTTATGCGGCATATTATTGATTTTTATGAGGATTATTTAGAAATTGAAAGAGATGGCAAGTATGTATTTGTTCCTTCATATTCTCCTGAAAATACTCCTTTAGTTCCTAATGCTTCCTCTATGTGCATAAATGCAACAATGGATATAGCAATAGCGAAAGAAGTATTAACCAATATGATAACTGCTTGTGAGTATCTTGATATAGAAAAAGAAGGTATTCAAAAGTGGAAGAAGATGCTGGAAAAGATGCCGGAATATATGATAAATGAAGACGGCGCTTTTAAAGAGTGGTTGCATGATGATTTAAAAGATAATTATAATCACAGGCATCAGTCGCACATCTATCCGCTATTTCCGGGATTTGAAATAACCAAAGAAAATGACTCGGTAAATTATATAGCGATTGCTAGAGCAGTGGAGAAAAGGCTTTCATTGGGCTTTTCAGATCAAACAGGTTGGTCATATGCTCATATGGCAAACATTTTTGCAAGACTGGAAAACGGCAGCAGGGCATATGAGTGCTTAAGTAATCTAATAAGATCCTGTGTAAAATCAAATCTTTTTACATATCATAACGACTGGCGAGGTCAGGGAGTGACCACAGACTGGTTCGTTGGTAATCCGCCATTCCAGATAGATGCGAACTTCGGATTCACTGCTGCTGTCCTTGAAATGCTCATATTCTCAAAACCAGGATTTATACGCATACTGCCTGCGCTTGCACCAGATTGGCAAAAAGGACACATAAAAGGGATTGGAACAAGATGCGCTTGTACAGTTGATATTGAATGGAATTTTAAAAACAAGATTATAAATTTTAATATTAAACCTGTAAAGGAAATGAACATAGATATAGAAATACCTATGGGCTTCTTAGAAATCCAATGCAAAAGTTGTGATATATTATCTGTAAAGAAAAACAGGTATGTTAATGTCAAACTTTATAAAGACAAAATATCGACTTTAAAATTTTCTATATGACGATGGTATAAATTTATCTGCTATTGTTGTATAATTTAATCGGAGATGATAAAAATGGAAGATAAAAGATTCGTTTTAAAACAGATGGAATATTTCTCGAATTACCGGGACAATACCGTGTTCGGGATGCTTCCTAAAGAGATTTTGGAGCATAAGCTTTTCAGTATAGGCTACTATTACGATCAAGAAGGTTTGCAAGTACCAGAAGATTTATTCTACTGTTCTGTTGAAATGATTGATCAATTTATGCGTAAAAAGGGAAAAATAGACTATGTTGTTGTGGATTGCCCACTAGCCTACTATGATGCATGCGAGCATATTAAGACCGAAATTAATATCGCCCATATAGAAAATGGTGTGCGGTTGATGTCCGTGACAGAAACATACATTGATTATTCAGTAAGAATTGAACCTAAAGCTATTATATATCCAAACTGCTTCATACAAGGCGATACATTCATATGTGCAGAATCCGTAATTGGACCTGATACAAAAATTGAGTCTTCAAGAATAGGATGCAGATCTTCAGTAATGAAATCCGTAGTGTTGGAAAGTACAATAGGGGAGGATTGCATAATAGGGCCATTTACCTATATTCGTCCGCATACACATCTTAAGGATAATGTTAAAGCGGGTGATTTTGTTGAACTTAAAAATACTATTGTGGATGAAGGCACTAAAATACCTCATTTTGTATATGCAGGGGATTCAGAAATCGGGAAAGGATGCAATATTTCTTGCGGTGTGATTACTGCAAATTATGATGGAAAGGCAAAATATAAGACAAAAATCGGTAATCATGTGTTTGTAGGATGCAACAGCACTTTAGTCGCTCCTGTAGAGTTGGAAGACAATACTTTCGTAGCTGCTGGTTCTACTATAGTGGATGATGTCAAGACAGGATCTTTAGCTATTGCCAGATCCCACCAGGTAAATAAGGAAGGCTGGGTCGAAAAGACCGGCAGGATGAAAAAGTAAAATAAATATAATAAGGGGGAATAAAAGTTGGCCAGAAATGATATCAAGATTATGGGTGGCAACGCTAATCTTAAGCTTGCAGTGCAAATAGCTAACTATCTTGGAGTGCCTCTTCTAGATTCAAAAGTCGGAAGATTTGCAGATGGTGAGATTCAGATGATGATTAATGAGCTTGTTAGAGGTTCCGATGTTTTTATTATCCAATCAACATGCCCTCCTGTAAATGAGAACCTAATGGAACTTTTAATAATGACAGACGCATTGAAGCGTTCATCTAGCGCAAGAGTCACAGCTGTCATGCCATATTTCGGATATGCAAGACAGGACAGGAAAGCGCGTGCAAGAGATCCTATTTCAGCTAAACTGGTTGCAAATCTTCTAACAACTGCAGGTGTAGACAGGATTTTGACTATGGACCTGCATGCTCCTCAAATACAGGGTTTTTTTGATATACCTGTAGATCATCTTGAAGGTTCAATAATATTTTCGGACATGATTCTTGATCTGATGAAAGAAAAAGATAAATCTGATTTTATACTGGTAGCTCCAGATATGGGTTCTGTGAACAGAATCAGGAAAATGGCTGATCTGACAGACCTTTCCATTGCAATTATTGACAAAAGAAGAATTAAAGCCAATGAGTGCGAAATTATGAACATTATTGGTGATATTAAGGACAAGACCGCCATTATAATGGATGACATGATTGATACAGCAGGGACAATTACCAAAGCTGCAAATGCTGTTGCCGATATGGGTGCAAAAAGAGTTCTGGTTTATGCTACTCATGGCATATTATCAGCAGATGCAGTAACCAAGATAAAGAATTCAAAAATAGAGAAGATGTATCTTTTAGATACCGTTCCGGTCCCATCTGAAAAAATGATAAGCAAGATTGAAGTAGTAAGTGTTGCAAAACTGTTCTCGGAGGCTATTTATAAGATATACACAAATACATCCATGTCTGCTTTGTTCAAAATACCCGCCAATAGCAGGAATGAGAAGTAATGGATAGATATATAATAGCGGGGCTTGGAAATATCGGACTTAAATACAGGAATACAAGGCATAATATTGGATTTATGGCTATTGATGAGCTTGCTGGCATATATGAAATTAAAGTAAAAAAGATACTGTGTCAGGCTTATACCGGAGAAGGTATAATAAAAGGCGTCCCTGTCGTTTTAGCAAAACCCAAAACATTTATGAATTTGAGTGGGCAGAGCGTACGTGCTCTTGTTGACTGGTATAAAACTGATATTTCAAAGCTTATTGTAATATATGATGATATGGATATCCCTATGGGAGAACTTCGCATCAGATATAAGGGAAGCGGAGGTTCGCACAATGGAATGAAATCTATACTAAGCCATCTAGGTGCTGATCAGTTTATCCGAATAAGAGTAGGTATAGGAAGAAATCAGCAGATAGATGCAGTTGATTATGTGCTTGGAAGATTTTCAAAAACTGATAAACAGATTATGGAAAACACTTTACAGGATGTTACAAAGGCTATAGTATGTATACTGGCAGAAGGTATAGATATAGCTATGAACAGATATAACAGCAAGAAAGACAAAGGTGATGTGTAGTTAGATGAATCCTTTTATACAGGTTTTTTCCGATATCCCACAGTTAGTCGGGATAGCGGACTGCATAGCGTTGAAACAGACCCCCGTAGGTTTATCCGGACCGGGTAATTCCTTATGCCCGCTAATAAGTTATGTAACAGCCTCATTATTGTCTAGAAAGCTGTTAATTATTACTCATTCCAGAACCTCCGCCCTTTCAATATATCAGAATCTCATATCACTTTATGGTGATGATGCAGTATACATACCTATAAGAGAACTAATGCTCTACGATATAGATGCATACAGTGGTAACGATAAACAATCCAGGCTTAACGCATTGTACAGGATAGCATCAAATAATTTCAAAGCTGCTGTAGCATGTACTGAAGCCCTAACGGTAGGCACTGTTTCCAAAGAAGTTTTTCTTAAAAGTCTTATTAGATTGGAAAAAAACAGCCAATATGATATGGAGACCTTAAGTAATAAGCTTCTTCGATTAGGGTATATAAGAAAAGCTCTTGTTGAGGAAAAAGGCCACTTCAGCATACGAGGCGGTATTGTGGATATATTCTCAACTAATTATGATAATCCTGTAAGGTTAGAATTCATTGGTGATGAGATTGATAGTATAAGGTTTTTTGATGCTGATACACAAAGGTCTGTTAAGGATACAAAGGATATTGTTGTAATACCATACAGTGAGTTTTTGCTTAGTGAAGACCAAGAAAATATGCTTAAAGCAAAAATCACTGATACCTGGGATTTGCAACAGCTTTCAAATAATGACCACTTTAAGATAATGGACAGATATTATGCTTTAACAGACAATTGTCAAATGACTTGCAGCTATTTCGATATTGATGTGCTGACTGTAATACATAATGATGTAAGATGCCATACAGTAGCTGATACTGTATATAAGGAATATGCTAATTCTTGTATCAGTCTTTTACAGAAAAAGAAAACATACAGCGATGCGTGTCATATGCAGAAGGATATTTATTCATTATACTCATATCTAAAACCTGAACTAGTTCTGATATATGAGAAATCCAACTACAGTATACCTTTGTATAGGGATTTCGATATAAAATTTGAAGAAGCTTCTTCCTACAGAGGGGATATGGAGCAATTTTTAAATGATATAGCAGAGTATAGAGCTGCTAATATGCGAATATTCATATCTTCAGATAGAAAAAAACATACTGATTATCTTAAAGGTTTTTTTGAAGACAATGGGTACATAGTCCATATTATCAACTCTCATGAAGATTGTTCTATACTTCCAAAAAGAATATATATTATTGAAGATGGATATAACGAAAGCTTTGTTTCCAAAGAAGCGAAAATCGCATGTATTTCTGTAAGCAGAATATTCCGAAAGAATGCAAAAGGTAAAACCAAACAGATAAAAGATACAGATTTCTTCGCTCAGATTCAGCCGAATGATTATGTGGTACATGACCATCATGGAATTGGCATATATCTTGGTGTAGAAAAAATTGAGATTGAAGGTATAATAAAAGACTATATAAAAATAGCATATAGAAATAATGATATGCTGTATGTACCTGTAAGCAAAATGGACCTTGTACAGAAATATGTCGGTACTTCAGATAGAACTCCAAGAATAACAGGGTTAGGCGGTCATGATTGGGAGAAACAGAAGAGTAAGGTCAGAAAAGCAGTCCAGGATATAGCAAGAGAGCTTATAGAACTCTATAGTAAACGCAATTCCGTAAAGGGGCATGCTTTTCATGAAGACACTCCATGGCAGGTTTCTTTTGAGAATGAATTCTCATATGAAGAAACTGAAGATCAGATCAAATGTGTTGATGAAATAAAAAGCGACATGGAATCCACCAAGGTAATGGATCGCCTATTATGCGGAGATGTGGGTTATGGGAAAACTGAAGTTGCTTTACGTGCTGTATTTAAAGCTGTAATGGATGGCAAGCAGGTTGCTTTCCTTGCGCCTACTACCATGCTGGCTTTGCAACACTACAATAATTTCAAGGAGAGAATGAAAAATTATCCGATAAATATAGATTTAATGTGCAGGCTTAGGGATAAAAAAGTACAGCAGAAAACTGTTGAGGATTTAAAGAATGGGAAGGTTGATGTGGTTGTAGGTACTCACAGAATACTGGAAAAGGATATCTTCTATAAGGATCTTGGTCTTCTTGTAGTAGATGAGGAGCAGCGTTTCGGAGTAGCTCAGAAAGAAAAGATAAAAATGCTGAAACCCACAGTGGATGTATTGTCACTCACTGCAACTCCTATACCCAGGACTATGCATATGGCGCTTTCTGGAATCAGAGATGTAAGCACGATATACGATCCGCCTGAAAAGCGGTTTCCGGTACAGACATATGTAATGGAATATGATCCTGAATTTATTAAAGAAGCAATTCTGCGGGAAAAAGACCGTAAAGGGCAAATATTCTATCTTTATAACCGGGTTATGGATATGGAGAACAAGTTTTACCACCTTAAGACGCTGTTGAAGGATGAAGTGAGAATTTGTATGGCACATGGCCAGATGCCGGAAAAGCAGTTTGAGAATACTATAATAAAATTTATTAACTATGAGTATGATGTTCTGCTGTGTACTACTATAATTGAAGCTGGAATTGACATATCCAATGCGAACACTTTAATAATTGAGGATGCTGATAAATTAGGGCTTGCCCAGTTATATCAGATAAAAGGGCGTGTTGGAAGATCAGATAAGGTAGCATATGCATATATCACGTATAAAAGAGGAAAAGAGCTAACCGAAGAAGCGACTAAAAGACTGGAGACAATAAAGGAATATACAGAATTCGGTTCAGGTATTAAAATTGCGATGAAGGATCTTGAGATAAGAGGCGGAGGAGACCTTTTAGGAGCAAGTCAGTCAGGTCATATGCAGGGTGTCGGATATGATATGTATGTCAGGATACTATCAGAAGAAATTGCAAATCTCAAAGGTGAGAAAGTTCAGGGGGCGACAGCTCAGACTAATGTGGACCTTGATATAAGCGCATATATAGACAAGTCATACATTAATGACGACCTATCTAGGCTAAAGATGTATAAGAGGATAGCGTTGGTAGCCTCCTTGTCAGAAAAAAGTGATATAATCGATGAAATGATAGACCGTTATGGCGAGCCCCCTTTGCATGTTGTAAATATAATTGATGTGGCTTATGCAAAGAATCTAGCATCCAAATTGGGAGTTGCAGAAATAACCCAAATAAAGAAAGGGATTATAATTACATACGAACAGCATGAATCAGCACATTTTCGTAATTTAACAGATGTTTTGGATAAAGGGCATCATAAATATATGGTTAAGATGACAGATACACTTAAGATAAGGGTAGATACTAACGAAAAAGGCGAAAATATGCTAACATTTTTAACAAAAATACTGGAGAAGGCTTTAGCAGCAAAATAAGGCTTGATAAAAAGCCGATTTTTATTGTAAAATTAGTATTTGTTAACCAGTTTATTTATCTAAGAAAAAGGAGATATGAAATGGCAGTCAATAAGGGCATAAAAGAGGATGTCAAAAAGAAAACCAACAAAGAATTATCCAAAGAAGAAACAATAATAAGATACGGATTTTTGACGCTTGCTGTTATAGTTGGTCTTTGCATAATTTATTTTGTTATAGCTAGTATAATTCCTAATAACTATATAAAAGTTGGAAACAACAAAATTGTTGAAGAAGAGTTTATGTATCAGACAAACATGCAGTACAATGTCTTCGTAAACTATTATCAGGACTATATAGCCAATCTGGGATTCGATCTTTCTACCCAGGAAGGCATTTCAGCTTTCATGAAGACAGCATTTGACAATCAGCGTTCATTCGGACAGATGCTTCTTGAAGGAGTAGTTAACAACATACAGGAGCAGTATATAATACTGGACCAGATTGAAAAGACAGGCTTTGATATTGATGAGCAGGAACTGGAAGAAAGTTATGCTTTACAGCTTGACAGCCTCCAGAAAGCTGCTGATGAAGCAGGTTATGATCTTGACGATTATGCAGGGCTTTACTATGGTACAACCTTCAAGGCAATGGAAAAGGTTATTAAGCAGACTCTTAAGGCTCAACAATACATAAACTATTTGGAAGAACAGAATCTAGAAGCGGTTACTGATGAAAGAGCTCGTTCATACTACGATTCAGTGGATGCAGATGGTAATTTAATTAAAGACGATATAGATAAAGTCACAGTGGTTACTGTGTTAAAACGTACAGTAGATGACCAGCTTAAACCTCTTGCAGATGATGTGGTAGCAGCAGCAAAAGCAAAAGCAGAAGAAGTATTCGAGATGGCAAAGAACGGACAGGATATTTATACTCTTGCAAAGCTTTACAGTGATGAACTTAATGATGAGGATTCTGAAGAAGAAACGGAAACAACAACAAAACCTGGTGAATATACATTTACGAAAAACGAAGTCAGTATTACAGATTTGTCCGACTGGGCATTCCAAGCTTCTATCTCAGATATTGGACTTTTGGAGACTGACATAGGATTTATAGTCATAAAACTTGTTGGCAGGACAGAATATGAAGATGTAAAGGATGAGGTATTCAGACTGATAGCAGGCAGTGATTATGAGTTGAAGATGAATGAGTATCAGCAGATGAGCGAGTATGAGATAGGATTATATAGGCCATATCAGGATCTGTATCTCAATTATTCAATAGCTCAGTAAGACGAATTTTAAATTACTTGCCCCTGATATAGCATCAGGGGTATTTTTGGTGAATTGAAAAGTTAAATTCCAGTATTAAGTAAGCTGGAAAAAATGAAAGACTAAATTCCATCTATACCGTATTTATGGGCTTAATTTTGTATCCAGCATCTTGAGATTTTTATGAAAAAAGCATATATTAGAATTGCAGGAGGGATTTGAAAGCATGCCAAGACCGATGTCCGAAAGTAAATTCCGGAAAAATGCACGACTAAGTTCCGTATAGGATTTTACATTCCCCGGGAATGTTGGCTGTCCTGTTGTTCCTTAAAGCTAGTCTTTGTTTCTCTTGAAAGCGTGCCTTAAAAGGCCGGGATTCAAGGTCACGTCATCTCTTGCGATACGCTCTATGTTAAGGATGCCTGCGGCTTCTTCGCCATAGAGGAAAGTGAATACCTCATAGGGTGTCTTCCCGCCGAATGACTTGCGCGGGACAGAGTTGATGTGGGAGAATGCGAGATTCAGGTCATCTTGCGTGATCCCGTCAAGAGGATACCCGTTCGGTATGATATCCCTGACGTAGTTATGGCTGTTCTCCACATGAGGCTGGCTTGACTGCATTGGGTCGCAGTAGAACAGATTACACCTTGTGGAGCCGTCAGGACCCTTCTCGAAGAGGTCGAAGGCTTCGAACTCCGCGCCTCTGTCTGTAAGGACGATACCGAGAAGCAGAGAGAACAGCCGGTCTCCCAGCATGCTTTGCAGCATGTCGAAGGTTGAAGCCATGGAGGCCGCTGTTTTCTGTTTATGGATGTACCCGACCATGAAGCCTGTGCCTGTGAAGATAATTGTCTGGATGTATGGCCCCTGCAGGCTGTTCATCACTGTATCCATTTCAGCTATACGGATATCCGGTTCCTCATCCAAAAGGCCCATAAGGTCTTTGTAAAGCCTCCCTTCATAAACCGGCTTGTTCTTCCTCGGCTTGCATATGCATTTGTATCTCTTGCGGCTGACCTGCTCTTTTAACGAGAAATTGTCTACGCCGAAATCCTTGAACACTCCGCTTTCGATGTACCCGTATACTGCCCTTATGCTCTTATCTATCTCCCCATGCGCTGAAAGTATCTGGTATACTGATTGTCCCTGCTTAAGAAGAGGGGCTATTGTCTGCCCGATTTCATTTCTTTTCTCTTCCGTGAGGTTTATCCCGATGCGGGATTTGACAAGGGTTGCCCTGTACGCTTCATGCGCCGCATCCGCTTTGTAGAAGTACTTGTCCAAGTGGCATTTCGGAAGGTCCGTGCATTTGTTGCATGCTCCGGGGGATATGTCCCTCCTCCTGCATGAAGGTTCCTTGTATCTTGGACACATTGGAACGCAGTGCTTACCGCATTCTTTCTTGTATATGCATATGTTTTGCCGGCCATAGGCGTTTCTCGGCTTCAGTATCCTGTTCTTCCTGATCTCCTTGGCTATCGTGGTCGGGTCCTTGCTCAACACCCTCGCTATGTCGGACTTGGAAGAGCCGTTCCCTATGCCGGTCTGGATGATCTTCCTCTCGTCAAGGGTAAGGTGCTTGTTGTCATGTGTGCTTTTCTCATATATCCGCTCCTTTCACGGCAGAACATTCCCGGAAAAGAAAAATATACACAAACAAGGCATATGAAACAATATGGAATCTTGTGCAGGACTAAAATCCGCTTCAACATATTAATACTGGAATTTAACTTTTCACTTTACTCGGGTTTATCTTTTACCCTCTTCCACTTGAATATATAATCTATCGGTACTATAATGTATTAGTTAAATACTTAACGTGAGGTGGATATATGACATTTTTAGAAAGAACAATACAAAGAGCCAAAAGCAGCATAAAAACTATAGTACTGCCAGAATCAGAAGATATCAGGACACTAAAGGCAGCATCAACTGTACTGAAAGAAGGCATTGCAGATATAATTCTTATAGGTGATAAAGAACAGATAAAGAAAAAAGCTGAAGGGTTATATATCCCTGAAAATAAAATTTTGGAAATAAATAAATTTGCAAAAATGGATGAATATGCAAATGCTTTATACCAGCTTAGAAAAGAAAAAGGCGTTACACTTGAAGCAGCATACAAACTTTTACAGAATCCTTTATACTTTGCAGTTATGATGGTAAAGATGGCTGATGCAGACGGAATGGTTGCAGGTGCTGTAAATGCTACAAGCGATACTTTAAGGCCTGCTCTTCAGATACTAAAAACAGCAAAAGGAACAAAGATAGTCAGCGCTTTTTTCATAATGTGCGTACCAGACTGTGAATATGGAGCAAAAGGAGTGTTTGCATATGGTGATTCAGGGCTTGTGGAAAATCCTGATGCAGACCAGCTTTCTGAAATAGCTATTTCCACAGCAAAATCCTTTAAACTGCTTGTTGAAGAGGAACCGGTTGTGGCAATGCTCAGCTACTCAACATATGGTAGCGCAAAATCCGAACTGACTGATAAAGTTATTCAGGCTACCAAGTTAGCAAAAGAAAAAGCTCCGGATTTAATGCTGGATGGTGAGCTTCAGGTAGATGCAGCTATAGTTAAGGAAATAGGGCAGAAGAAAGCACCTGGAAGCAAGGTTGCCGGCAAAGCTAATGTAATGATTTTCCCAAACCTTGATTCAGGGAATATCTCATATAAAATTACACAAAGATTAGCTAAAGCAGAAGCATACGGACCGCTGCTACAGGGAATAGCAAAGCCTGTAAATGATTTATCAAGAGGCTGCTCAGCAGAAGATATAGTGGGGGTAATTGCCATAACAGCTGTACAGGCACAAAGTGTCTAGTGAAATATGTTAAGGCTAGGGGGAATATGAAAGTTCTAGTAGTTAATACAGGTAGTTCTTCATTAAAGTATCAGTTAATTGATAGTGAAAATGAGAAAGTAATGGCAAAAGGATTATGTGAAAGAATAGGGCTTGTAAATGGCATTCATACATATACATGTACAGATGGCTCATCTTTTACACAAGAATGTGTTATGCGTGACCATTCGTATGCTTTTAAAATAATGCTGGATGCTTTGATATCCTCCGAACATGGCGTCTTGAAAAGCGTATCAGATATAGATGCTGTAGGTCATAGAATTGTACATGGAGGAGAAAGATTCAGTAAACCTGTTATTATTGATGAGTCTGTTTTAAAGACTATTGAAGAATGTGTGGATCTTGCACCGCTGCATAATCCTGCAGGCATTTTAGGAATTAGGGTATGCCAGGATGTATTGAGGGATATCCCGATGGTTGCGGTATTTGATACAGCATTTCATCAGACCATACCGGATTATGCGTATATGTATGCAATTCCTTATGAAATGTATGAAAAATATGGAGTGCGAAAGTATGGATTTCATGGCACTAACCATAAGTATGTATCCCAAAGAGCTTCTGAAATTATAAATAAACCGCTGGATAAAATAAAGATAATTTCCTGCCATTTAGGAAGCGGCGCATCTATATGCGCAATCGACAGAGGCAAGTCCATTGATACATCAATGGGATTCACTCCTCTTGCAGGACTGGCTATGGGTACTAGAAGCGGGACTATTGATCCTTCTATCATCTCATATATCATGGAAAAGAAGAATATGACAGTTGAAGAAGTCAATGATTATTTAAATAAACAATCCGGATTATTAGGTGTTTCAGGAATAAGCAGCGATTTCCGTGATCTTATAAAGGCTAAAAGTGAAGGAAATAAGAGAGCTTCTTTAGCACTAAGCATATTTGCATACAGGGTAAAGAAGTATATATGTGAGTATGTAGGTATAATGGGCGGGATTGATGCGCTAATATTTACAGCCGGAGTAGGAGAGAACAATGCTTTCATAAGGGAGCATATAACTACTAATCTAGATATTTTTGGAATTAAACTGGACAAAAAGAAAAATAATACGTTAAAAGGTGAAGCAGATATAAGCAGAGACAAATCTAATGTCAGGATTTTGATAATTCCTGCCAATGAAGAGTTAGAGATAGCAAGACAGTGTAAAAGCTTACTTGAAGTCAAAAACTAATAGAAAATTGTCTTGACAAGGTATAATTGCCACCATATAATAGCATTTGTCGGTTTTTTGAAAGGTATAAAATGAAGATTGACATAACCGATATAATAGAAAGAGATGGCGTTGTAAAACGTTTTAAAATGGATGCGGATAGCCACAAAACTGGCGGTGGTAACGCTCTTGTGAATTTTTTAGGAGATATTCACATAGAAGGTGAAATTTCTAACAATGAGGGCATCCTTACCGTAACAGCAGATATCTTAGGGCAGCTGGATGCGAAATGCTATAGATGCTTGAACGAGATTGTAAAGCCATTCTCAATACCTATGGAAGAGACTTTTGAACATGCGAACAGTTCAAAAAGCCTGGACAGTTACGAATATTCAGGACATATATTGGATATATCCCAGGCAGTAATCGATTCCATATATTTAAACATCCCTGACAGGATATTATGCAAGTCTGAATGTAAGGGATTGTGCCCTGAATGCGGATGTAATCTTAATGATAAAGATTGCAAATGCAGAAAAGAAAGCAAGGAAAACAAAGGATTTTCTGCTTTGAGGGATTTATTTAAAGAATAATGCTAATAATACAGGAGGTGTAAAATGGCTGTACCAAAGCGTAAAGTATCAAAACAAAGACAACGCAAAAGAAGGACTTTCTATAAACTGGAAACGCCTAATCTTGTAAGATGTTCCCAATGTCATACTCTCAAGCGTCAGCACAGGGTATGTGAGGAATGCGGATATTATGATGGAAAAGAAGTTATAAAAATAGAAGAGGAAAAGTAATGTTATAAGGCGATGAACATATCGCCTTTTTGCTATATGGAAAATAAGGCAATTGCTATAAAACAAGTATTAAATAGAAGTTTAGCGAAAAAAGCCGGAATAAAATCCGGCGATTTTTTACTTTCAGTAAACGGATTCTATATCAAGGATATATTTGATTACCAGTACCAGATATCTAATGAGAACATAACTTTAGAGATTATTAACAATAAAACCGGAAAACTTGCCAGACTGGAGATTGAAAAAGATATAGATGAGGATATTGGTCTTATTTTCGAAAAAGATTTGATAGATGATGAGAAATCCTGTCAAAACAAATGCATATTCTGCTTTATAGATCAGCTTCCCAAGGGTATGAGAGATACTTTATACTTTAAGGATGATGATGCAAGATTATCATTTTTAACAGGTAATTATGTAACACTGACTAACATGTCTTATGATGATATCAACAGAATTGCCTCGATGCATTTTTCTCCTGTAAATGTCTCAGTGCATACAACAGAACCTGAATTAAGATGCTCAATGCTTAACAACAGGCATGCAGGGGATGTGTTAGATAAAATGAAGGTATTTGCTGATGCTGGCATACAGCTGAACTGTCAGATAGTATTGTGCAAAGGTATCAATGACAAAGAAAAGCTCGAAAAAACGATAAAAGATCTGGTCTCTATGCATCCTGCTGTAAAAAGCATTTCCGTCGTACCTGTTGGGATTACAAGATATAGAGAAGGACTTTATCCTCTAGAACCTTTCACACCTGAAGAGAGTCTGCAGGTGGTAAATCAGATAACTAGATATCAACAGGAATTCAAAAAAAATTATGGGTACAATATAGTATATATAGCAGATGAATTTTATATAAAAGCCGGACTGTTTCTTCCTTCAGTTGATGAATATGATGGTTTCTATCAAATAGAGAACGGAGTAGGTTTAATGGCAGAATTCATGTATGATGCTCAAAATTATCTGCTTGACATATCAGAAGACAAGAAACTTAGAAAAAAAGCAGAAAAGATTAAAAAACATAAAAGCATAGCTACAGGAGTGCTTGCCTATCCATATATCAAAGAACTGACAGATAAAGCATGCCAATTCGCTAACAATATAAAAATTGATGTTTATGAGATAAAAAATGGATTCTTCGGTGAAAATGTAACTGTAACAGGTCTTCTGACAGGTCAGGATTTGGAAAATGGATTAAGTTCAAAAAATTTAGGAGAAGAGCTCCTTATTTCGAGAACGATGCTAAAAGCAAGTGAGGATGTTTTTTTAGATAATATCTCATATAAACAGCTTAGCAGGAAATTGAAAACAAATATTACCGTAGTGGATAATAACGGTATAGAATTTATTAAAGCACTTATAAAATAAATATTTATATAAAACCATAATTCTGCTGTTCTTGTGTAAATTGCGGTCATATGGTATTATTTATCCAACTTATTTGAAAGGCAGAGAGTAAATTGACACAGCCGATAGTAGCCATAGTAGGCAGACCTAATGTAGGGAAATCAGCATTTTTTAACTATCTTGCAGGCAGACGGATATCCATAGTGGAAGATACTCCTGGTGTAACACGCGACAGGATATATGCCAAATGCGACTGGAGAAACAGGGAGTTTATGCTTATTGATACTGGAGGTATAGAAACCAGCATATCAGATGAAATATATAAACACATGCAAAGGCAAGCAGAGGTAGCTATTGATACCGCTGATGTAATAATATTCATGACAGATGTTAAATCCGGTCTTACAGCTGGTGACAGGGAAGTAGCTGCTCTGCTCCATAAATCAGGGAAACCTGTTGTAATTGCAGTGAACAAGGTAGATACTCCTGGTGATCCTCCTGCTGAAATATACGAGTTTTATAATCTCGGTCTGGCAGAAATTTTTCCTGTATCAGCTTTACACGGTTTAGGGATTGGTGAGCTTTTGGATTATGTGTTCGAGCATCTACCAGATGAAAATGCTGTTATAGAAGAACATGACAGTATCCATGTAGCAATAATAGGTAAACCTAATTCTGGCAAATCTTCACTCTTAAACAGGATTGTAGGGGAGGAAAGAGCTATAGTAAGTCCAATAGCCGGAACAACAAGGGATGCTTTGGACTCGCTGGTAATAAAGGAAGAAAAGAAATACACATTCATTGATACTGCCGGTATAAGAAAAAGCAGTAAGATTTTTTCTGATATAGAGAAATATAGCATAATAAGAGCATGGTCTGCAGTTGAAAGAGCAGATGTATGCATCCTTATGATAGACTCTATCGAAGGTATTACAGAACAGGATTCCAAGATAGCGGGATATGCGCACGAACAAGGTAAAGCTGTTATTGTAGCTTTAAATAAGTGGGATCTTGTGGAAAAAGACAATAAGACATTTCCAACATATGTAAATTCAATAAGATCCGAGCTTCCTTTCATGCAGTATGCACCGGTAATAGCTATATCCTCTTTGACAGGTAAAAGAGTGGAGAATCTTTTTCCGCTTATAGACAGGGTATACGAAAATACTAACAGAAGAATACCTACAGGTGTTTTAAATGATGTATTGAATGAGGCGGTTGCTATGGTACAGCCTCCATCAGACAAAGGACGTCTTTTAAGGATATACTATATGACCCAAGCATCATCACAGCCTCCGACTTTTGTCATGTTTGTAAATGATAAGGAACTTATGCACTTTTCATATGAAAGATATATCACCAATACGCTAAGAGAAACATTTGATTTTGAAGGTACTCCCATAAGGTTCATAGTACGTGAAAGAGGTAAGGAAAATTGACAACATTTCTTCATGTAATACTTGTTGTGATAGGATACCTAATAGGCTCTCTTAATTCAGCAATATTAGTATCAGGTTTATATAAAAAGGATATAAGAGAAGAGGGCAGTAAAAATGCTGGTCTTACAAATGTATTAAGGGTTCTCGGAAAGAAAGCAGCTATACTTGTTCTTGTATCGGATATGTTAAAAGGAGTCATAACTACTGGATTAGGGTATTTATTAATAAAGGATAGCTTGTCTGGTGCGCTAGTTGCAGGGATATTTACTATAATTGGCCATATATTTCCTATATTTTTCAGCTTTAAAGGCGGAAAAGGAATATTGTTATCTCTTGCAGTTATTCTAATGACAGACTGGAAAATTGCACTGATTGGGTTAGCAATATTTATAATAATTGTATCGTTAACAAGATATGTGTCTTTAGGTTCCATAATCGCGATATTCTGTGCTCCATTACTAGCATGGCTGTTCAATCATACCGCTTTTTTTATAATCTCAATGGGATTTTTAGCTGCTCTTACAATATTTATGCACAGAGGTAATATTAAAAGACTTATAAATGGTACAGAAAATAAACTGTCATTTAAGAAAACCGGAAACGGGGAAAGTAAATGAATAACCTTATATTAATCAATACTTCATTTAATCCATGGTACAATCTTTCATTGGAAGAGTATCTTTTAGAGCAAGCAGTAAATTATGATAACATACTTTTTTTATGGCAGAATGCAAACACTGTAGTTATAGGCAAGAATCAGAATCCATGGAGAGAATGCAGGACGGAACTTTTAGAATCAGAAGGTGGAAAGCTTGCCAGGCGCTCGACTGGCGGAGGCGCAGTATATCATGACCTTGGCAATCTTAATTTTTCTTTCATACTTGCACGCAGCATCCAAAATTTCAATCAACAGGCTAGGATTATAACTTCTGCAGTGAAGAAATTCGGTATAGAAGCATATGTAAATGGGAGAAATGATATTGTTACGAATGAAGGCAAGTTTTCAGGTAATGCTTTTACTTTCAAAAAAGACCGAGCCTTGCATCATGGCACTATTTTGGTGGATGTGAATCGTGAGAAGCTTGGCAGGTATCTTCAAGTAAGTAAAGAGAAAATTGAAGCAAAAGGTATAAAAAGCGTTCAAAGCAGGATTGTAAATCTTATAGAATATAATAGTTCCTTAACAATAGATAATATACGAACTGGCATAATGGATGAATTTATTAAGGAATTCGGTGAATGTGAAGTTATTAATCAGTTCAAGGATGAAAGTGTTATATATGAAAAATTTGATAAATCAAAAATAGAAGATATATATACAATATATTCATCATGGGAACACATATACGGAGAAGCGCCAAAATTTGACATCGAGTGGATTAATAGATTTTCATGGGGTGGTATAGAAATACATCTTTCCTTGAAAAACGGTATAATTGTTAAAAGTAAAATATACTCTGATGCACTGGATGAAGCATTTATTACGGATATTCAGGAATGTTTTAATAATGTGAAATTCAAAAAAGAGGATATGACGAATGCAATACTTAGTAAAACGCGTAACACGCAAATGTCAAAAGATATTGCACAATATATCCTAAGTAAGGAGATGTGATGTTTTTTAAGGATCTTAATGTCAAAGATATAGCAGATATGCCAGTATTAAGTCTGGCATATATTGGTGATGCTGTGTATGATCTTTATGTACGTGAGCATCTTCTTGTCAAAGGATGTTTTAAACCTTTAGACCTTCATAAAATGACAGTCGCTATTGTTAATGCAAAAAGCCAGAAACATAGCTTAATGGATATAATGGAATTATTAGATGAAAAGGAACTGAATCTTGTTCAAAGAGGCCGTAATGCGAAATCCAAAAGCAAACCCAAAAATGCAGATGCTGCTGATTACTCATACGCAACCGCTCTTGAGGTACTAGTAGGGTATCTTTATATCAATAAAGAATATGAAAGGCTTGATTACCTTTTAGGTATCATGTTGGGATTTTAATGGAAGAGAATACTACTGTAATAGCGGGCAGAAATCCTGTTATGGAAGCTATAAAAAATGACTTCCTCATAAGCAGGATACTGGTAAGCATAGGTGAAAAAGAAGGATCCATACTTAAAATACTTTCCGAAGCACGGAAAAAGAATATACCAGTAAAACAGGTATCCGTTTCAAAACTTGATTCTATATCATCATCTCATCAGGGTGTAATTGCATATATATCACCAATAGAGTTTTATGAAGTATCTGATATTCTAGATGTAGCAAAGAAAAGAAATGAACCTCCATTCATTGTAATACTGGATCAGATAGAAGATGTTCATAATCTTGGAGCGATAGCTAGAAGTGCGGAAGCTGCAGGATGTCATGGGGTAATTATACCGTTGCATAGGTCTGCACCGATTAATGCTGCAGCTATGAAAGCAAGTGCAGGAGCTCTGCTTCACATAAAGGTTGCAAGAGTAACAAATCTCAATACTGCAATCGAACAGTTAAAAAAGGAAGGTTTATGGATATGCGGAACGCATCAGGATGCGGACCAAGAATATTTTAATGCAGACCTGAAAGGACCGCTGGCAATAGTTATAGGATCCGAAGGTACAGGCATGTCAAGGTTAGTCGCTGAGAACTGTGATTTTAATGTAAACATCCCTCTACAGGGCAATATAACAAGCCTTAATGCATCTTGTGCTGCTGCTATAGTGATTTTTGAAGCCGCTAAGCAAAGAAAAATGGTTAAATAGGAAAAGATGGAGTATTTGCTTGTTGATGGTTATAATATAATAAACGCATGGCAAAGCATATTTGACAAAAGCAGTCCTTTAGAAGATAACAGAAAAGCTTTATGCGATCTTTTATCAGACTATCAGGGTTATACGGATTTTAAAATTGTAGTGATATTTGATGCCCATCTCGTTCCTGAAGGTAAAGGCTCTTTGATAAATCATGATAAGATTAAAGTAATATTTACAAAGAATAATCAGACCGCTGATAATTTCATAGAAAGATTTGTTGTAGAAGCACATTACAGAGAAAAAATTACAGTTGTAACTAATGATTATTTGGAACAAAAGACAGTTCTGCAAAAAGGCGCACTCAGAATGACAGCATCAGAACTTCAGCATGAGATATTCACAAAAAGAAAAAATGCTTCAGTAAATAAAAAAGAAACAAACTATATAATAGATACTTTGGATAATGAGCAGAAAAAAAAGTTATTAAGGATAAAACATGATAAAGGATTCATTGAATAATATCATTGATAGAGCAAAAAACGGAGATAATGCTTCTATGGATTACCTTTTAAAAGAGTATTCAACTCTTGTACGGAAAAAAGCAAATGGTTTATTCCTAATAGGCGCTGACAAAGATGATTTGTTACAAGAAGGGATGATAGGTTTATTTAAAGCAATACTAAGTTATGATTCAGAAAAAGAAACATCTTTTGATACTTTTGCTGCTTTATGCATAAACAGACGCATGATTTCTGCAATAAAAGGAGCAAATAGATACAAACATAAACTGCTTAATGAATATGTATCCATATACCAAGATGAGGAGGGTGCCGGCGAAAAAGATCATAAATCCATGTCGATACCGGATGACAAATTCAATCCTGAGATCATAGTCACTGAAGCTGAAAAGCTTGAGAATCTTGAAAAGAGGATGCATGACAGGTTAAGCAGCATGGAGAATAAAGTCTTAAATATGCTTATTGAAGGACATACTGGTGCATATATGTGCGAAATGCTGGATAAAGATGCAAAAGCAATTGATAATGCTATTCAAAGGATTAAAACCAAAGTGCGTAATATTTTAAAAGAAGAGCATTGAAGTATTGGTTATATATGTTATAATAACTTAGTCGCTGACATAGCTCAGTCGGTAGAGCACCTCATTGGTAATGAGGAGGTCGGCAGTTCGATTCTGCTTGTCAGCTCCATAAACGGTTTAGATTAAACCGTTTTTTTTAATTATGTAATTTTATAATAATTCTTTGAATGCTTTTCCGAATCTGAAGGCAGGAGTTTTACTGGTTTTGATCTGTATCTTTGCTCCGGTCTTAGGATTCACACCTGTTCTAGCAGCTCTTTTCTTTACCTCAAAAGTTCCAAATCCGGCAAGTTGTATCTTGTCATTTTTTTTCAGTGTTTTTGACACAACATCCAAAAAAGCATCATAAGCTTTATTGGTTTCTTTTAAAGTTAAACCTGATTCGAGCGACATAGCCTTAATAAATTCACGCTTATTCATTTTTCCCTCCTTGAGTATATGCAAATTATATATTAACATCCATGTATTGTAAATAATTAATTATGGATATGATGTTATTCCAATCAAAATAGTTGTTTTTTGATGTGTCTTTCTGTAAAATATATTAATGGTTATGAAGAGTTACAGAAAAGAGCTATATTTCAATATAAATACAAGAAGAGGATTTGTGAACATCACGCCTCAACTCGAACAGTGTCTTAAAGAAAGCGGTATTAAAGAAGGTTTGCTTTTATGCAATGCTATGCATATAACTGCTTCTGTATTCATTAATGATGATGAACAGGGTTTACATAATGATATGGAAAAATGGCTAGAAAAGCTGGCTCCGGAAAAACCATATTCACAATATGCCCATAATGGATTTGAGGATAATGCTGATGCTCATCTAAAAAGGACAATCATGGGTAGAGAAACAGTAATTGCAGTGACAGACGGGAAACTCGACTTCGGGCCATGGGAGCAGGTATTTTATGGTGAATTTGATGGAAAAAGAGCTAAGAGAGTTCTTGTTAAGATAATAGGAGAGTAATGTGAAAAAATTTATAATATTTATTTTAATCATAGCTATAACATTTTCCATACTGGCAGGGTGTGATAATAAGCCAGTAAATATTATTAAACCTGATGATGTGTCTAGAGGAGAGATATCTGAAGGGTATTATATCAATAAAGATATGGGATTTAAAATCCAAGTACCTATAGATTATCATGTTGCAACAGATGAGGAACTGGATACGAAATTTAATATAACACAGTATGTAGAAGATGAAGAAGTGGAAAGCTTTATTACTTATCTTGCTTTCTTTTCAAAAAAATCCACAGAAGAAACAGAAGATAATTCGCATATAATGATTTCTATAGAAGATGCGAGCAAATATGGTTATACAGATAAAGATACTTATATTGAATATATGGCATATGATAAATCCAATATATATAAAAATATAGAAGGAGCACAAGTTACATTGTCAAATCAAACAAATGTATGGCTAGGCAACCGTAAATTTGCACATAGGACAGTAACTTTGGACATGGAAGGCTTGTATGTTATTTTCGATATGTATGCGGTTATAAAAAATGGATATTTCCTTTCAATAATGATCGGAGCATATAGTGATGAGGATCTGGAGTACTTAAGAGGTTATCTGGACACTTTTGTTTTCGAATAAAACATCTTATAGATTATATAGTATAATAATGAGAAAGTAATTTTTAAAGCAGAACAATGAAATTTGATATTCAGTTAAATGATATAGTTGAACTTAAGAAAGAACATCCCTGTGGCTCTGATAAATGGCGTGTACTAAGAATTGGAGCAGACTTTCGTTTAGAATGCTTAGGTTGCGGCCATAAAATCATGCTGGATAGGAATGTTCTTTTTAAAAAAATTAAAAATGTGCTAAAAGAAAATAGTGATTAATCAAAAAGCAGCTTGTCTATATCATCACAAGCTGCTTTTTTTGTATCCTTTTTTATGTAGGAATGAATTTGATTAACAATTTCAAAGGTAGTATTTATCTGCGTATCATCGAAATCATTAATCATTAAAACAAGTTTGTCCTTATTGTTCGAGGGCTTATGCTTTATCGAATCTAATGTAAGCGAATTAGGTGTAACATTTAAAGCATTTGCAATTTTAAGTACAATTTCTAATGAAGGTTTCCGTTCACCTCTTTCAACAAGTCCGATGTATGATGTTGATACATCGCATTTTTCTGCCAGTGTTTCTTGAGACATATCAACCATGACTCTTTTCTCTCGGACTCTGTTTCCGAATTTTCTATACAGTAAGCTCATACTATATATCCCCTTTCAAATTTGATTATATGTTAAATTATAACATTAATAAAAAATTTATCAATAATAACATAATAAAAATATAAACAATATAAGATAAAATAATACAATATTAATTACAATTTATTGCAAATAAATACTATATATAATATTACTATCACAAATCTGTTAATATCTGATTAAAAAATGTATAATATGCATATCATGAATACGAGGTGTTTAATGAAAAAACTATATTCTCTTGTAATACCGCTATATAACGAGGAACAGGTAATACATGAATGTATAAAAAGAGTCACTCATGTAATGACAGATAAGGATTTCGATTATGAAGTTATTTTTATTAATGACGGAAGCAAGGATATGACAGAATCTATTGTAAAGGAATATTGTCTGAATGATGCTCATTTAAAATTAATTTCGTTTTCACGCAATTTTGGGCATCAGACTGCTATAACAGCTGGAATGGACAATGCTAAAGGCGATGCCGTTATCGTAATGGATGCTGATTTACAGGATCCTCCTGAAGTGGTACTACAACTCATTTCTAAATATGAAGAAGGATATGATGTAGTGTATGCCATACGTTCAAAGAGAAAAGGCGAAACTTTTTTCAAAAAATTAACAGCAAAAATATTTTACAGATTTTTAAGAAACATGTGCGAAGTAGATATACCAATAGATACTGGTGATTTTCGTCTAATAAGCAGGCAGGTCTGTGATGTGCTTAAAGGACTTACAGAGAGGAACAGATATGTCAGAGGGTTGGTATCATGGGTCGGATTCAAACAGACTGGCATATACTATGAAAGAGAAGAGAGATTTGCCGGTGAGACTAAATACCCTCTTAAAAAGATGCTTAAACTCTCCATGGACGGTATCACATCCTTTTCCACTAAACCTCTAAAAATGACAAAATGGATAGGGCTTGTTATGGCAGCACTTGGTTTTATTTATGCATTAGTTATAATTATTCAAAAACTTGCTGGAATACAGATGCAGACCGGATGGGCATCAACAATAGTCATAATACTTCTCATAGGCGGTATCCAACTAATCATGCTTGGAATAACTGGGGAATATATTGCTAGAATTTTTGATGAAAGTAAGAACAGGCCACTGTATATTATAAAAGAGAAAGTGAATATGGATGAATAAACTTAATACTATACATCTTCACACACGCTATTCAGATGGTTTGAATGATGCATATGAATACATAGAAGAAGCAATAAAGCAAGGATTATCAAGTATAGGGATTTCTGATCATTCCCCAGTACCCCTTAAAAGCTCATGGGCTATGAAAAAAGAAGATTTGCCAAGATATATTGAAGAGCTAAATTATCTTAAGAAGATATACGGGAAAAATATAAACATATATACCGGAATGGAACTGGACTATATCCAGGGGTTGGATGTAAAAGGATATATTGATTTTGATGAGCTTGATTTGGACTATTATATAGGGTCAGTACACTACATATATTCCGAACTGATTGATGGTTACGGAACTGCAGACAATACTCAGGACATGGTGGAAAAACTGCTTAATGAGGGGTTTAATGGTGATAGTTTAGCTTTTTACACAAGATATTACCAGACCGTAAGGGAAATGATAAAAGAATATAATCCCATACTGATAGCTCATTTTGATGTGTTGGAGAAAAGAAATATTAAAAAAATATTATTCGATCCTGAATCAGAAGGCTACAAAGTACAGGTCGAAATGAGTCTTGATCTTATAAAAGAGTCCTGTGTAGAAGTAAATACCGGAGCAATGGCGAAAGATATAGATGTTCTTTATCCTTCTGAATATATTTTAAAAAGATGTATTGAAAAGAATATTTCCGTATCAATAAATTCTGACTGTCATTTCATATCCGGCTTGTCATTTGCTTACGAAAAGGCAATCCACCTTCTTAAGAAAACAGGTTTTAATTATGTTCATGTGTTTGATGGAGTTATGAAGAAGGTTAAGATCTAGTGTGTATGCTTGAATGGGATAAAAGAAATAAGCACAGAAGAAATGATACCTATTAGCAAACCTGAAGATAAATCAAGGATATATGCTGTTTTGGAAAACATAGCGCAAGCAACCCATAATAAAAGAATAGACCCTAAAATCACAGCAATAGTTGTGATTTTAGAATGATCATGCTTCTTTTTATTAAACAAAATAAAGAAAAAACTGTTAAACAAAATACATGCAGGCAGATTAGGAAAGGATGCGATGCCTGCATTGCATAAGATCCTATTAAAAAGAACTGAATTTCCAAAATCCGGTATATCCATTTTAACAGGGAAATTTATGTAAATGATAATACATATAATAACAGAAAGTGATAATGAAGTTATCAGTCGGTAGTAACCATCACCAAGAGAAGAAAAAAGATAAAGAAGAGAAAGCGCAAATAGAATTATCCACAAAATGTATCCATATACAGTAAAATCAAGAAACGGCATATTACTGTCAAGCAAGGTTTTTGTTGAAAAGAAGGATGTATCAGCTGGAATGGAATTTACTGCTGTTGAGTAAAGTATATATATGAAAAAGAGTACTATAAGCAGTAAAAGTCTTCGGTATTTAACAAAAAATGCTTTCATATCAATCCTCTCTGTTATTATAGGCTCCGTATTTTTTAATGCAGTGAAGCATATGCGCATAGTTTTCAGGATTTACACTTTTATGTATGCTGTTACTAGACGAGATAATGAAACTGCCTTCAGGCATGCCTTCATTAAGACATTTTATTATATCTTTTTCAACTTGTTCTTTTGTGCCAGAGACAAGCTTCCATACACAATCAATATTACCCTTAAGCACTAAATTGTTCCCATATTTATGTTTTATGCTTTTAATATCCATCATACCCATTGGGTCAATAGGATCAAGTCCATCTATACCACTGTTAATCAAGTCATCAAGAATAGGATTCAAATTTCCATCTGAGTGCTTTATAACTTTAAGCCCTAGTAAGTGGCAGCCCGTAATAAATTTTTTAAAATATGGAAGTACCTGCTTTTTGTAAAGTTCAGGTCCCATAAAGAGCCCTTTAGAATCTGCAATATCATCAAGACATCCTATTATTCCAATACCCATGCTTTTCATATTTTTAGCGACTTTTAAGCTATATTCTATGGACATTTCCATTATCTCGCTGACAAGGTCTGGCTCGATTATGAAATCCATAAGACAATTTTCAAAACCTAAAAGGTCTCTTGGTAGCGAAAAAACATCTCTTACACGACCAATTACTGCTTTTTCTTTGCCAAGTATGTCAATAGCATGCTGTAAAGTAGCATATATCGCTTGATCATCCGCATCAGGCATCTTGTAGGATGCAAGATCAGATGCGCTGTTAACAGGATAAGCAAGAGCCGATGGATACTCATCAGAATATGCCCTTATAACCCGAAATTCATCTATAAAGCTGCGGTCATCTATCCTTTTTATCCTTCTATCCTGCCAGATAGCTATACCGTCAATATCATTTATCAACACAAATTCGCATGCATCAGTCGTATCGCTTATGCTTTTCATTACGCCCTTGTAAATATCCCATTCGAATGTTGGAACATGATCGGGTATTTTTCTATCAAATACTGCCTGTATTCTTTCTTTACCTGTCATAAAATCCTCATGCCCAAATTATATTATCGTATCAGACAACTTACAAGCAGTGAAGTTAATATAAGTTAGTGAATTTATGATAAAATATATATATTATGATTGCAGGGTAAAAAGAAATGAATATACAGATTTTCGGTAAGAGCAAGTGCTTTGATACAAAAAAAGCGGAACGGTTTTTTAAAGAGAGGAAGATATCTTTCCAGTATATCGATATGCTTAATAAAGGGATGAGCAAAGGCGAGCTTGAAAAAGTCATAAAAGGTGCAGGTGGAATAGAAAAACTTCTGGACTTAAAAGCAAAGGATCAGGATAAGCTTATGCAGATAAAATATGCAAAAGAGCAGGATAAATTCGATATGCTTCTTCTTAATCAGCACCTTGTTATAACGCCTGTTGTCAGAAACGGAAATAAGGTAACAGTTGGATATGAAATTGATATATGGAAAAGCTGGGAGGATGGGAAATGATTAATATTGCTGTAATTGGTTTGGGAAACAGAGGCAGCGGATATATGAGATGGACAAGGCTGTTAAACAGCAGAAAAGCAAAAATAACAGCATTATGTGATTCAGACGAATACAGACTGAATTCATATGGGAACAAATACAAAGTTGAAAAAAATAACAGATTTCAGAATGAGAAGGATTTTTTTAATGCAGGCAAATTAGCTGATGCTATTTATATCTGTACTATGGATAATGATCATTACCGTCATGCGATGGCAGCGATTAAATGCGGATACCATATTATGCTGGAAAAACCGGTTTCCACAGATATTGCCGAATGCGAGGAAATACGAGACAAAGCAAAAGAGAGAGGACTTCATGTTGTAGTCTGCCATGTTATGAGATATTCCCCATTTTTTAAGAAAATGAACCAGCTGGTTAAAAGCGGAAAATACGGGAAGGTCATATCCATTGAACACACTGAGAATATAGGCTATTTCCATTTTGCTCACAGTTATGTCAGGGGTAACTGGAGGGATTCAGAGAAAACAACTCCGATGCTTATGGCAAAATGCTGTCATGATTTTGACCTTATACACTGGCTGATGGGAGACGGATGCAAATCAATATCCTCATATGGAAACCTTTCATATTTTAAAAAAGAAAATGCTCCGAAAGACAGCGCAGACATATGTCTTGACTGTCCTGAACATGTCAAAAAGAATTGTCCTTATGATGCAGAAGAACTGTACATTACTGCGCCTATATGGAGATTTACCTTTCTTAAATGTTTAGGAAGCGTTATAACAGGTAAGCCTAAGTACAATAGAAAAGACAAATACGATTCATTACGGCATGGACCGTTCGGAAGATGCGTATACAAATGCGATAATAATGCGTGTGACCACCAGGTTGTGACAATGGATTATGGCAATGACAGATATGTTAATTTGAATGTTACCGCATTTTCCCGACTCAATTATCGACGTACCAGTATACATATGGAAAAAGCAGATATACTATGTGATGAATCAAAGGGAAGGTTCATAGTAAACAGATTTGGCAAAGGCAGAAAAATAATTCATGCAGGCGTAATTCACTTTGTCCATATATCCGGTGATATTGCGATAGTGAGAAATTTTATTAAACTGCTCTCTAACGAAAATATTAAAAAAGATGACCTGACATTCATAGACACGACTATTGTCAGTCATAGAAATGTAATGCTTGCAGAACAATCACGAAAAGAAGACGGAAAACAGATTTATCTGTAATCGTGAAGTGAAAAGTTAAATTCCAGTATTAAGCAAGCCCAAAAAAATGAAAGACTAAATTCCGTCTGTACCGTATTCATGGGCTTAATTTTGTGTCTATCATCTTGAGATTTTTATGGAAAAA
>Ga0116149_1000512_pt1 | contig 50743 bp, 36 predicted proteins | sample AD_UKC057_MetaG_FD_89787 | JGI IMG/M metagenome (GOLD analysis project Ga0116149, IMG submission 89787) | Active sludge microbial communities of municipal wastewater-treating anaerobic digesters from USA - AD_UKC057_MetaG | ecosystem: Engineered > Bioreactor > Anaerobic > Digestate | place: USA...
CTTGCGCTTGTGCCTAAAGCAATTAAGTTTGCCAATGCAACTTGCCCCGCTTCATCAACAAAAATAAAATCTAGGCTTTGATCAAACTCTTCGCGCGAAAACAGAAATGATGTTCCTGCAATCAACTGATAATCGCCATCTATTACATCCGGGTTTGTCGTCACATCGCTTATAAGTTTGCCGCCGAATGCGTTTTCTTTTGAGGTGTTTTTTTTAACGCCGCGAAAACTGAATCCCTTTTCTTGTGCCACTCTCTCTATGTCGGATAATAGATTATTAATGGCCTTATGGCTGTTGGACGACACCCCTATCCGGTATTTACGCATTAAAAGGTCGACAATAATGTGAGAGCCAGTATAGGTTTTCCCGGCGCCTGGCGGGCCTTGTATCAAGATGAAGCTGCTTTCGAGGTTTGAAACAGCATCAATTATCTTGGACATTGCATCGTTGCTCTGTTGAATTATCGGTGTTTCTGGTGTGTGTCCGCTTATAATAGGCAGGTCTTCTTTTAACAAGCTTTTGATTGCCATATATCTGTCGTCTGCGGCAATAACGCTGTCGGCGAAGCGAAACACAGCATCTTTCAAAACATTATGCCTTATCGGGCCTCCCGGGCCTATGCTCACCTTTTCTGGCATAGGTTCTCGTTTTTTTGCATACCTGAACGTGACTCGTCGATTATCTTCATTGATGATTAGATTGCTTATTATGTCGCCCGTGTCAGTACGGACGCATCCATCGCCGTTCTTTAGCTTGAACTCCTGCTCTGGATACAGGAATGTGTAAGCGATAGATTGTTTGTCAGGGTATGGTGGACGTTCCTTGTCTATTGTCATGCCGCCGATACACTCAACATCATCAATGAGCTCATCTTCGCTCATTTCCATTCTTGAAAACATTGCCCACCAAGCTGGTTTGTCCGCTCGTCTGTGAAAATCTAACAGAAAAAAAGTCAATTCCTTTAGATAGTCGTCCTTTGTCCAGTCATTTCTATCTAATGGAAGAGGGTCAACAAGCGCTTTTTGGTACGATAAAAGCCGTGCCTCAGCCTCAGTCAACTCGTTTGCTTGAGAGCTTTCACCGACCGCATTTACTAAATAATCAAACCATGGCAGATGGTCCGGCCTTATCTTTAACAGCCATTCTCGGAGCAAATAAGTGGATTGACAGTCAACTTTGTTATAGTCTTCAATTTCTTTAATCAGGCTTGGGTCTTTGCTCTCTTTCCATTTCTCATAGTATACAATGCTTGCGCCGGCGCTCTTAACCTCGCCTTCTCTGCAATCCATATAAAACTTCTCGATGTTTTTCAGCGAATACCTTGGCTCTGAAACGCGAATGCCTTCACGAACAACTTTATACAAATCCACTAACTTTCTTTTTCTTAACAGATTATCAACCTCGGCTTCTCTGGTTCCGTGATACGACATAAGCCGCTTAAGCGCGCTTTCTTCATAGCTGGCATAATGGTATATGTGAGCTTGAGGATGGGTTTTCAGGTGAGTGGAAAGGAAATCCATGAAATCTTCGAAAGCCTTTTTTTCCTCAACTTTGTTATGCCCCCAAAACGGTTTGAAAATGGGATTGTCATTATCAAAATAATATAATCCGAAAAGATATTCCAACCCTTCATCTTCAAGAGGGTCTCCTTCCATGTCGAAAAACAAATCGCCCTTATCAGGCTTCGGCAATCTGTAAAAACCGCGTTTCTTGTCAGGGGCATCAGGCAATATGTCAAATTGATTTGAGTTCGTTTCGCGTCCGAGCAACTGTAGAGAAGCCTGATGACGAAGCCTCGAAAATGTTTCTTGAGCTATTTTCTGAATAGAATGATTTTCGGGCAGGTTTGCTAACGCCTGCAATGTGTTTATGCCTGAGACTCTCAGCTTGTTGATTTGAGTTTTGTTGATTCCAGCAACCTGGCATAAATGATCATCTTCTATCCATTTGGCATTGCAAAGATCGCGCCACTTGCAATAACCGCACATTCCACATGGTTCTGGGTATGTCAACTCATCTCGATTGCCAATTCTTGACAGAAACCTCTTTTTTAGATTGCCATAATATCGCGCATAATCCAAGTAACGGAAACCCTCTTCTCGCCCATCTCCAAGAACGAGGCGCATCATCGCGGGTTCTTTTCTTTGTATCCCCGCTATCATTTCACTATAAAAACAAAGCTGGATGATAAACTTGGCTCTCGCTTTCTTGGACAGCTTCGCGTCTATTACTTCATAACTAAAGCTGCCCAGCGATGATGGCGTTTCAACCCTGCGGAGAAAGTCCGCGTGCCCCACCTGTTTGCCATCATAGAGCGTTGCTTGATAAATAATCTCGACTCCATTATTTATTGCCTTGACAGTTTCCTTAGCTCTAGCCTCCATGTCATCTGAAAAAGACGCGATATCAACAAAAGAGCCGGATTTGTGTTTGAGCTTCTCACTGTATGCGCCTTCGTGACCATACCCTTTAGAACTGATGAGAGCCATTTCATCAGTTTCTTCAGCTCGTGGAAGCGGTGTGTCAAGATCAATCATATCAAGGGTTGTTATATGTTCGCACTCAGAAAAGTTGACAATGTCTGACGCTGAATAAATCATCTTGCCGCAGTATTTTTGCATCTCTCTTTTCCTCAATTCTTCAAGTATATCGCCAATACATACAGCCAAGACAAATGCTATCGCAAACCATTTCTAATTCTGCGATAGCGCCATATGCTTCACAATGCTCAGCGCTTTTGACAGCCGCCTGTCGCACACCACGAAGCATTTTCCGCATTTTTCGGCATGAACCCGCCAGACGGGTATTCCTTTTTCAACAGCCCTGTCCCAACCGAATGACCAGCCGTCTGTTTGGAGAAACTTTGTCATCCCGTCTATGTCCGTATGCGATTCACTCATGGAACCCATTATATATGATGGGTGTGACAGAATCGCCAGAGAAAGGTTTTATTTAGCTATTCATCCTGATCTACGCCGCCTTCCGCTGATAATGATGCAGCAGTCCGCCGAGGATGCTGACGCATTCAATTTCTCCTTCGTCTGCGGGTTGCGGTGGCAGCCCAGGAATCGGCACATTTCCGAGTCCTTGATGAGGCCTCAACCGATTGTAATATTCAACATAAGATTCCACGAGGTATTTCAGATGGTCTTTCCCGAACACAACAAAGTGGTTCAATGTTTCATGTTTTGCACTCCATACGAAGCGTTCAGAATAAACATTGCAGCTCGGATTTCGCACTGGCGTTTTTACAACCTCTACTCCGTTCGACTCCCACATCTTGTCGAACTCCTCTGAGAATTTTCCGTCCCGATCCCGAATCAAATACTTCGGACGGAAGCCGGACTCCTCCATCACGCCTAGCGTTTTCGCAGCGCGGCGCACAACCCACTCACGCTTCGGATACTGCGTCATCCCGGCCAGATGCACCCGTCTGGAGCCCAACTCGATGAAAAAGAAAACATACATCGTCACCTTGCCCCGCCACATCCAGATTTCCTTCGTGAAGAAATCACAAGCAATCAGGGTTTCCATGTGCGTTTCGATAAACTGTTTCCATGTTGAACTCTGCCGCATGGGGGTCGGTTCAAGGTTTTTTTCGCGCAGAATGTTCTGGATGGATGACCGGCAGACCCGGATGCCCAGCTTTTTCAACTCTCCGACAATCCTTTTGTAGCCCCACATGATATTCTCTCTTGCCATCCTCTCGATCAGTTCCCTGATCTCAACAGCGATCATCGGGCGCCCCGCCTTGCCTTTTTTCTGATATGTGCGGCCAGCCGCCCAGTTGCGGAATGTGGGATATGTGACTATGCTGATGATATGTTTGAGACGAATGCCGAGCGGTCTGCCAAACCGGAGCAGCATCTCCCTCTCCTCATCTGTGACCCGCACTGCCCGCCCGAGTCTCGAGCGCATGATTCTGTTCTCAACCTTGAGGTATTCTAATTCCTCAATCAGATGAGAATTGACAATGTGTGCAAGAAACACAAAAAAGGGGTTGATCAAGAGTTTAGACATTTCGAGCCTCCTGAAATGGAACTCTGACTGTTTCGCAAGCCGGGGACAGGTATATTATAGCGGAAATGGTGAAAATGGCGATGCTGGAGAGCGGTTAGAGACAAATATTTCCGATAGCGGAAAACCCTTTATTTAAGCTGATTTTCATTTGTTGGCCCCCTAAAAACACCCCCGTTGGTTAACAGCCGAGCCTTCTAATTATTGATTTCCAAAACAAGTGCAATTCCATTCACTCTCTGTTCTGACGTTGCGTCCAGTTCGGGGTTGGTTTGGACGCGCTTCGGAATGGTATCGGATTACACGGTTTTTCACGCTCCGGGTGCGGCGCGGGGTGCGTTTGGACGCTGTTCGTAACCGTTTTACGGGTGTTTTTCACGAAGCGAGTTCAGTTTGGGGGTGCAAATGGGACAAAAAACCGAATAAAACTCTCTCTTTTTTATTCACGAACAGAGTCTGGCCCGGGGACCCCAAACTTGCCATCATCTTTGCAAAGGGGTATCGGAGATTGCAGGGAGAGCGCGACATCGATGATAAGTTGCCCAGAGAAGATGTTCACGATTCAAATGAAGATGCAGATTGCCAAGGGGAGGAAAACCTCTCTGTTTGCCTTGATTTCTCCCGCATGTCGAGCAACCTGTGACCTGCCGCGTTTAACAGCGCGAGAACGTAAAACAGGGAGGGAAATCGGCAATGTCCGAAACAATCGCAAAACAGATTCATGCGCTCCAGCGGATGACGGTCGCCGAACTCCGGACAAAGTATCGCGAGGTCTATGGCGATGGAACGCGCTCCGGAAACAAAGACTGGCTATGGAAAAGGATCGCTTGGAGAATCCAGGAACTCAGTTATGGCGGTTTGTCGGAGCGGGTGAAGCAACGGGCGGCTGAGATCGCAAGCGAGGCCGACATCAGGGCGCGTGTGCCTAAAGATGCTTTCGATGATGTCGTAATTGAACAGAACGTGACTACCACTTGTCTGACACGCGATAAACGCGTTCCGCCACCGGGCACAATACTGAACCGAGAATATAAAGGAGAACTCTACACCGTCAAGGTTCTCAACAAAGGCTTCGAATACGACAATCGCCGCTTTATGTCTCTGTCAGCGGTGGCTCGCGAAATCACCGGGTCGCACTGGAACGGTTTTATGTTCTTCAATCTCTGAAATGGAGGGTTATGAAAATGGCAAGAAGGAATTTATCGGTTATACAGCCTCAGGCGGCTCCAGCGGTCCGCTGCGCAATTTACACTAGGAAATCAACCTCTGAAGGATTGGAAATGGATTTCAATACGCTGGACGCCCAGCGTGAAGCATGCGAGGCGTACATTAAAAGTCAGGTCAGCGAAAGGTGGACGGCGCTACCCGATCAGTATGACGATGGCGGGTTTACGGGTGGCAACATGGAGAGGCCAGCTTTTCAGCAGATGATGACGGACATAAAAGAAGGAAAGATTGACTGCGTGGTCGTCTACAAGGTGGACCGACTGAGCCGCTCATTGATGGACTTCGCGCGAATCATGGAAGTGTTCGAAAAACATAACGTGAGCTTCGTATCAATCACTCAGCAGTTCAATACCAGTACCTCGATGGGGCGGCTCGTGCTTAACGTGCTGCTTTCTTTCGCTCAATTCGAGCGCGAAATCATCTCCGAACGGACGCGCGACAAAATCGCGGCGGCGCGTAAAAAAGGAAAATGGGCGGGCGGATTCCCTCTCCTCGGCTATGACATCGATCCGACTCTGCGCCGTCTGAACACAAACGAGCCGGAAGCGATTCAAGTGAGAGAGATATTTGAAATGTATCTGAGCAACCGGTCGGTCACCTCGACCGTCACGCGCCTGAATGAACTGGGGTGGACAACAAAATCATGGATAACAAAAAAGGGGAAACCGTTGGGCGGCAAACCGTTCGATAAACCACGCCTGTACGGGCTGCTGACAAACGTTGCCTACATCGGAAAAGTGCCGCACAAGGACAAAGTTTACGACGGCGAGCATGATGCAATCATAGATATAGATACCTGGGAACGGACGCAGATGCTCATGAAAACCAACGGCAAGACCGGCGGAGTACACGTAAAAAATAAGTATGGTGCGCTTCTCAAAGGGCTCGTCTATTGCGCATCCTGCGGCTGTGCCATGGTTCATTCGTTCACACTCAAGGGAGACAGAGCATACCGCTATTACATCTGCCTGAACGCTCAGAAACGCGGATGGAAGGCATGCAAAACAAAATCCGTGTCCGCCGGCGACATCGAACAGTTCGTTGTGGACCGTATCAGGAACATTGGCAAGAACACCTCTTTGCTTGAAGAGACCGTGAAAAACGTCCTTTCCCAGAGGCGCAGCAAGAAACCGATGCTGATTGCCGAGCGTGACAGGCTCATGAAAGACATCGAACGCCTTAAAGCCGAAGGAAAGCGCCTTGTGGATGTCCTATCCCTTAGCAACGCCGCAACAAGCCCGATTATCACTGAACAGATAAATCGAATCGAGGAAACAATTAACGAGCGGAACAGACTTCTCATTGAGGTAAAGGAACGCCTTATAAAGTTAGAATTGGAAATAGTCGAAAGCAGTGACATCCGGAAGGCGCTCACAGCATTCGACCCGATCTGGGATGTTCTTTATGTCAGGGAAAAGATTCGAATCATTCAAATGCTTGTTCAGAAAGTGACTTATGACGGAGCCGAGGGAAACGTTTCGATAACATTCCACCCGAGCGGTATCAAACAGCTTGCGAAAGAAGTGGAATAAACAACACGGACTGGAGGTTCAAATTATGCTTGAAATTGATGGCGTTTCGGACAATCAGGGCATGACCGTCACATTCAAAACGCACTTTGTTAGGACGCGCCGTGGAAAGACTCTTGAGGAGGGCGAAGCGCCACCCAATCCGGAACCCGTCCTTGTGGGGCGCACCCCGCGAATCACAAAGCTTCTTGCCCTTGCGATCCACCTTCAGAAATTCATCAACAGCGGCGCTCTCTGCGACTACTCACAGATCGCCGCCATCACCGGTCTCACCCGCGCCAGGATCACCCAGATAATGAACCTCAATCTCCTCGCACCCGGAATCCAGGAGGACATCTTATTCATGCCGAAAATCTTCAAAGGCGTCGACCCCATCTCAGAACGCAACCTCAGGGACATCGCTTTGCACCCCCGCTGGGATATGCAACTCAAGCTCTGGAATGCTCTTGTTCAGAAAAACACCCTGATACATACCAATTGATACGAATAGATACAACAAAAGCACGAAAGCGTGAATTGACATGGATTGCCATGTCTTATATCATGTAACCCAACTGCTTTGCCGTGTAGGCAGTATGATTGATTCTTATTGTATAATTTACTCTTTTACGGCACGAAAAAAGGTGGCGCAAAATGATGCTCGATGATCGCTGGCTTTCCGTCGAAGAGATCGCTGTCTATCTCGGAATAAAACGCGACACGGTCTACAAGTGGATATATCAGAAAAGCATGCCCTCGCACAAAGTTGGTCGGCTATGGAAATTCCGAAAAGAAGAAATTGACGATTGGGTGAAATCGGGTGGAGCCGGAGAACAAAACGATGTCACAGGTACTCGGTAAACTGAAAGATACATGGTGATTTGACTTATGTTGGAAAAAAGTATTGCTGGGCATAGACAAAGACTGCGGAACCGCTTCATCGGCGGCGAGAAGAACTCGCGCTCCGACGAGGCGCTTCTCGAGATTCTTCTAACTTACGGAATCCCTCAGAAGGACGTGCGACCGATTGCAAAGCGCCTGCTTGCCGAGTTCGGGGGGCTTTCCGCTGCGCTGGACGCTCCGATTGAAACACTTTGCAAGTTCGACGGAATCAAGGAGAACAGCGCGACGCTTCTCAAACTCGTGGATTGGATTCGCCGGAATTATGCCGAAAAGCAAGCCACAAAGAAGAAGGACATACCGGTGGCCCAGACTCTGCTTTTTGAATACGTGCCGAATGAAAAAAAGGAACAAAAGTCTTCTGAGAAGAAAAAAAACACACATGAAAAAGTCGTCGCACGCCGAGGAACCGAAATGTTCACAAATGCTGTACTCAAGGAGGCCATTGCGCTTCTGCCCGGCGTGCCGGATACGGAGTCTCTCGATGAAGTCCGCTCGTACCTGAGAGATACCCTGCATTACAGCGGAGAGCAGACCCGACAGCGTTACGCGAGCTACATCACGCGCCGGATGTTCCCCGACGGATACGCAGACGCGCCGATGCTGGCGTTTGCAAAGGCGTTCCGTGATAGCCAGGCATTGCGAGACGTTTGCTTCTACCGATTCCTTAAAGCGGAACCGCTCGAGCTCAAAATCGTAGAGGATTTGCTGCTTCCGAATCTGGGAACCGGTCGTCTGGGGCGAGACCGCATCCGCATGTACCTCGCGGAGAAGTTCCCACAGTCCAAAAGCATCAAAGGATGCGGACAGGCGGTCGTGGACGCCCTCAACGATGGCGGCGTCGCTAGGGCGGATAAAGTCAAATTGACTTTCTCCATCCGCGATATTTCCACCCCTGCTTTCGCTTTTGTATTGTTCAGCGAATTCCCTGAGCCGGGCATGTACGACATCCGGTTGATTGAGGAAAACAGATTTATCCGAGCATTGCTCTGGAATCCGGACAGGCTCCTTCCGTCGCTCTACGAATTGAGAAACCGGGGACTTATCAGCAAGGTCTCCGAAATAGACAACGTTCGCCAGTTTACGACAAAACACACGCTCGCCGAGGTCGTCGAACGGCTCGTCGCCGGAGGTAAGAACGCATGAAGGATACCGAGATCATCGAGACCCTCCGGCAGAAGCTCACGGTCCCCGTCGGGCGTCACCTGTACGGCGTTATGGGAACGTATGAAAAGCTCGAGGGGTTCGCAAAAAAGCTCGGCCACGCAAAGACGGCGGACGGAAAACAGTTTCCGAAAACGATCAACGTGAACCGGGGCATTCTGGAAGCGATTCCGGACGACGAGTTCCGGGAGCTTGCGGAGAATGAGGCGAGGAGACCTGAGCCGACGGCGGCGCACGTCGCCAAGGCGTTCGAGCGATTCCTGAGGGCGAACCTAACCGGCAAGGGGCTTGTGGTTCTCGCAAACTTGGAGATGCTCTTCGCATATCGCATTGAACTGAACCTGCTGCGGACCATGGCAGCCGATGATGACCGGGTTTTATTGCTTTTGCCGGGCAGGCGTTCGAGCGGCAGGATCATCATGTTCCATGAAATGCCGGAAGGCGATTACACCCTGCCTACAAACCTGATCGCTGAAAACCATCTCTGGGAATTGAGGGGATAAAATGGCAAATAAACGTGGCGACACGAAGACCGGCAATCTGTTTATGAAGGACATTCCTAAGATGCCCGATGGATACTACTCTGGAGACAAACCGAATCCGAACCTACGTGCGTTCGTGGAGTCCCACATAAAAGAGCGGCTTTACGATCCGGAGAATGATAAGTATGATATACAATCTTTTTCCGACCCCATTAACGCAAAAAGAGAGCATGATATTTTTAACATGCATGCGTATTGGTCAAAGAAGGCACATGAAGCAATAAAATCCTATATCGAGCATTATACGCGTCCTGGTGATCTCGTTTTAGACCAGTTCTCCGGCTCTGGTGGAACAGCGTTATCAGCTCTCAGTTTGGGAAGGATTGCTATCGCAATTGACAGGTCACCCGCTGCGACATTCATTACGAACGGTTTTTGCTCATCTACCGACTTATCGCAAGTCGAACAAGAATACGACAAATTGTTACAAAACAAAGGCAAGAAGATATCCGAGTTATATAATTCGATTTGCCATGTCTGTGGTGCTGATGCCACTATTCACTATCAGGTCTATTCGATGACCTTTCAGTGTTTAAAATGCCTTAACAAAGTGCCGATTGTCCGATGCGAGTCATTGGACGATTCGTCAAATGCCAATACATGTCCTCATTGTGGCGATGTCATTAAAACGTCCCAAGAAAAAATGGGCTACCAACTTATTGAAACCTGGGTTTATTGCAGCAACACATGTAGCGGACGTCGAAGCATACCACGACGGTTCGATGACACTGATAAAAAGGCATTACGTGCGATTCATGCAGACATAGAGAAACTAAAGTCATTGGAGCAAAGGGTGATTCCTGATTGGGCACCCACACAACCATTCCCTATCAAGACCCGGTCGCATACCTTGCACTCGCGGGGCGTCCACAATATGCGAGATCTTTATACGTCTCGCAATTATCTTGCTTTATGCATGTTATTGGATGGGATTTCTGAAATCAAGGATGAACATGTAAGACGTAAATTGCAATTCATATTTACGGCGATTTGCCTTAAGACATCTAAAATGATGGGCTATAACGCAGACAAGATAGGTAGAATAAGGAAAGATAGCTTGCAGGCACAGTTCACATTTAAAGATGTACACGTATTAGATTTCTTCAAAGAGGCATACTCGGACATTGTCAGGGGATTCGCTAACATTAACAGGAAACTGAGTGATGACCCTGCACTCATAATTTCAACTCAATCGGCAACTCATTTACCCGAAATAGATACAAATAGCGTTGATTACATATTTACTGACCCTCCATATGGGGACAAAGTTCAATTTTGGGAAATGAATCAGGTATGGGAAAACTGGCTTGGTTATGGAGTCAACTGGGAGGAAGAAGAGATAATAGTCTGCAAAGCGCGGGGAATTTCGGAGGACATGTGGTTCAAGAAAATGTCGGAAGTCTTCCAGGAGGCTTATCGAGTATTAAAACCAGGCCGGTGGATGACTTTAACTTATCATGATATAAGCACTGGGACATGGCATCTCGTTCAAGACGCTGCATCTAATGCCGGTTTTATACCCGATTCATCGACAAAGGCCGTGTTTATCGAAACACGCCAAAAGGCCGAGAAACAATACAGATCAGATATCAACATTAACAAGCGCGACCTTGTAATCAATTTTCGCAAGCCAAAACCAGGTGAGGCGGCAGCTTCCATCGCCATCGCAGGTAATGAAGACAAAACAACCTTCAACGATAAGGTCCGCCAGATTATCCGCGATTACATCGGTGCGAGCCCCGGCTGTACCAAGGACCGCATCTACGACGAGGTCGTGAGCCGCATGGTCCGCAGTGGCCAGATGGAGGCACACGACTTCAGCGAACTCCTAGGCCAAGTTGCGGAAGAGGCGAAGGTTGAAAGGGAAAAAGGCGAAGGTAGCAGATGGTATCTCAAAGAAACGGAGCTTGTGGTCGCTGACGCCGCCGAAAACGCGCGGGAGGACGTAGCGTCCGAAAAGATTGGCGCATTCATCAAGGGGAATCTCAAGAAGCACCAGGGCGACGAAGGAGTCCACTACAGCGACATCTTCGAGCACTACATCTACGCGGTGAAGGACAAGCCTCGCCGCCAACTAACCGAATTCCTGCCAGATTACTTCTACAAGACAGAACAAGGCACATGGCGTCTTCCCGCTTCCGAAGAAGAAGAGCGCGCAAAACGCGAAGCGCGAGTCAAGGGACTGGGTCGCCGGATCAAGCGTTATATCGCTCAGCTCGAGCAAGGCATGGTAATCCCCGAAACGGAATGCCCGGGCGACGCGACGCTGGCCGACTGGATACGGTATTGTAAACGCGCCGGTTTCTACGAACAGGGGAAACTCCTGTATGAGAAAGGCGGCCTCAACCTCGACAACTTGTCCGAAGAGGATATGTCCGGCGTCGAGGAGGATTATCAGGTCTGCGCCCGCATGATCGCCCGCAATGCGGATATTGAACCCCGAACAAAGCGCAAACGGAGAGGACAGTAAATATGCCTAAGAACGATGACCTATTTACAACGAGAAAAAGCCAGGACGAGATATGCACGGTCCCGGACAAAATAATTTCCGTGTACTCGCTGGAGAAGCACGTCTGGGCCGATTCGAATGCCGAGACCTCGCGCAAGGCCCGCAAACCAGAATTGCAGACTATCGAGGAGTTCCAGCTCGATCCCGTCCGATCTTTCCTTACCGACATACTGCGCAACATGGCGGCACCATACAAACCAGAAAGAAAAGAAAATCCCATTGGACAGGGCTACTGGATACAGGCGGAGTTCGGTTCCGGCAAATCGCATCTTTTATGCTTCCTGTCCGCACTCGCTCTCGGGCGCAAAGAGGCGTGGGACATCATCAAAAAGAAGGAAGACGCTTCCGGACGCGGCAAGCGCGAATCGTTGTGCCGTTTCTGGCAGGAGGGACTGGAGGCTAAAAGCGGCAAAGGGACAAAAGGCATCTTCGTCATTGTTAAGACCCTCGTCGGCGCGGGGAGCGGCACTGTGGGGCTGGCCGACAAAGGCAGAAAACTCGCGGATTACATATTGGATGCGGCCAAGGAACAGATTTATCTCGAGCTCGGAAAGAACATTTCCCTCTATCCGGTCGAACTTCTCGCCGACCGGTTCATATCCGAAGACCTCGACCGCTTCAGAAAAGACCTTGCCAAGTTCCTGCGCGATCCCAAATTTTTCGATGACGACGAGTTCGAGGAAGTAGACGATTTCATCCGAACCATTCAGCAGGATAAAACGCCCGAGTACAAGCGAAGTTGCGGAGACAAGCTATGGCGTTTCTACACCGATTATCTAAAGGTTTACCCGCAGATTGCGGCCGAGAGCGAGGATATCCTCAAGCACATGGTGGAAACGATTATGGGCGAGGGATACAGCGGCGTTCTCCTCGTGCTGGACGAGGTGTCTTTGTTCATGAAAAACCGGGACGAGGATCAACGCACGGAGGATGAAAAGACGCTCGTCGTGCTATCGAATAGGCTTGCCAAGATATACAACCTGCCGATCTGGACAATATGCTCGGCGCAGCAGGCCATCGAGAGCAAAATGGGGGTCAAGAATATTATAGCTGACGACCGGCTGAAGCTGGTGAAGCTGCTCGAAGACGACAAGGACTATTACGATATCGTTCTCGCCCGTGTGCGAGAAATCAAGGACCCCGCAGCCATCAACAATTACTATCTTTACTACAAACGAGGATTCACTTGGCCGAATAGCATCGGAGAGCAGGACTTCCGTCATTTCTTCCCGTTCCACAAACCCGCCATCGAGGTTCTGAGGGCCGTCACATACGAGCTTACGACGACGCGTTCGGCAATTCATTTCATGCACCAGACGCTCAAACAACAAATCAAGCAGAAAGGACGGGAACTGATTCGCCTTTGGGAACTCTTCGATGAAACGGTGCAGTACGAAGAGGACCCGAGCGGCGTCCACGCCGGGCTTGTGGCCATTAAGACGAAACGGGAAACCGATTATCGCGCTTATGAGGCGTGCAAACGCCAGATTGACGCCCTGCCGAGGGGGATTCTAAAAACTTATCGGGACAAGGGCATAAAAATAATTCAGACGTTGTTCCTCTATCACATTGCCAGGACACGCCAGCAGGGACTCACACCGGAAGAGATCGCAAACTCGGTGCTTATCGAACGGGACGCAGATTCTAACCCGGAAGAGAACAACCAGCATTACGAGATTATTGCGGAAAATCTCAAAAGGGAACTGAGGCAAATTGTCGACTCCTATGACGAAGACAATCGTCCGAGGTATCGTTTCGAGCCGGTTTTCACCGGAGTGAACCCGCAAGACGAGTTTCGCAAAGTGCGCGACGAGGCGGAATCCAACGAGGCGTTGCTTAAGGAAGCGTGGGACCATCTTCTGGCCCTCGACGAGTGGCCGGTACGCACCCGCCAGATGACAATAGATATGTCGAACGGCGTTAGGTCAATCTTTCGGGACATCGCGCCTTTCATCGCCCCGTGGGAAGACCGCGCTTCGGCGCGCGCCGGCGACCAGACGCTGGACGTCGTCTGGCAGGGAAGGCAAACATCGGGGCGCGTGGGCATGCGCGATCTGGGACGTATGTCGTCGGAGAATCAAGTCCTACCCTCGATAGACAGCGATCAGACGGACTACGATTTCGCTGTCTATATCGGAACGCGGCCTGCCGCGCAACCAGCCGTGTCGAAGCTCCTTGAGCGGCGGAAAGACCCGCGAATTATAGTCTGGACGCCAGCGGAACTCACCCAGGAAGAGAAAGACCGGCTCGTTGATTTCGCTGCCTACCGCAAGCTCATGTCCGACTGGCAGGGCAAAGAGACCGAGGACTCAGTGGCGGTAATTAACTGGATCTCCAACGCTCTCCAGACCGACCTCGCAAAAATCGTCAAGATCGTGGACAACAGTTACGCCAGAGGCCGCGTCGACGCGCTAAACAACACCCAGATGGAGTTACGGGTCGCCGGAGAACTTGCCGCCATCCTAGCTCCGCTGATCGACCGGGTGCTCACAGCGGCTTATGAGTCCAGAGACATCAAATTCGACCCTCCGTTCGTGTTCCGCAAAGAGGAAGGAGTAAAGGTAATTAACGGCATAGTGAAAATAGGCCGGATTCCGAAAGGCGCCAAGCCGAATCAGAATATAAGCGCCGCGCAGAACTTCGGTTTCGGTTTGAACATCATGAAGAAGAGCGCTGAGAAGGAATTGGACGTCTCGGACAACCGTTACGTCAAAGACATGTGGGATTTTATCGACGACAAGCTCGCCGAGGACGGGCAAACAATGCGATTGGAGACTATATACAAGAATTTCATGGGATTTGGAGGGCCGAAGAATTACGGGCTCACACGTCGCATGGTTCAGATATACCTGCTGTGTCTGGTGCGCGAGGGACGCGTGCGTATCAACGTGAATCCCAAAGCCGGGCTGCCCGGCCCGGCACTCGATTATTCAAATATATCGGAAGTGGATTTCTCGACAAAGATACTGGATTTATTGGAAGAGATTCAGAAAGTCGCTAGACCTGAAAACTGGGATATCCTTCGTCCGTATGCCGAAAAAATACTATGCGTCGAAATCCCGTCCACGAACGACGACGCGATTATTTCCGAACACCGGGCAAGATTACGACAGCTTTTCGTGCAGGAGAAGGAAATATCATTAAGAACGGCAAATCGCGCACGTGGTTTGTTCGAGATGATGAAGACGAAAAATCCCTATGAAACCGAATTGAACCAGGTTGCTAAATTGTTCTCAGCCGACATCGAAAGTGGAGACGACATTAATCTTGTGCTTTACGCGCTGAAAGAGGCATTCGGATACCAGGCTTTCGACGCGAGCGCGATATCTCTGACCGAGGTGGACGATCTGGCTAATCGCCTCCGTAACTATCGAGACACGCGAGCTTTCCTTGAGTTCGAGCCGGAGATAAGGACGGCGCATTCATATTGCGCGGTCGCGCTTCCCGATTCCGGAGAACTCCGGGAGACCCGCAAATCCGTTGCATCCGTGCGGGAGAAGCTCGACAATCTGCAAACCTACATCGACTCCGACGTGAGGCTGAAAACGGAACTTATCGGCCATATTCCGCCAGTTGAGGGAGAGACGGCAACGATTTCCGTAATGATTCAGAATTACATATCGGTCTACGTGCCGATGCACGACTCCGTTGTAAGTCAAATCGATGCGGTACAACAGACAATCCAGAATATTCTCGAAGGACGCGATTATAAGACGTTGGAGGCTCTGGAGAATATAGCGGCTTTGCAACCTGCGAGTTCCGGAGGTCTGAAAGAACAACTCGTTAAATTGCAGGAAGGCCTTTTCAGATGCGAGTCGCCTTCGAGGGCTTCCGTAGAGGAACAGTTGCGTAGCGGTCCACAACATGAATGCGGGCTCTCCTTTGAGAGCATGATATCCCTCGGAAAAGCGGTTCAGGATACATCCGCAAGAGCCGAAGAAATGTTGGACAATGTCATCTTGCGAAAGATGGAAGTGTTTTTAAATCCCGCTATTCGCGAGAGGCTGGAACAGGGAAAATCAGAACCCGCAATTACGAAATTGCTCGCTTGCAAGGGACCGGCGGAGATTCGTGAATACCTCGCGAAGGTCGTAGAGGATAAACCGGATATCGTCGGCATCATCAATCGTTATCTGAAACGCATTGTCGTGAAGCGGGTCAGGATTGCCGATTTCAAACCGAAAGCAGGAACCATACAGAAAGACCAGATTGCGGAAGTGGCCGAGGAATTCGTCCGCTTCTTGGAAACCCAGCTAAAAGATGTTGAGGGAGACGACGATTCCCTGCCGATGCTTCTTTTGGAATAAAACACATGGCTGAATTGGTTGCAGGAAAAATCATTAATGATCGGTTCGAAGTAACCGAGCACATAGATACCGGCGGATTCGCGTCCGTATGGAAAGGACACGACAGGCAGCTCGACAGAATCGTGGCCATCAAACGTTTGGTGTCGGAGCGCATTAACGACCCTGCGCTGAGAGAGGAAGCTATAAGCGAAGCCCGAAAGATCGCTGCAATATCGCATCCCAACATCGTTTCCGTTTTCGACGTCATCGATTACGAAGGGGAGATACTGATCGTCATGGAGTATCTTTCCGGAGGCTCATTGCACGACTATTTGAGAAATCTTTCCAAGGTTGGCAAATGGGTATGTCCCGTCATGTCTTTCGATTTAATACGCGGGATTCTCAGCGGACTAAATGCGGCGCATACTTCTGATCGAGGCCCAATCATACATAAAGACCTGAAACCGCTCAATATACTGTTCGACCGAAGGAGACAACCGAAAATCGCTGATTTCGGCATAGCTTCCATTGGTGTCGTGGATGCAATAGAAACAACTTATCCGGGTAAATGGGAGCACGAAGGAACTCTTGGCTACAAGTCGCCCGAGCAATTAAAGGGCAGTCGACTGGATACGAGATCGGATTTGTTCAACGTGGGATTGATAGCCTATCTTTTGTTTGTGCAATTTCATCCTTTTATCGATCCTCGGTTCCTTTTTGATTACAGGGAAATGGTTCTCGATCCTTATCGCCCCGTGCAGAAATATGATTCGGCAAGACTTCCAAGCGAAACGAACGCTTTTTTAGACGCATTGCTTTCCGTCGATCCGGAAAAAAGATATTCCACAGCCGCCGAGGCGCTTTCCGAATTCGATCACATACGAGGAAAGTATGAAAATAACTTACTCGATTTATCCTTGAATAAGTACGATTTTTTGAAAGGAAACCGTACAGAGGATGTCCTAATGTCGGCATTGGAGATTGCAAAAGGCATATTTCAATGCAGCAGAAATGGCTTCTATGCGCAAGGCGCTTTTTTATATGAGAAATCGGGTATGGATTTTTCTGATCTTAATTCGGAAGAGAAGGCAAATTTGGAAAATAATTATAACATCTGCAGGCGGCGAGCGGGACAAGAGGTTTCAACTGATGTCAACTAACCTGAACAACTGGCTCATATCCAAGCTCGATATAGTGAAGGACAACCATTACGTCCTCATTAGGGATTGTTTGCACCTTTTACCGGAGTCTGAAGGCACTTTGCATCGGTTTGCGAGCGAGAATGGATTCACGGTAATCATTGCCGCCACGAATATAGTGTTCAGGGAGTTGTTCGAAAAGGCTCAAGCCTCCCCCGAAACAGGAAAGCTGCTCGTCATTGATCGCGCCCCGGCGCGAAGGCGGATGCAGGCCGATGCGAGCAAAGCGCCACCACCCTTTTATCCCGATTTTCTTTCGAAGGTTTCCGACGCGGCGAGAATCGACATCGATCTGAGGCAGTTCTTAATTGAGATGACGGGAGATTCAAATTGGCCTTATGAGGTGAACGATCCGCGTTTCGCGCGGCTGATAGTCGGCTCTTTAGAGAACATCCTACGTGCCCACGTCAATTTACGGGCGGCAGATTCAAAGCGTTTCTCGGATCATGATTTCAAGGTTATCGTCGCTTTCTCTGCTCTGGGCGTGCCAGAGGCAGCTTTCAAACGTCTGGAGACGAAAAACTACTGGAAGATCGGGCTTGTCGGTCGTAATGCTCTCGAGGAACTAGATTCGGTAGCGCCCGAAGTTGCCCATCCTCTGCGCGATGAGTTGCGAAAAGCACCGCCGCCGTTTTGCTGGTTCGCGGACCATCCCGCTGAGATCGTTCTCAGGGCATTCTATCTATCGGTAATTCTGTCCCAGCATTTCGAACATTGGAAACTGCTCATGGCCAACATTGATCCCGACCTTAAACCGTTTGTCGAGATAGATGCGAAATTGCTTCAAGGAGCCGCTACGGAACTGATTCGCTTGAATCCCGGACAGGCACATGAGGATTTAATAGAGATCGAGTCGTCTCTGACAAAAGACGCTTTAAAGTTCATGCTTCTCGACCAGATGAAAGTCACAGAGCATCAACAGTTTGTCAATGCTATAAAGCAAGAGCGATATTCGACACTGATTCGTTCTTTTGCGCTCTTAGTCGCTCTCGATTCTCTCGTTTCGGAAGCACCCTGTAAAGAAATACACGAAGAGGTGCTACGCTTAATTTCTGCAGAGAAGAAAGCAACAGAATTTATCGAGAACCGTCCCTTAACGGCATGGACAAGCCTTAAGGAAGCATACGAGATGGCATGGGAAATCATCGGGATTAAAGATTCTCTGCTCGGGACAATAAAGAATCTGAAAGTCAAAAAGACGGACGACTTGTCGTTCGAGTGGTTTCGCTCCGTGTGGAACGACAAGCGCGCAAACCGACTTGAATACTATATTTCCGCGCTCGAACGACTGGCGCACAGCGTTGATTTCCTTCCTCGAAGATCTGACGATCTTCCCCCGGTCTTTGTAAAAGCGGTGGATCATATCCGAGAACGCATAAGCGCGCTACGCCAGGAGATCGAAATTCTTCTCACCGAGTTGAACCGGCGTTTTCAAGAACTCGTTGTAGCGCAGTATAAAATATGGATCGGTAAAGATCACAATGTTCGGTTGACGAGCCAATTTTTGAGGCGATGTGTGAAACCCAATTGGGACCCGGCAAGCGAGAAAGCCGCGGTCTTTATCTTTGACGGCATGCGATATGACATTTGGGAGGAACTTTTGCGTCCTATTTTCGAGGATCGCATGGAGATGATCGCGGACTATCCAGCCACATCGCTTCTCCCGTCAGAAACGCATGTAAGCAGGAAGGCAATTTTCGCAAGCGCTTTTCCGGATGGTTTCGATATGCGAAGCGCGGAGGATGCTCTGCTCAGAGACGCGCTACGACGCGAATTCAGGTACAAGGGGAATGTGGAAGTCGTCGCTCCAAGCGGAATGGGCACAGGCGAAACCGTCCGATATCGAGCGGACAACATCGATTTCTATATTTTCGAACTGTGCGACAAAGAACTTCACAAGATACAGGTGAAAACCCTGCCAGACGGACGATGCGTTCCTGGTCGCCCGCTGGCCTTTATTTACCAGCAGCATATCAAAAATATCATCGACACCGAGGTCATGGCCATAGTCCGCGACCTACCTCCCGACACCAAGGTGTTTGTCGTTGCGGATCATGGATTCGGGGGAATCGGTCGCGAAAGAATCCGTATTGAAGCATCCTGGCTAAACGAACCAATGGACTGTTCCTATTTAAACGCTTGGCTGCGAGAAAGCCTGACGGACGTCGTTGCGCCCCGCAAGGTGCACGAGAATTCGCTTGAGTTTTCTGTTTCAGACCTCCGAATGCCCGCCGTGGAGGATGCGTATGATCGCACCTCAAATCGCACTTGGCAGAAAAAGTATTCGACGATCATCTTCCCCAAAACCGGGTATGCGTTTGCGAGGCCGAAGTCTCATTTTAACCCCGACGCCTATTCGCACGGCGGTATTTCAATTCAAGAAATGCTCATACCCATGATCGCCATGAGAGTGAAATCGCCAGAAGAAGGGTTGCTCTTACTCGGCAACATTTCTGGGCCGACCGATATAATCGAGGGCGAAGAGACTGAATTTCGAATGCCGATTCAACTTACAAAAGCGCATAAGGGTCAGGAGATTCGCGTCGAAGCACATGCGACGTACCAAATAAAGGATGATACGAAACCCTTACCAAACCAAGTTCTATATGTATCCGAAAAAGGAGGAGAGATAATCTTCAGGTTCGTGCCGGACGCTAATGATGCATCCGATGAAGAGCGCGGGAAAGCGATTATGGAGAGAACTCTGAGAATCGGTGTTACCTACCGAGAGGGCATGCGCATGGTCCGAAAAAGCCGTACCCTAAAATTCGCCGTCCGCTTGAATCCTGCGAAAATTGTTCGTAGAGTACCAGCCCATCTCGGAAAGATACTAGGGCTTACGCCGAGGAGCATGAAATGATGAAATTTGTGGAGGTTGATGCATGAACCATAAGTTGAAAGATATCTTCGCGGGCAAAGTTGTCAACAAGGCTCATACGATCAACACGGGAGTCGACGAATTCCCGCGATACGTACTTGAGTACCTCATCGACAACTATTGCTCCGAGGAAACCTTTCACCAAGATATGGAAAAAGTCGTCAGGCGGCTAAAGGAGACCTTTGTTTATGGCGCTGAAGCTGAGAAAATACGACACTACATCCGCGAGAATCGCAAACATTCCATTATTTCAAGTCTTGAAACCAGACTAGTAGAAACAGAGGATAGATACTGGGGAACAATCTCAGCCATCAACGAGAATTTCGTAAACATTCCTGAGACCATTATCCGGCAATATCCAATGCTTCTATCAGGTGGAATGTGGGGCACAATTGACCTGACTTACGACGAGACTGAGATTCACAACAAGAAAATTAGGCCTTTCAAAATCACCGCGTTTACCCCTTTCCAAGTTAGTGTTATTAACCTTGATGAATACATCGAGAAACGAAAAGAATTCACGACCGATGAATGGATCGACATCATGGTTAATTCCTGCGGTCTCGATCCTTCAAGAATGACGCGCCGTCAGAAGTTGTTATATTTATGTCGCTGTATTCCGCTTGTAGAAACGAACGTAAACATGATAGAACTCGCGCCGCGCGAAACGGGTAAGACGTATCTTTACCGGAATATCTCTTATTACGCGCACGTATTATCAGGAGGAAAAGCTACGCCGGCACAATTGTTTATCAACCTGAACACAGGCCGCATCGGCGAAGTGGGAACGCGGGATGCCGTTGTGTTTGACGAGATAGCAAATACCGATTTCACAGACCCTCGTGCTTTCGTCAGCATCATGCAGGGGTATATGCAAGATGCAAGGTTCAGCCGAGGTAAAAAGGAGATGCTCGCTTTTGCAAGTCTTGTCTTCGTTGGGAATATAGACGTGCAGGGACAGTTGCCCCACGAGAAATATTACCACCTTTTCGAACCGTTGCCTGACTTTCTGCAAGTAACGGCTTTTCTTGATCGCATTCACGCATATTTGCCCGGCTGGGAAATCCCGAAGTTAACGCCAGATAGCTACTCCAAGGACTACGGATTTATTACAGATTACTTTTGCGAAATCATGCATGAGTTGCGCCGACTCGATCTCTTAGGGCATGTCCGTTCTCGGTTTGAAATGATCGACCATGCCAAGCGGGCACAGGGAGTTTCCGGGCGAGATCAGCGCGCGGTAATGAAGACGACATCGGGATTGCTAAAACTGCTATATCCCGATGGGCAGATGGCGGATGAGGAGCTTGAAGAAGTGTTGAACTTATCCTGTGAACTTCGACAGCGTGTCCGCGAGCAACTTCATCTTATCTCCCCGGGCGAGTATGATCGAATATCTCTCGGCGCGCACATGGAACCATCAGGCAAGGATGTTGTACCTATTTTACCCGATGCGAAACGAGTCCAGCGTATTTCTCTGCCTGAAAAGCAATCGGTTGGGGAGGTTATCGGTCTTGCCGTCGAAGGCGATCATGGTTGTATTCTGCATTTTGAGATGCAGGCAACCAAGGGGACGGGGCGCATCGTGCCACTTGGATCAATCCAGAGGGTGATGCGAGAGAGCATTGAAGCCGCGGCACAATATATCAAGGCAAAACATGAAGAGCTTGGCATAAGCGCCGAATGGCGGAATAGCATTGATGTGGTGGTACTGGCGACATTTATGGGGGTGCCCAAAGAGGGGCCGTCCGCTGGCATCACCATTGTCACCGGGATAGTGTCTGCGCTTAAGAAGATACCCGTTCGTAATGATATTGCCATGACCGGAGAAATTACAATCATGGGAAAAGTGCTCCCTGTAGGTGGAATTCAGCAAAAGCTTATGGCGGCCTACGAGGCGGGTATTAAAGAAGTCATTATACCAGCGGACAATCTGAGAGATGCTGAAGGGTTATCTGCATACGTGCTCGAAGCGGTCAAACTGAATCCGGTAAGCACTATCGAGGAGGTAATTAGAGTAGCTCTTTTAACCCAAAAAGAGGAAGGGGTATAAGGGAAGTCCTTTTCATTGACCGCATGGAACAGAACGAAGAAATCATTTCCAAGTTCATGAACGAGGATCAGTTCCGCGACCTCGTAAGTCGTCATCTCCTGAAAGATGTATATGATCAGATACAAACGGAGGAGAAAGCAGAATGATATTCAAGTCATTCCGACCTCTCTGTGAATACACTACTATATTAGAACATATTTGGAGGGCCATTTAATGCCCCAGGTTGCAATACGAAATGGAATGTGTGCAGTAGCGGATGCAAGACGCATGGACTTTGATGCTGTACCTGTGTCTTCCTTTTGGAATACCGGGGAAGGAAAAGAAGCAAAAATACATCGTATTCATGCTTATCCTGCGAAGTTTCCTGCTTTCATTGCTTCAAAAGCGATTGAATTCGCAAAGTGTGAGAATGTTCGCCTCGATTGGATTGCAGATATCTTTTGCGGTTGCGGTACTGTCGCTTTTGAGGCGAAACGCAACAGCATTAACTTTTGGGGATGTGACATAAATCCAGTCGCCACGATGATTGCCAGAACGAAAAGTCGTCGATATAGGACAAAAAAGCTACTTTCATACTTTGAATCCATTCTTGATGAATATGAAAGGATAAAAGTGGGGTGTGATTTGTATGACAGTGCTAATGAACGTTTGAGATATTGGTACTCAAGAGAACAGTTTGAGGAGTTATCTAATCTCAAATTAGCTATAGAAAACTCGGTTCCTTCGTCAAGTGACTATCACTTGTTTTTTTTGTGTGCATTCTCAAATATTTTGAAATCGACTTCACGATGGCTTACAAAATCCATCAAACCTCAAATTGACCCGATCAAAAAACCAGCAAATGTGTTATATGCTTTTAAAGAACAATGCCTCTTTATGATATCAACCAATACCGAAAACGATGCTGCAAGTACTACAAAAACCGAGATTGTGACGGCTAATTTTTTAGATAAATCAGTGAAGCGTCCGAAAGTAAATATGATTATCACTAGTCCCCCATATGTAACTTCTTATGAATATGCTGATCTCCATCAATTGTCATCACTATGGCTCCAATACGCCAATGACTATCGAGAATTGAGAGATGGTTCGATAGGAAGCCTACACCACGTCTATAATTTCGACAGAGAACTTAAACGATTAAATAACACTGGAACTGGAATAGTCTTTAGGCTATTGGAGAAAGACAAATCACAAGCTAGGTCAGTAGCTAAATATTTCTTGGACATGCAATCAGTTGCAAAATCCTGTCATTCCATGTTATCTTGCGGAGGAATGGCTTTGTTTGTAATCGGTAACACCGAGTATATGGGAATACGCATGGAAAATGCACGCCATCTTACCGAGTCCCTTTTGGAAAGTGGTTTTGATAAAGTGCATGTAACCAAGCGGCATATCAGAGGTAAAATCCTGACACCCTATCGTGATGATCGAGGACGCTTCACATCTGATAATAATGGCCGCAAGGTGTATGGAGAAGAATTTATTGTCATTGGGAGGAAGAGATGAGCACATCTGAGACACTCACCATAAGGCCTTATGCCCGACTTCTCACTATGCTTGGGGAGCAATTGATCAAGAACGAGAGAATTGCACTAATAGAGCTTATAAAGAATGCCTATGACGCCGATTCTGATTGGGTCAAAATCTCCTTTGTCAACTTTTGTGAGGATTTCGGAATTAAGCCAAGTTCTAAAATCATCATCGAAGATGCTGGGTATGGAATGAGTTCCGATGTCATTAAGAAACACTGGCTGAACCCCGCGACTCCTGAGAAATTACGACGTAAACTGAAAAATGATAAGACCCCCAAAGGACGTATCATTCAAGGAGAGAAAGGAATCGGTCGTTTTGCCATACTAAAGCTTGGAAGGAAGGTCAAGATTATTAGCAGGGCGGAAGGTACAAATACAGAGAATGTTGTCGAGTATGACTTTTCAAAATATGACGATGATTTTTTGACAGAAAATAATAAAGCCAAAGATCTCTTTATAGATGATCTAGAGGTATCTCTTCTTTCAAGAAAACCTGAGATAATTAAATCGCAAAACGTGCTTCTTGGATTGCACAACATACCTCGTGAGTCCAAAGGCACAATTATCGAAATTTCCAACCTTAAAGGAAGTTGGTCTGAAAAGAAAGTTGAAATGGTGTATCGTGACATAACAAGGCTTGAATCTATATTTATGGAAAAGGCGGGTAAAACAAAACGTCATCGCCACGAAGGGGCGTTCGAGGTGTTTTTTTATAGAGATAATAAGTGGGAAAAGTACCATGAGGATTACCTTGAAACATTAAATGATCTTCTTCAAGAACGATCTGTTGTCAAAATAGAGGATGGTAAATATGATGAATCAAAAATGGAATTCCGTTTCTCTCTTGACGGCAAACCTAAAGTCCTAAAATTGTCAGACCCAGAATTGACTGGTTTAAAGGTATTTAAGGACCGCTTTGGATCAGGTGGCAAAATACTTGATGATAGGAAGACTGAGTGTGGGTCATTTGTGTTTGGTTTTTATATATTTGATTTCAGTTCTCAAACACCTCTTAAATATCAGCTAGATAAAAAGGAGAAGAGTATTATTCGTGATCATAGGATTTATCTCTACCGAGATGGTATTCGCGTATACCCTTATGGCGAACCCGAAGATGACTGGCTACGAATTGATATGTATCGCGGAACGATTAGCGCCGGCCATTTTCTTAGTAATGATCAAGTAGTTGGGTACGTTAAAATAGGACATAAAGAGAATTCAAAATTAAAGGACAAGACAAGTCGTGAAGGTTTAATTGATGAAGGTAATGCTACCGAGGACTTTATTGCATTATTACAGTCGATATTAGCATATGTGCGGCAAAAACCTTATGCTCGTTATAGAGAAGGTCTTGAGAACAGAAAGGCTCATGATATTCATAGCTCAGATCAGGTGAATAAAGGCTTTTCTGAAATTAAACTAGCTGTTAGAGATGATCGTAAAACTCTGGATTTGGTCTCGAAGACGGAGAAAGAGTATCGCGCTGAACGTAATTATCTTATTCAACGTGCCGAAACAACTGAAGATCTTGCGGGGGTTGGCCTTTCTGTTGAAACTGCATCTCATGATATCATGGCAATTATGGGCAAGGCATTATTATCCATAGATAGCATTACAAAAGATATGCTTCACAATGATGACATAGATACAGAAGAACTTAATAAAGAACTACATTCTCTTCGAGGCATGCTATCTTTTATTGAGTCTCAACTGAAGGATATTCAATTGCTTTTCAAATCTTCAAAGCAGCGAAGAAGAAATATAAAAACAAAGGAGATTCTTGAAAAAGTTGAACGCATTTATAGGGGTTTGCTTAAGAAAGAACATATTAAATTGAATATCCGAGAAATCGGTCAACCTCTTATTGCAAAGACGACTGATGCAGTTTTACTACAGTTATTTTTAAATTTATTTGACAATTCAGTATATTGGCTTCAACAGGTATCGAGAACTGAAAAGGCAATTGAAATACATCTCGATGGCAACAAAGGACAAATGATATTTTCCGATAATGGCCCAGGAGTAAACAAAGATGATGCTCCATATATATTTCAACCTTTTTACTCTGGAAAGGGTGAGGAGGGACGAGGTTTGGGGTTATACATTGCCAGGCAACTTCTTGAGAGAAATGATTATGCAATTAACCTTGCAGACCTTAGAGTTGATAAAATATTGCCCGGTGCGAATTTCGTAGTGAGCTTTATTTCGGAGGATGAATGACATGTCTACAAAACATCTCTTCGATGGTGTCGCGGTTGTTATCGACGATCAAATAGGAGACAAAAAAGCAAATATAAATGATTTGATCAGCCAGATTGAGTCTCGCAATATGCCGGTTGTCTCTTATACATCTCTTCCTGATGATAAGGTTTTATCTCATTTAGACGCAATTTCATTTTTCATTTTAGATTGGAAGCTTTTATCTGCTGAATTGTCTGACGCTATTCAAGAAGGTGTAAAAACACCAGCCGTATTAGGAGCATCAGCCATCCAGGACAACATAGATTTTATAAAGAAACTAAGAGACACTGTTTTTGCACCGATATTTATTTTTACCAATGAGAACGTAAAAACAATTATTCAAAAATTGGAAGAAAATGATTTGTATCACGAAAAACTGCCTAATTGCATTTTTGTTAAGAAAAAGGACGATCTGAAAAGGAAAGGAAAACTTTTTCAAGAAATTGAGAGTTGGGCAAAGAAGATACCAGCAATTTACGTACTAAAGGAATGGGATCGCGAATATAGAAAAGCAAAAAACACACTTTTTAGTGAATTTTATAAGTTAAATCCCTCGTGGCCGAGAATACTTTGGGAATCCTTCAAATCTGATAATGTTGATATGTCCTTTGAATTAGGGGATGCAATAACCAGAAACATCTACACGAGAATGACACCATTTACTTTTGATGAAAATATTATAGAGAGCGTTGGAAAGAAAATACCCAAAAATGAGATACGCAAGGTTCTTGAGGGGGACAGATTTATTAGGAACGAACAGCTTAATAAGAATGATATAGCCAGTGGAGATGTTTTTGTAGAGAGCTATCAGGAAAATGGAATAACGAGACAGAGATACTTCCTTAATATTCGCGCCCAATGTGATTTGATACACAAATCCAATAAGGATAATATCGAATTATACTGTCTGAAGGGGACTGTGTTAGATGAAAGTAAAATAAATAAAAAAGATGGGTTCCCTTTCTTAGATGGGCACTTTATCGAAAAGATCAACCACGCAATTATCCTTTGTATTGATGGTGGGAAGTGCGTTCTATTCACATTCAGAGATATAAAGATAAAAAAGTGGAAGGAATTAAAGGATAAACGCATCGGCCGACTTCTTCCGCCCTATATCACGCACATACAACAGCGGTATTCTCTTTACTTTCATAGAGTAGGATTACCCAGAACACCAAAAGAAGTATTCTGAATTTAGGATGAATTATCTGACGACTGCCGCAGACTTTTTCAGTGTGAATCTCAGGGCGGACGGTTCCCGGCCGTTCAAAGCGAAAACCACGGATATACGACCGAGCCGGAGCGTTTGAATGACTGCTCGCCTCCGTATATCAGGGCGGTATCGGCGGTTTCGTTTCCGGACATTTCCCGCCAATAGATGAGATTTTCAAAGGAGTCGGAGGCGATGGTCTGGGCGGATTTGGCCTCAACGGGGATGAGTTCTTGTCCGAGGTCAATGACGACATCCACCTCGTGGCCATGGGCGTCCCGCCAGAAGTAAAGTCCCGGTTGCTCTCCGCGGTGCATGAAGTTTTTGTAAATCTCCGAGACCACGAAACTCTCGAACACCGCTCCGCGTTCAGCCCGGTGGAAAAGTTCATCCGGCGTGCGGACTTGCAGCAGATAGCACAATAGCCCTGTGTCCAAAAAGTAAAGTTTGGGACTCTTGATGAGCCGTTTGCCGAAGTTTTTGTAATGCGGGCGCAGAAGCGTCACGATGAAACCGGCTTCAAGAACGGAGAGCCACCTTGCGGCCGTTGTGTGCGAGATTCCGCAGTCGGATGCCAATCCGGACAGATTGAGCAGTTGACCGCTCCGGCCCGCGCACAATCTGATGAACCTGCCGAATGTCTCTACGTCGCCGATATTAAGAACGCTCCGCACGTCCCTTTCTATGTAGGTCTGATAGTAACTCGCCAGCCAGTCGCGCGGAGGGAGTCCCTTGTCGTGTATCCTGGGATAAAAACCGGTGAAGAGCGTCTCAAACAAACTCTTTTCAGGCGGTTTCAGCGCCCTGGGAACGGTTTTCCCGAGCGTCTCAAGCGATATATGTTTCCGTCCTTGAAGTTCGGCCAGGGAGAAAGGCAGAAGATGCAGCACCGCGCATCTTCCGGCAAGCGACTGGGAGATACTTTGCAGCAAAAGGAAGTTCTGAGAGCCGGTCAGGACAAACCTTCCCGTCCAGTCCCTGTGTTCGTCCACAAGTGTCTGGAGCCAGGAAAACAGTTCCGGTGCCCGCTGTGCTTCGTCCAGAATGACAGGCCCCTCGAATTGATCCAGGAAACCGCGAGGCTCTTCGAGGGCAAACTGGCGTTGGTCCGGCGTCTCAAGGGATACGTACTGGTAATTCCTGAAAACGTCCTGAACCAAGGTGGTCTTGCCGGACTGCCGCGGGCCGGTCACGGTGACGATGGGGAACTGCTTCGCCGCTTTTTTCAGTTTGTCAGCCAGAATCCGCTTGATCATAAGCCAACCTCATGCCGGACGTTTGAACATACAATATTCAAATTACACGCCGCAAGAGCATTTGTCAAGCGTTCATTCTTCATTCAGAGGACGTCTTTTTCGTCATCTCCTTCTCGATGTCTTTGAGAATCCAGTCCGCGAGGATGTCATAGACAACTTTTGCATCATCTGGATCAAACTTGGTCGGGACATAGACGACTTCGATGATCGGCGGTTTTATCCTGCTGGGTCTTCGGTGTGGGCTTTCGACAGTTTCACGAACGCATCTCTCTTCGCTTAACTGATAATAATCCGTCACATCCGATTCTGGCGCGTCGGATTTCCGGACGTTTCGCTCTTCCGGACAGACCAAAGACTGGGGCAATTCACCCATATCGGTCAGATTGCAGGGATATTCTCGGGGTATCTCTGATTGCAATTTCTTTGGGTTTTCGGAAAAACACCCCCATTTGAGAGTTCGATTATGGTTAGCCCCGGGGAGCTTTATCAGATATATTACGAAACAACCTCTTGCCCACAGGTTAATAGACTTGCGCAGGGCGTCGTTTATTGTGTTCCATAAAAATCTTCGCATCCATGCGACGTTTTTTCGGTTTGCACGGCTCTCGCCACGTTTCTCTGACCAGAAAAAGAGCACTCTCCGTATCGCAAAAAGCCCCTCGATTACGTCCAGAAAAGCACCAGATTTCCTCTCAAACTCTCAGAATCCGCATTCCCCTTATCCATTTTGGTTAACAACCAATTTTAACAAAAAGAGAAATGCGGAATAAATGACTGGTGTCCCGGAGCAGACAGTTTGCATGCCAAATAATTATTGCCATATTTAAATGTGTTTTTAGAACCACTCGTTTGCGAGCGGGAGCAAAAACGCTCCGATTATTGATTGATTCGAATCGCTTTTTAGCAGTCTGTTAACAGCTTGACAGTCCATTTCAACCCATTGGTTAACGGGCATTCTCTGCAGGGTTGTCAAAAGGATGGTCAATGAATTTGTTCTCTGCTACAATTGATTAATGAAAAGGTTAAAATCAATTACCAGGGGACTTGTCATGAAGCTTCTCGAAGGCCTTCCTACAGAAATTAAAAACAAAATAAACAAAACTAAGCAAACTAGAGGGGCACAACCTTATAATCGTGTACCCTTTCAGAATCGAGTTAACCGAACAGGCATCCCCTTGGTTCCGTATGCTTTTAGAAACAAGTTACATCCAGATGGTTTTGTAAATGGATATCGGATTCTTGTTCGCCCCGGTGAATACTTTGAGCACAAATGGTCGGTCCGAAAGGATTTTGACGCCAATGTAACTATTGGAAATAACGCATTTATTTATTATGACAATAGAAGAGATTGGAAAGATCTTCCACCTCTTTCTGACTGGAGAATATGTGAATCACGTGATGGAACAGGACACTTCATCGCTCGTGTTCCAGCGACTACGGCCAATGATCCTGATGAAGCAAGGGAAATTGTGTCTGGAGAACCACAAGGAATACGTTTTTTCGAATATGCCTCACCTACTGATGTAGAACACACGATTGCTCAATTAGCGTGGTTAGCCTGGCAAACTAGAGGAATTATGGAGGTTTGTGAAAATGACAAACGCGGAATACCTTTATCGCTAAAAACGTATATAGAAAAACATGCCCTCGCAGATATTGAACGATTTATACAGATAGGTGCTGTAGCAAAAAATACTGAGACGGGAAACATCGAAACTATTTGCCCATTATGCCGCGCCATAATTGATGCTTCTGGTCTCATGACAAGACTAGAACAGGCAGAAGGCCGAGAGGTTGTAGATTTAACCGTAACCGAAATTAACCTATTCCATCTCCGTGATCTTCGCCCAGGGGAATACAACCATCGTCCTTTTATGGTTGCTTGGGGACATCACCATTGCAATACCGTTGCTAGAGATATGGGTGTGACCGCCACTGTTCAGTGGATGAATGAGGTTCTGAAACGCCACGGCTATGAAACAAAGAAATAATGAACGATTAAGATATTAAATATCATCACACAGCATATTGTTTATTGATATTATTATAGCTTCCAAAATAGCTCTCAGTTGTACTCGTGCATCAACGGACTTCTTGACATTGTCAGCGACTTTTTCTACAGTCTCTTTGAAGGCTCGCTTTTGTCTATTGTTCTTTGGCACAAGTGGAATCAGTATTTCGCGGCTTCCGGACGCAAGGCCTGGAATTGTTGTCTGAACAATTGTCCTTCTTTCAAATTGTGCACGACCCAAATCCGAAGCCATAAAAGAATAAACGAATTCTCGTGGCACTTCGATTTTTTCTTTCAATCGGACTATCTCAATATGGTTTTTAACGACACATTTTTCGTTTTTGCCTAGCAAAGCAACCTCGCCGATTTTTCCTTCAATAGTCATAAGGATATCTCCTTCCCCAACATGTTGACCATGCATAATATAAACTTGTTCGGTTGCATAGTGTTCTGGGAAAAGTTCAATGCCATAGTTTACAATAGAACTTGTCATAAGAAATGGTATGCCATGATCAGAATATTCACGTGACAATGTTCCCGCTCCTCGCACAACATCAGCAATATCACGCAGTCGTTTACATTCATAATTATCAATGAGTTCTTCTTCAACTTTTTTTAATCTTGGTAAGTGGTATCGAGGAAGTAATGAACGTAGATTGTCAGGCATTCCAGATATAACGAAACATTCCAACTCGTTTCTTTGATGTTTAACATGGTGATCAATCAGGCTATTACATTCATTAATCGCTTCTTTAGCTTGTTCTTGTTGGCGGATAAACAACTCTGGTATCTTATCAATTTGATGTGAAAGCCCCGTGAGCTTTTGAAGGGCTTTGGGCACCTCAATATTCGACATGCTTTCATGTGTAAGTTCTAAACGAGTGCTCCCTGTAGCTAATGACAATAGCCGATTGACACAAAGGGGCGAGTTCAAATACCCAGCAACAATAAATGGATTCAAAACCTCTTTATATTTTGGTAATATTCTGAGTCGCGTTAAATGTTGGCTCATTATAGAACCGTCTGTTAACCTATCAACTACAAATGCTTTGCCCAAGGTCCCCGTTCGAGCCAATATTATGTCTCCAGAGTGTACTGTCACGCGATCAGTATTTGATAATAATCGTGAATCAACATAAGCTAAATCAGCCTGTGAAAGGTTGGGCAAAAACTGACGAACATTATCCACACGAAGATAATATTTTGCTCCAGCCGTGTTCGGTGAACAATATTCTGGCACGTACATACCTGATGCAATGTCACAAATATCTCCAATTTTCCAATACTCGGAAAAAGTAAGCATATTCAAATAAGGTTTCGGAAGAAGTTGATAATTGCTTATTTCATTCCATGCAATAGAGGCAGTTTTCATATCGACTCTCCATGATCAACACAAAATCGATCCCACGCATCAGCAATTCTTGGGAAATCGTCATCGTGAATTCCTGTAGATTCAAATAAGGGATTACCCCTTCTGTCATGACCACACTTATCAGCAATTGCCATAAAAACAGAGGGGTGCTTCGGCTTTTTGCATTTTTGGAATACAAGAAGAACGGTTTTTGTGGATGTGCTCGGCATAAATGTCTCCAGTGGACAATCAATGACCGCGAGAATATCTGCACGTGCAAGTAACCATTGTCGAAGATACCCTGTTGATTGATTCCCTATAACACCTTCTGGTAGAACAATGCCACAACGCCCACCTTCTTTTAGCAGTTTCCAGCAAAGCTCAACAAACAATATTTGTGGAGGAACTGAATCGCGAAGTGTTTTTTGTTCGATCCAACACTCTTCTGTTTGCGAGAATATCCACTTGTGAGCAAGGGAATAATGTGAGAGAACATCTTCGCCAGTGACCGGAATTTTAGCTCCAAATGGCGGATTGGTTATTACAATATCGTAAGATTCTGGAAGGAGTATTTCTTGTGCAGCTTTAGGTAAACGCTTTTGAGGAAGTAGAGAGTTTGCGCAGATAATATCTGCCTTTATTTGACGAAGAAAAAGACTGTCGCTTGCTAGTCGAACAAGAAGTCCGTCTTTGTCGACTCCGAAAAGATTCTGAGAGGCTGGCTTTTTATTATTTTTTACCGCTTTTTGTACAATAGATGCCTCTACTAAAAACCCCCCTGTTCCACATGCAGGATCAATTACTCGATGATTTGGTTTTATATTTAACAATCTTGATAAGCATGCTCCTACATTTTTAGGTGTAAAAAATTGTCCCTGGCCACCTCTTAATGTTGGGAATATTAGGCTTTCATATGCTTCTCCAACAACATCACGTTGAGCGCCGAGTATGCGATACTTATGTAATGCTTGCACAGCAAAAAAACAGCTTGATTCATCCAATAACAATTCCCTTGCAGTTTCCAATCCGTTTATCTGGCCAGATATGGACTTCGTATAAATACCATTAATCCGTTGTCTTACCTGCGATGGTGTCTCACCTGATAATACATAGAATTGAAGAGGATTACCCTCAATGGCATCCATTTCGTCTGACAGTTTAGCATGTAAGAGCTTTGTGATTTCTTCAAGAATAGCTTCATCTCGAGTCATTCCTTGGGCATTTGCAGCAAGATGTCCTCTTATAGCTTCAAAAACGGGCACCAATGTGGAAACGGGCTCGAGATCTTCCATCCGGGGTTTTTGATTATAGGGACTTATAATAATACTTTGGGAAGTCTGAGACGTAACTAAACCAAAATCGAGTTCTGAAATATTTGATTTTTTTTGTTGTTTTCCCATTATTCATCTCCTATTATGAAATTGCTACCAGAAAGGGTGCAGGCTGCCAGCGGGAGGATGGGCCACCCTTTTATGGCATAATACACCCTGTTGGGATTTATTGCAAGTTTCTTTTCTTAATGAGTGGACCTTTAGATGTAATTAGAATTCTTTAGGATTTTATCCTTTCCCATTCAATCAATTGTTTGTCCCAATTCAAATATTTCAGAATCAATCTGATTTTTTTCTCTGGGAGGCTTTTACGACCTTTGAAAACCGGAGGTAAATGCAATATTTCTTCTTGTACTTCTGGGGTAAGCAAATTCATATTCATGATTTGTGTTACTCTGGCCCTAGAAACCCCTGTTAGACGCGCGATCTCGGCATAATCCTGGACTACACCCTGTTCAATGAGGTTCTGAAAGTGCACGGCCAACGCCATCAGCCGGGAGATTCGAGGAATACGACCGGTTGGGACATGTCTCGTCCCATTCGTTTCTACTTCCGTCTTCAAGACCGTCCTGCCTCTCTTGTTCTGTTTGTGCATGACGAGAGTCATGGTGAAGCCGTTCTCGGTTACTTGATTGTCTGTACTCATCGTATCGCCACACTCCCTTCCGTTTGTTTTGTCCCGCCCATTTCAGCCGCGAGAGCTTTCATCCCGAGCGGCTTGAACTGGATGACGAGCGCGCCGTCTTTTCCGTTGTAATCGATTTTCCCGATCAGCATCTGCATGATTCTGGCACGCTCCTTCGGGTAAAGCGCATCCCAGACCGGATCGAAATCCGCGAGTGCCTTTTTGATGATCCCGAAGTCGACATGGCCGTTCTCGATCCGAGCTATTCTCGCTTTCGCAGATGCCAGCTTTTGATTTCGTTCCTCGATGGTACTTTCGACATCAGAAATCCGCTCGGTCAGGGCGCGGCTTGTATTTCCTTCGGAGTTGCCGAGTGCCGAGAAAAGCCTCTTCCTCTCGTCCACCAGTTTTGTGATGTCCTGCCGAAGCCGGGTCCTGTCGGCCTCGTGCATGCGCCTGATTTTATCGTATTCACTCTGCATCTTGTGGATGGTTTCCTCGACCAGCTTCGGGTTGTTGCCGATTCCCCGGATGCGCTCGACCACGAAGTCTTCCATCTCTCCCGCCGGCACGGACTTTGTCGGACAAGATTTCCATCCGTTCTTCTGTGCCTTTGAACAAACGTAATAGCGATACCGCTTGTCGCCCTTCATCGTGTAGGTGTAAACCATCGCGGAGTCGCATGCCGAGCATCTGATAATCCCCTTCAGCAATCCTCCGTTCTCGTTTCTGACAATCTGGCCGCGGTTGTATTGATTGGCCTTCAGGTTGCTTTGCACCTGCTCCCAAAGAGAGTCGTCAACGATTGCCTCGTGTTCTCCGTCATAAACCTCGTCCTTGTGCGGCACTTTTCCGATGTAAAGAACATTCGTGAGAAGTCTGTGCAACCGATCAATGTTGAATAACGCGCCGCTTTTCAAGTGTCCCTTGACCGTTTTCCACGATTTCGTCATCCAGCCCATCTCCCTGAGAACCTTCACGGTTTCTCCCATCGATTGATGCTGAAGATAAAGCCGGAAGATTTGCCGGACCTGTTCGGACTCGGCGTCATTCACGACAAGGCGACGCCCGGCCGGATCGATATCGTAGCCGAGGATTGGGTATCCTCCAGACCATTTCCCTTTTTTCCGCGCCGCCGCAATCTTGTCCCTCGTGCGTTCGGAGATGATTTCCCGCTCGAATTGCGCGAACGACAGTAGGACGTTGAGCATAAGCCGCCCCATCGAGTTCCCGGTGTTGAATTGCTGTGTGACTGAAACGAAGCTCACGTTGTGCTTCTCAAACACCTCAATTATCCGCGCGAAATCCATAAGCGAGCGGCTCAGGCGATCCACCTTGTAGACCACAACGCAGTCCACCGCGCTGAATTCTTGTTTTCTGCGGTCCAGCCGACTTTCCAATTCAATTAATGTGGTGAAATCTGTTGGGAATGCGAAAGGCGAGATGTGATAACACTATGTTTTAAGCGGATATTTGGTGGCTGTTACTTCTAGGTGATGCCTAAAAATCAGTTGCAAGCTGAACGTATTTCACAAGTAATTCTAAATGAATTCACACTGGTTCTAAATGGATTTACACCGGTATGAAAATGGGGTAACGGCTCGTTGTGAGATTTTTCACTGTTTCTGTCGTACTGCACCGAGCGATCAGAGCTAATAAGCATTGTAATAAAGCCATTATTTCATCATGAATATGCCTTTGGATTGGAAATAAATGCCATAAATGCGCGACATTCATGTTAATTTCCATGTCGCTTCAATCGGCCAAAAATCACGTGGTCATTTATATAATTTTTCGGTTCGCGCCTATTTCGGAGCGCGTTTTTTAATGATCCTGTAGACCTGCCTCGGGGTCATCTTGGCGAGCGCAGCTACTTCTTTCACAGGTACTTTTTTTCCAACCAGCATTACAATAAGTTCATCGCGTTCGAGGTTCAGATCGACCTTTTGGGGGACCCAGAGCAAGCCAACTGGGAAGTGTTTTCTCACCTCTTCGAGCAACTCTGGCGGCAGTATGTTGGCCGCGTTTTCATATTTCATTTTCCGCGCCTCCGGTGGCGAAGCGGTTTCTATGTGCCGCAAAATTTCTCATGTGATTAGAGAATCATTCGGAGTAATCTTCACTTTCAGCTTTCGTCATTTTTTCTATCGACCGACCTGCAGCGCGTTCCCGTTCCTCTTCCTCCCTTATTCTTTTAAAGAGCGCCGACGCCCATTCAGCCGGGGGCATTTTGCGTTGTGTCTTTCCCCTGTCGGCCGCGCGCTGCGCCGCCTTTTTTCCCGATTTCAAGTCCCTCAAGCATAGGCGAACCGTCCGTTCGAGCGCGGAGATCGCTTTCATGTTTCCTCTCTTTGTCGCGCGGTTAAGCAGTATCATGCACGTTGCAAGGTGTTCGATTTCATGAAAATCTGACGCGATGGTCGGGTTGAAATCAACGCACATCCCGTCGACCATAACAAGAAACTCTTTCCGTTCTTCCATGTCGAGGATATTAAAAGCGAGAAAACCGGGATCGAGGTCTCCGCCCTCGGTTATCCTGCGTTGGTATTCCTTCAGAATTTTTGAGCTTGCGCCATGTCTCAGGTTGTTCTTGTTGTCGCGCGGCGCGCCGCGTTTTCCGGCAGGTCGTTTGTTATGAAGGAAGCAGAAATCGCTGTTGGCGACGGCGGGATTTTTGCACTGCTCGCCCGTCCGCTTGCCGGTCGCCCGACATCTTTTTTCGCTTCCGAAGGTCATGAATCGTATCCTTTATTCCCCAGTATGATTTATATGGTAGCGTGAAGATGTGACAGAATCGTGTCCATCCCGTCTTCATTCGGACTTTATAGAGATATTTCAGCCCGAAGCGCGCCGATATATCGGTTTTTCGAAGCTGCTCATAATTTTTATTTTCTGCGGTCCAACCGATTTCCCAATTCAATTAATGTGGAGTAATCAGTCAGGGATGTGAAAGGAGAAATGTGAAAACGTCTTATATCAAGCGGATATTTGGTGGCGACCGCTTTTGAAGGATGCTGACAAATCAGTTGCAAGCTGAGCTGATTTCACCAGTATTTCTTAATGAATTCACACCGGTTCTAAATGAGTTTACACCATCGTGTTAATGTGGTTACGGCCCATTGTGGGGTTTTTTGGGGTTTCTGTCGTGCCGCGCCGAGTTACCGCAGTAAATAATATAGTAATAAAGCCATTATTTCATCATGCACATGTATTCCGGTTGAAAATGGGGACAAAAATGCGCGACATTTATGTTAATTTCCGTGTCGCTCCAGTCGGCTAAAAATCAGGCGTGTCATTTTGGTTAATTTTCGGGTCGTGCCTGCTTCGGAGCGCGTTTTTTGATGATTCTGTAGACCTGCCTCGGGGTCATCTTGGCGAGTGCGGCTACTTCTTTCACAGGCACTTTTTTACCAACCAGCATTACAATAAGTTCATCGCGTTCGAGATTAGGATCGCCCTTTTGGGGTACCCAGAGCAGGCCGCCCGGAAAGTATTTTCTCACCTCTTCGAGCAGCTCCGGCGGCAGTATGTTGGCCGCGTTTTCATATTTCATTTCCCGCGCCTCCGGCGGCGATGCGGTTTCTATGGACCGCAAAAGTTCTCATGTGAGTTGAGAATCATTCGGAGTAATCTTCACTTTCATCTTTCGTCATTTTTTCTATCGACCGACCTTCAGCACGTTCCCGTTCCTCTTCCTCCCTGACGCTCTTAAGGAGCGCAGACGCCCATTCCGCTGGGGTGATTTTGCGTTGAGTTTTTCCCTCGCCGGCCGCGCGTTGCGCCGCTGTTTTTCCCGATCTCAAGTCCCTCATACCTAGGCAAACCATCCGTTCGAGCGCGGAGACCGCTTTCATGTTCCCTCTTTTTGTCGCACGGTGAAGCAGTATCATGCACGTTGCGAGGAGTTCAATTTCATGAAAATCGGACGGGACGGCCGGATTGAAATCGCCGCACATCCCGTCGACCGTAATGAGAAACGCTTTCCGTTCCTCCTCATCGAGGATATTGAAAGCAAGAAAACCGGATTCGAGGTCTTCTCCTTCGGCTATCCTGCGCCGGTATTCCTTCAGGATTTTTGAGTTCGCGCCGTGCCGAAGGTTGTTTTTGTTGCCCCTCGGCGCACCGCGTTTTCCGGCTGGTCGTTTGTTATGAAGGAAGCAGAAATCGCTGTTGGCGATGGCAGGGTTTTTGCACTGCTCGCCCGTTCGCTTGCCTGTCGCCCGACATCTTTTTCCGCTTCCGAAGGTCATGAATCGTATCCTTTGTTCCCCGGTATGATTTATATGGTAGCGTGAAGATGTGATAAAATCGTGTCCGCCCCCGCCTTCATTCTGACTTTACAGAGCGTTTTTCCCCCGAAGCGCGCCGAGATATCGGTTTTTCAAAGCTACCTGCCATTATCAATGCAATTTTCTCTCTGAGCGATTCCGACTATGACTCTGGCCGCCACTCTGGCTGTGACTCTGGCTGCCTGATATGAGTACCAGCCGTCCCCGTCCGTTTGCCGGTCGCGCCGCATCTTTTTCTGTTTCCGAAAGGCATGGGCTGTATCCGCTTCCACTATGATTTACAGAATACCACAAAACTGAGACAAAGTGCATCTAACGCAGCATGGAAGTCTCCATTCAGAATATCAATTCCTCATGAACACTGATTCACGCTGCAAACATATTGATCTCTGTCAGTCATAACATTCGTCATGGAATGTATTATAATAGAGCCGATTTGACAGTGTCATCAGAGGAGACCGGCCTTGGCAAAAAAATCGAGCGATAAAAAACAGCTTGTCCGCATCTCAAAAACCGGTGAGATAGGCAAGGCCGCCGCGCCTGACGAACTGTTGCGGGACCTGCGCGGGTTGATTGAGAAATCGCGCCGGGACGTGGCGAGAGCAGTAAACATGGGGATGGTGTTGCTTTATTGGCAGGTCGGCAACAGGATACGAAAAGATATTTTGAGGGAAAAGCGGGCCGGGTACGGAGAAGAGATAGTGCAGACGCTGTCTGCACAATTGAGCGCCGAGTACGGCAGGGGATTCGGAAGGCGCAACCTGTTCAACATGATCCGGTTTGCCGAGGTTTTTCCATCCCCGGAGATTGTCCAGACACTGTCTGGACAATTGAGCTGGAGCCACTTTATCGAGATTATTCATTTTGAAGACGATTTGAAGCGCGACTTCTACACCGAGATGTGCCGCTTGGAGCGATGGAGTGTCCGCACACTTCGCCAGAAAATTTCCGGCATGCTTTTCGAACGCACGGCGCTGTCGAAAAAACCCGCGAAACTGGCCAGTCAGGAGCTTGCGGCGCTGCGTGAGGAAGACAGATTGACACCCGACCTCGTTTTCCGCGATCCCTATTTCCTTGACTTTTTAGGGCTCGCGGACACGTACAGCGAAAAAGACCTTGAATCGGCGATCCTGCGGGAACTCGAATCCTTCATTCTGGAACTCGGCATCGGGTTCAGTTTCGTAGCCCGCCAGAAACGTATCACTGTGGACAATCAGGACTACTACCTGGACCTGCTTTTTTATCATCGCAGGTTGCGGAGGCTCGTGGCAGTCGATCTGAAGCTGGGCAAATTTCAAGCGGCGGACAAAGGGCAGATGGAACTTTATCTTCGCTGGTTGGAGAAATACGAGCAACAGCCGGGGGAGGAATCTCCACTCGGTCTGATTCTGTGCGCGGATAAATCAGATGAGCACGTTGAATTGCTGCAACTGGATAAGAGCGGTATTCGCGTAGCCGCCTACCTGACCGAACTGCCGCCCCGAAATCTGCTTAGGAAAAAATTGCGCGACGCCACGGTTCTTGCCCGCGCCCGGCTGGGGGAAGAGAGCGAAAATAAATGATGGCGCAGGCCATGCCCTTGGTCGCATAAGAGGACGTGCGCTAATCCCATAAGACAGAGCAATGATCTCGACATAAATCAATCGGCGGCGACGCCGGTGTCTCCGATGAACAGTTGAAGTCCTTTTTCTGAAGCCCGTTTGTAGAACGGCTCGATGGCATCCAGGAATCGGGTGTCGGCGCGCCAGAATGGGATTGCGCCAAGGCGTTTTGGTAGCGGCGCGTCGATGGCCGGTGTGGAGACTTCTCCGAAGAGATCAGCAGGCAGCCCGGCGCCCTTCCAGAATGTGGTTGGGTTTGTGACGAGCGGTTCGCTTGTCGGCAGTTCCGGCGATGGTGATGCGGATGTCGGTTCGGGGGCCGGAGACGTGTCTGCTGACGAGGCTTTCTCTTTTTTCCGACCGCGCGGTTTGCATGTATCCGATTCCGCGCCAGCGCCGCAGAGGAGCGACATGAAGGCGTCGCGCTCCATGCCGCGCAGTTTGAAGATCAGAAACGGGTCGCGGTCGAATTCCTCTCCGAGCAGGTAATACACGGCGGCGATGTGCTTGCATGGATTCGACCAGTCCGGGCACGAGCAGCCGGTCTCAAGGTCTTTCAGTTTTTCGGGGAAGAGGGAAAAGCCCGCAGCTTTGAACGCAGCCTCAATGTCGTTCGGCATTTCGCCGTTCAGCAGCCGGGCGGCGAAGATAGCCTGCCCGGCGAGCGCGGCTGCGATCTTTTTCCATTCCTTTTCCGACAGCGTTTTGACTTTTATTTTCACCGAGTACGGTTTCGGACGCGAGCCCTGCACGTCCGCCGAGACTGCGCCCCGCGCTATGGCGATGTTCAGCACCTGGCCGCTTCTTGCGTAGGAGCGCCCCCGGCCCAGGCGCGCGCCGATGTTGAAACTCTCGAGCACGGCGATCCAGCGCTTGGCCCACCAGCTTTCGCCGAATCCGCCTCGTTTCGACTGCGCCTTTATGCCACCCTTGGCCTCGCGCGGACGCGACGGCGGGAAGTATTCGTAGTAACCGTAGTAACGCCGCGACATATCTCGTTGTTTCCTTTCCCGTTTACGTTTCCCGTTCAAAGAGAAGCCTGATCCTGCCGGGACTCAGAGCATCGTCATAAAACCTGAAATTCTCGTACTGTTTCAGATACGGTATTTTCCCGCAGCCCTCGATGCGGCAGTCTTGTTTGCCTTTCGGGCATTTCGCGTAACTGCAAAGGTTGCCGAGGAATCTGTCCGTCCCCGGCTCCATTATGAACACATCAACCTGATGATGGGCGACACCAATATTTTCATCTCTCTGAAGTCGGTTCACGGCATGGCCTTTCGCGATCTGAAGAGCGCGGAGGTTGTCGAGGCGCGTCAGCCACACCGCGAGATCGAGGTCTTTGCACTCGTGGCGGACGGCAACACCGGCGCGGCGGAATTTTCTGAACCGGGGCACTTCCACTTTGAGCGGCGAGACAACCGATCCGAACGCAATAACTTTCAGAACCTCCGTGAGCTTCGAAAACTCACCCGCAACATACTCGGCGGCGCGCTGAAAGTCCCGCTGTCTTTTTATCAAGCTTTTGTTCTGAGAGGAGATTTCCTTCTCCGTCGGCGGCGCATCCTCATACTCCCGGTCAAGTTCCAGGAATCCCTCGTTCATCCATTCCTCATCCACGTCTTCACCTTCCGCCTCGGCCTCCGCTTTCATTCTCTCGACTTCCTCCCACATCTTTTTTGTGGGATCATCGTCAGGGTCATATATTGGAGTCTGATCGTCGTCTTCCTCATATTCGAACCACCAGCCGTTTTGAGAATTCTTTTTCTCCATGCCCATCGTCCATCTCTTTCACATCAATCAGCAACAGCTTCCTTGCGCAGTTTGAAAAGTTCTTTCAACTCCGAAGTTGATAGTTCCGTGAGCCACGCCTCACCCGCGCCGACGATGCTGTCCGCGATTTCTTTTTTCCGCTCGATCATTTCGTCTATTTTCTCTTCGAGCGTGCCCGCGCACAGGAATTTATGAACCTGCACGTTTTTCGTCTGGCCGATGCGGAACGCGCGGTCGGTGGCCTGGTTCTCCACCGCCGGGTTCCACCAGCGGTCGAAGTGGAACACGTGATTCGCGCGGGTGAGGTTCAAGCCCGTGCCGCCCGCCTTCAGGGAAAGAATGAAAATTCCCGGCGCGCCATCTCCGTCAGACTGAAACCGCTCAATCATGGCGTCGCGTTTCTTTTTCGGTACGCCGCCGTGCAGGAACAGAACCTCGCGTCCGAATGTCTCCTGTACGTGCCGCCGCAGGATTTCACCCATCTCGGAGAATTGCGAGAAAATAAGAGCGCGGTCGCCGACGGCAAGAATTTCCTCGAGCATTTCAGTGAGCCGCGCGAGCTTTCCGCTGCGGCCGGGAATCGCCGAGTTGTCGCCGAGGAACTGCGCCGGGTGGTTGCACACTTGTTTCAGCTTCGAGAGCGCGGCGAGGATCATGCCCTTTCGCTGTATGCCGCGCGCTTCCGCGAGTTCGCCCGTCATCTCTTTGACAACCGCTTCATAGAGAGACGCCTGTTCCTTCGTGAGCGTGCAGAACACCTTCATCTCCATTTTTTCGGGCAGGTCTGCGATGATCGTCCTGTCCGTTTTCATTCGGCGCAGGATGAACGGCCCGGTAAGGCGCTTGAGTCGTTCCGCGGCACCCTCGTCGCGGTGCGCCATGATGGGGATGAAGAACGAGCGCTTGAATTCAGTCTGGGTGCCGAGGAAACCGGGATTGAGGAATTCCATGATCGCCCACAACTCGCCGACGTTGTTCTCGACGGGCGTGCCCGTGAGCGCAAAACGGTAATCAGCATGGAGCGACCGCGCCGCTTTTGACTGCTTCGTCTCCGGATTCTTCACGTTCTGCGCCTCGTCGAGAATCACGCCCGCCCATTTCACGCCTTTGAAAACTTCGAGGTCGCGGTGAATGAGTGCGTAGCTCGATATCACAATCGCGTGTTTTTTCGCGTCTTTGATGAAGATTTTTCCTTTCGCGCGGGCGATCCCGTGATGGACCATGACCGAAAGATTGGGTGTGAACCGCTCGGCTTCCTTGCGCCAGTTGCCCACGACGGACGTGGGACATACGATCAGGACGGGGCGTTTTCCCTTTGCGGCCCGGTCTCTCTGAATCAGCGCCAGCGCCTGAATGGTTTTGCCCAGTCCCATGTCGTCCGCGAGGCAGGCGCCGAGTCCCCAGCATCGCAGGAAGGCCAGCCATGAATACCCGCGCGCCTGGTAGGGGCGCAGTTCGCCATTGAAATTATCCGGCGCTTTAATCTCCTCAAACTTCGCGCGCCCGTCAAGCTGCGCCAGAAAATCCGCGATCCATCCGTCCGCTTCGACTCCCTCCAGCGCGATTCCGCCTGGCGCTTTCTCTGCGCCGAGAGCCATGCGCACGATGTCCCGAACGGAAGCCTCGCCGCCGTCGTCTTTTTTCCTCCAGTATTCCAGTGCGGCATTAATTTCCTCCGTATTCACCTGCGTCCACTGGCCGCGGAACATCACCAGCGGCTCCTTCAGCCGCGCGAGCGCCTCGAGTTCGGCGAGCGAAATCTCCTCGCCACCGAGCGCGATCTTCCAATCGAATTTCAGAACCGAGTCCAGAGTCAAACCCGCGCCGCCCTGCATCTTGGGCGATTTGACCATCGCCTTCGCCGCAAGGCGAAGCTTGGTTCCCTTTCGCGTCCACCACGCGGGCAGCAGCACGGCGAATCCCGCCTGCTCGAGCGCCGCCGCGCATTGTGTGAGAAAATCATGCGCCCCGGAGCTGTCGAGCGTGTATCCGCCGGGATTCGGCGTCCGCAGGCTCGCTTCGATCCGGGGACATATCGCCGCCGCCTGCCCGAGCGAGGAGAGCAGATATTCCCGTGCTTTGAATTCGCGCGCCTTCAGGATTTTCGATGATTTTGATTTCTCAAGCCACGCATCGGAGGCTGGAACGAGTAGGCTCGGATCGTCCGCCGCCTGAAGAAGATAATGGACGCGCCATTCTCCGTTTCCCGATTTGCCGGGAATTTCCGCATGGTCGGCATCTATGTCCTGTTGGCCGATGATCGGCTCGTCGAGACGGAAACACAGGCGGAACGGCGTGCGGTCCGCAATGGAAACCGGACGCCGCCAGTCCGCAAGCTGCGCGGTGAACCGTTCCAGTTCCGCCACGTCGCCTTCCATCGCGCTATCAGTCGTGCGCAGCGCGTGGAGCCACAGGTCGTGGACACTGTCGAACGTTTCCTTGCGGCGTTTGCGTGCGGCTGGTTGAGTTTCGTAAATTCCATCCGCCGATGTTCTTACAAGATGATCCACGAGCATCCCGATAAATGAGGAAACAATTTCGGAGGATGGGGCGGCGGGGAGATTCGCTCCGTCATTTGAAAGCGCCCTTGCGGCGGATGGCATAGTCGCGGCAAGTTTCGCCAGGCGTCCCGCAGACGCGCCTGCTATCACAGGCTCCCAACGCGCGAAGTATCTATCTTCAACACGTTTCATGCCGGGCAGGAACTGCTGTCGTGCGGCGAGTTCCCCCGCGAACCGCATCGCCGCCGCCCAGTACGCAGTGTCGTCGCCTATTATCACGCCCGGTGCGAGAACGCTTTTCCCGGCGCACCGGCACAAAAACTCAACGGCATGTTCAGGCATAAGCCGTAGCGCGACTATTTCCCACGGCTCGATTCGAGCGTCTGCAATATTTTCAGGCGGCTCCGAAATCAGCGGACTCGAGGGGATCGGCTTTCCACTGGCGGTCGGCAGCCTTACGAACAGGGAAACAACTTGCTCATCCTTCTTTTTTATGGTGATATCGGCGGCGGCCAGCGCGGCCGCCAAATCATCCATTCCCGCGCTGAAAGGATAACCCTTTGCCGCCGCTTTCTGTTTCCGTATGCGCATTCGCGGCGATTCACCGGCTGCGGCTTCAACCGGCTTCTCGCCCCACAATAAGAACTCATCTTTCAGCAATCCGGCGTGCAATATAAGCATCGTACAGACACCTCATGAATAACGGCCTGCCGTATATTTTCTCCCCCGCGATTAAAAAACGCAATCCTGGGTTGAGGGAATGGAGTAAAAACAGGACTCTTTTTAACGTGGATTCATCTGAAGACAATGTTTGTGGCGCGGGTTTTATGTAGCCTTTCGGCATGCCGCGTTTCGGAGTGGGACCGCCGCCGGTCGGAAGCGAACGACAACCCCACCCGGCGGGCACTCGATTTCCGGCTTCAGTAGCCCCGTCAAAACGGTGAGATAGCGCATCTTGATGGTGCCGCGTCCCCACGTCTCAATAATGCCCTGATGATAAAACACCTGGGCTATGAGTGGATTTCACAGCTACGACACATGCGGTCTGAAAAGATTGACTTATGGCATAATCCACATAGCCAAAGAAGTTGCATATCATAAGCACATCATGACCACTCAGATTTATGGGAACCCATTAGCGGAGAAAATAAAGCAGGTATTCACGGATATAAGAGTGCTGGAAATTCTACCCGGTCACAATTGACGATGCCTGAGTAGTAAAATCAGACGAGCGTTTCCCTGAGAAATTCACGCAAATATTCCACTCTGACAGCAGTTAAAGACTCCTTCTCCGGCATCCATCTATCCACTATTCCCACAATTTTGTAATCATTTATCTTGTATCCCGCATTTTTATCAAGTGAAAGTAGCCAAACAGCCGAACCGCTAAGACCATGAGGATCTGGTAGTGAAAAAGGATTTCCGTTGGCATCAAGAACTTTTCGATCAGGAGATGGATAGTCAATGGTAAAGTGAGTTCTGATGTCAATCCCCTCGGTCTTATCACTGAGGAAAGAACAGTATGGCAGTGTTGTTGCAGTAACACCATTTATGAGTTCAAAGAATCTGCTGCTGGCCCCCGGAAAACCATGCAAGAATAAGACATCGCATTTGTCAATGTTATGAGAAGTCTCTGCAAGATGCGATTCTGACAAAGTTGAATTCGGTCGTAATTCTGTATCATCAATATAACACACCCCCAAGTCATATAGCGGATGAGTGTCAAAGTTCTGTATGTGGGTTGCTGGGCTGCCGTATCCAGTAGACATTGCTATTCCATTGTAATGCGAATGAAGGTTGATAACATGTTTAGCCGAAATCAAAAAGCAACTTTTCCTTTTGAAAATATTTGATGTTCCGATAAGAGCGCCTTCTTCATTGCTAACAATTCCATATAATCCGGTTATGAATGGTTTTGTGTGGACTGCCATTTCACTGGAAATCCTTTGAATATCAGAATTTAATAGCATAATGGCACCTCTTTCGAGAATGATTTACTATAGCACAATCTGCTATCCACATATTTGCCCTAATTTTTCATAAATTTCATCATCTGTCAATGGTGGCTGGGTTGTAAAAGTGCGAAAAAGGTGAAGAAGCCGGTTGGAAAGGTGAAAATTTCGCGTTTCGACAAGCGAGTATGGGGGGACGAGGTTCGGGCGTGCTGAAAAATGGGGGCTTTCAGGCGGCGCGGGCGATTCCGCTGTCGTCATTGTTCGTTAAGTGCGTAGCGTCGAGACACGGTCGCACTGAACGGCGACGTTGGGCGAAAGCGTGAGCGTGAGTCGTCCGCTGGGGCGAGTGAACCTTCTGGCGCGGGTGATGAGGCGGCTTCGAATTGTGGCAAGATGCTAGAACACCCATCGTGCGGCGCATTTAACCCCACGCCATCGTGGGCAATGCCTCCGCAGTTTTGTTCGAGGTTTACTTCTTCCCACAACAATTTTTGCATTGCCCAAGCGAGTTCGGCTGTGATTTTTCTGATATTCCGCTCGGCGATTGGGTCATGGCCGTTTTCGATGCGGGGCAGGAAGAGGATTTGTTCCTGGATTTCAGGGGCGAGGAGTGTGAGGTTCATTATTTGTGTGACGCGGGCGCGTGTGATGCCGGTGAGGCGGGCGATTTCGGCGTAGTCTCGAACGGCTCCGTTGTCGATCAGTTTCTGGATATGGATTGCGAGCGCCATGAGGCGGGAAATACGCGGGACGCGACCGGTATCACGGTTCTGACCGGAATGATCGCAGTCGCGCGCTTTTCTTTTTCCGGTTTTCGGTAGTTTTCCGGCGTCGAATTTCAGCGTGACACCGGATTCAGCAGTATGCTTTTCACTTCCGTACATGATTATCCCCGGCTCCCTTTCGTTTTTTCATACTCATTTCCGTTGCGAGCGCTCTGATGCCGGACGGATTGAAGGATATTGATACTGCACCATCCTGTCCGCCGTAGTCAACCCGATCCAGAACAAGATGCGCGATACGCTTTTGTTCCTTCGGATGCAGGACATCCCAGATTTCGCCGAACAATGAAAACGCTCTTTCGACTTCTTTCTCGCTTGCAACACTTCCCTCCAGCCGCATCAGTTCGCCGTTTATTGCGGCAACCCGCGCCGTTGCCGATTCCACGAGCCGCCCGATTTCGGCATGCCGCTCCATGTCTTTTCCGTTACCGTTGTTTTTTTTCCCGGCGTCCTTCCGCGTCAAACGGGCGATTTCGGCATTCAGTTTTGTGATGTCTTTTTCCGACCTGTCTTTCTCATTCTCGAGCGTTTCCTTCTTTCTCTTATGGTCCTCCGCGGCACGGACGGCGATTTCACGCATCATCTCCTCCGACCCGCCAATATCCCTCAACCGTTCCGATACGAAACTCTCGATGTCTCCGGCATTCACGGATTTCACGGCGCAGGACTTCCATCCGTTTCTGTGAGCGTTCGAGCAGACGTAGTAGGAGTATTTTTTTCCCTTCTTCATGGCGTATGTTCGCGTCATCGGGGCGTCGCATGACGCGCACCGAAGGATTCCGCTGAGAAGTCCATTCCGCTTCGTCTTCGCGGCGCTCCGTCCGACGGCGTACCCGTTGCAAAGGATTTCTCGAGCCCGCGACCACGTTTCCATCTCAATTATCGCCTCATGCTCTCCATCATACATTTCGTCTTTATACGGCACTTTCCCGATGTAGAGGGGATTCGACAGCAGACATATCAGACGCGCCCGGTTGAAGGGGCGGCTCTCTATTACTTTCCCTTTTCTTGTCGTCCACGTCTTTGTCTCCATGCCCATTTTACTCAGTGTCTCCAAGGTTTCACTGAAAGAACGGGTTTCAATGAAGGTGTCAAAAACGGCGCTCACCTGTTTTTTCTCCTCCTCGTTCACGACAAGCCTGCGATTAAGCGGATCGATATCGTAACCGAGCACGGGATAACCGCCGACCCATTTCCCTTTTTTCCTCGCGGCGGCGATCTTGTCCCTGGTGCGCTCCGAAATAATTTCCCGCTCGAACTGCGCAAACGACAGAAGCACATTGAGAATGAGGCGCCCCATTGACGTTCCGCTATCGAACGACTGGGTAATTGAAACGAGGCTGACGTTGTGCCTTTCGAATATTTCCATCATCTTTGCGAAATCGAGAAGCGAGCGGCTGAGCCTGTCGATTTTATAGACAAGACAGCAGTCTATTTTTCCGTCTTTGATGTCGGACATCATCCGCTGGAACGCGGGTCTATCCATGTTGCCGCCGGTGAAACCGCCGTCATCATACTGAACGGGAAGCAGGCGCCAGCCCGCGCAGGTCTGGCTTTTGATGTATGCTTCGCACGCCTCGCGCTGTGCGTCAAGGGATGTAAAGTTCGAGTCAAGCCCCTCCGTCGTTGATTTACGAGTGTAAATTACGCACCGCACATCGGGCGCGGGCACAGTCGCCGCATTTACTCCGTTGCGTTTCTCATTCATGTTTTTGGCCTCCATTCCCCGAAATGTTGAAAAACAGATTGCCGTTCCAGTGCGAGCCTGTAATATCGCGGGCGATTGCTGAAAGCGACCTGAAAATCCTGCCATCGTACTCGAATCCTGCTTCAAGCACTCTGACGCTGTACAAGCGTCCCTTGTACTTTCTGGTGAGAACCGTCCCGGTCGGCACGGCTTTTTTCCGCTCCCCGGCGGGCTGCCCGGAAAAAGCGTCTTTCGGAACTCTCACCCTGATATCAGCCTCGTTTGCGAGTTCCGCCGCCCGGTGTTTCGCGCGCTCGGATATCCCGCCGTATTCGAGTTCCTGAATCCGCCAGGCTACGCGCCGCCACAGCCAGTCCTTGTTCCCGGACTTCGTTTCCTCTCCGAAAACATCTCGGTACTTCTCACGAAGCTGCCCCACGGTCATGTCCCGAAGAGAGTTGATTCGCTCAATCATGGTTTCCGTCATGTATTTTCCCCCTTCACATTTTTTCTCCGCGCTGTTAACCGGAGTGAGTGACAGGGTGGCCGATGCCGGGCGAAATGCCAAGCCATTTTTCAGATCAAATGCCGGAGACGAGAGCGGAAAGCGGCCTGATATCCTTCCGTCCACATCGACTTGTCATATGCGGCGTGTATAATTGTTACTGACGCGGGAAATTCACCGATTGGAGATAAGGATCGGATCATGAAAAACGGAAATGATGAAAACGGGGAAAGAGACGACGACGTTATTCTTCTTGGCGCCGATGGGGATATCAATCAGGACGACTTGTGCGCCATCGCCGAAATTCTGTCCACCGCCTTCAGGAACCTGATCCTTGACGAGGCCGTGCCCGGCACGTGGGAGAACCGCGCGAAAAAGGCGTGGCAATGCTATATCGAAGAGCCGGTTGTGAACAACGTGATCAACGCATGGCGGGCACTCGCGCTCGGGGACGGCGTGATAATCACCTGCGACGACAAGGATGTGGAATCAGAAATCCGGGAAACAGCAGAGCGGCTGAAACTCCAGGCGCTCGTGAGGGATTCGATAACGAACCTGCTCGTGAAGGGCGACGCAATCTGCTGGAAGGCCCGCTCCCGCGACGGAAAAGACATATCCGAAGTCGTCTGCGTCAACCCCGTAAGCGTCAAGGTGAAATATGAGAACGGCGTCCTGATCGAGGCCGTCCAGCATCCCGATTTCGGCGAGCCGATATCGCTGCCGCCGGAAAGCGTTCTTCATCTGAAATGGAACACCCCGTCGTACAATGCGCGCGGCAACTCGATGATCACGGCGGCGTTCGAGGCGATTGAGCTTATGCGGGATTACAGAACGGCGCAGGCGGCGACCGCGAAAAGATGGACGACGCCGTTGCGGTTCATCCAGGTCGGCGGCGCGTTCGGGAACAAAATCATAATGCCCGATCAGAAGACGCTCAACTCCGTGCGCGACATAATGAACAGGCTGGATATCAAGGCCGGGACGGTCGTGCCGCCCTGGATCAAGGTGCGGACATACGGCGCGGAGGGAAGAATTCCGAACTTCGAGGCGAAGTACCAGGAGGCGAAAGAGGACGTCATCGTCGCGCTCGGCATGGCGAAAAGCATCGTCACCGGAGACGGGGCCAATTTCAAGACGGCGTCCCTGGCATGGAAAAAGATGGTTGTAATGCTCAAGGAGATCAGGCAGGCGGCGCGCGACATCCTGAACTGGGCGCTCAATGATTGGCTTGCGATGAAAGGATATGAGGAAAACAGCCTGCACTACATTTTCAGCGACCTTGATCTCATCGACGAGGCGGAAATCAAGAAACTGAATCTCGCGCTTTACGACCGGGGCGTCGCATCAAAGGAAACGATTCAGTTGAAAATGGGGCTGAATCCTGATGTTGAAAACGCGTTGATTGAAAAAGAGTCGAAGCAACCGATTGACGTCCGCGACCCAAGGGAGATTATCGCGCTCGTTCTCGGAGGAATCATGTCGCCCGAGGAAGCGGGAAGACGGCTCGGGCTTTCCAAGGGGGGCGGCGGGAAATCCGGTAATGACAAATGACTATCCCCGAACGGCCCTATCGGCTGGCTGTATGTTGTCGATCCAGATTTTCGCATGATCGAGCTTCTTCATCAGGTCGGCGGCCTGGCTCATGGTTTTTCCTTCGTACAGCCTGATGTCAGAGGTCCCACCCACCAGGCGGTTTATGTAAAGCCGCAAATTATGTTGAGTCGGGCGAAAAAAACTAGGATTCTCAGGGGCTTCTGTTTTTTTGACTCAACATAATCACAACACCCCTCATAGAGAAGAGAGCCAATCC
>Ga0116149_1000514_pt1 | contig 50700 bp, 46 predicted proteins | sample AD_UKC057_MetaG_FD_89787 | JGI IMG/M metagenome (GOLD analysis project Ga0116149, IMG submission 89787) | Active sludge microbial communities of municipal wastewater-treating anaerobic digesters from USA - AD_UKC057_MetaG | ecosystem: Engineered > Bioreactor > Anaerobic > Digestate | place: USA...
ATTTGGCTGCGGCGTTGCTGATGATTTTATCATATTGCTGAATATTGATTTTATTTGAAATAATGATTCTTTTTTCCTTGAGCACCACCACATATTTTGCGCGGGGGTTGGAGGGCACATTGGTGATATGGATGACGCCGCTGGCATCTTCATACTTGTAGATATCCGCCCAGGCGGTTGCGGCATTTCCGGTTAGCCAAAAAGACAACAAAACGGAAACGAAGAAGATCGCTTTTCTGATTCTGAATAGAAATATTCTTTCCAGTTTGCTCATGTATTTTTCATACGTGAAGATGATTTTTTATTCAAGAAAAAAATGAAATCAGCGTATAATGAGCAAAATCAAGGCTTTTGCCTTTTGGGAATCTTGGATTATTTCCCGGCATCTTTGACTTTTGTTTGTCCTTGACATGCTTCTTTGATGGTGGTAATGACTTTTTCACTTAAAAATAAGGCATGTCGGGGCGTGGCGCAGTCTGGTAGCGTATCTGAATGGGGTTCAGAGGGCCGGTGGTTCAAATCCACTCGCCCCGACCAGTTCTTATTAAATTTGAGTAAACATTCCATGCCGCGAAACTTTAAATCTCGATTTTTTCAACAAAAAAAAATGTTTTGGTCCTGTTGTGCGTTGTTTGTGGTCTGTTTTCTGGTTTTAGGCTGCTCTCATCTGGCAAACCGCCATTTCCGGAGCAAACTGGATGATCTCCAGGGAACCGTCATTTTGGATGGACTCAAGGATAAGGTTACGGTAAGCCGGGATGATTACGGTATTCCTCTGGTGGAAGCGCAAAACATGGAAGATATGGCCATGGCTGTCGGATATGTCCATGCCTCTGATCGGCTCACCCAGATGATCGGCATGAAGTTGTTGTCGCAGGGGAGGCTGGCCGAGATGGCCGGTCCTTCGGTCCTGGCTTTGGATATCTACATGCGCAGCGTGAATCCCGCCAGCACGGCGGAAATCCTCTATAAAAATGTATCAGCGGCCAACCGCCGGCTTTTGCAGTGCTACAGCGACGGCGTGAACGCCTATCTGAAAAGCCATCAGAACAGGCTGCCTCCGGGGCTTGCCCTGTCCGGTTACAAACCGGAGCCCTGGGAACCTGTCGATTCGGTCCGAGTCTTTACACTTTTGAGTCTTGGTCTGTCTTTTAACTTTGCTGAGGAAATCGCCATTTTGAATGTTGCCCAGGCGATTGGCGCAAAGAAGACGGCCTGGCTTTCGCCCATTTATCCGGATGAGTCTCTTGCGTTTGACGAGGCGGCCAAACTCGGAGAAATCAATCTGAAAATGGCGGAGGCCGGAATCCGCGAGCTTGCCGAACTTCATCCAATTTTGCATTCCCTCGGTCTGGGGGGCATTGCGGCATCCAATAACTGGGCCATCTCCAGGGAAAGAACCAGCGGCAAAGCCAGCATTTTTTCCAATGACATGCATTTGCCCTTGAGCATGCCCTCGGTCTGGAATCTGTTGCACGTGCGCTGCGGCTCCTATGATGCAGCCGGAGTGAGCATTGCGGGAGCGCCGGTGATTATCGCAGGCTATAACGGACGCGTTGCCTGGGGTATGACGATGGTCATGGCGGACAATCAGGATGTTTTTCTTGAGCAAATCAAACTGGTGGAAGGCAGGCTTCATTATCTGCACAAGGGAAAGTGGCTGCCGGTTTCCGAGCGTCGGGAAGTTTTCCGCAGTAAGGGAGGGGAACGAAAAAATATCAGTATTTACGAGACCTTACATGGAACGTTGATGAGCGAGGCGCTAAGGGGGGAGCCTTTGCATCTTATTCAGGCCATGCCGGTGGACATTCCTTACGGTATCGCCCTTTGCCGTGCGAAGCCGGATGGAAATGATGACAGCATGAATGCTTTTTTCCAGTTGGGTTTCTCCGGTTCGGTGGATGAAGCCATAGCGGCTGCAAAACGGATCCGGTCCATTCCTTTGAATATGATGTTTGCGGATAAAGAAAATATTGCGTGGCAGGTGACCGGCAATTACCCTTTGCGGGCCGGAGGGCGAGGACTTGCGCCATCGCCGGGCTGGACAGGCCGTTATGACTGGACCGGTTTTCTGGATTCGTCCGCTTTGCCGTATCAAAAAAATCCTCCGCAAGGATTTCTGGGCACGGCAAATCACCGCACAGTTCCGAAAGACTATCCCCATATTCTTTCCTCCTCTTGGTACTGGCCGGAACGAGCCGAGCGTATCGAACAAATGGTCCTTGCGACCCATCAGCACACGGCGGAAACCAGCATGGCAATGCAACTGGACACTTTCTCGCTGTTTGTGTCAAAATTGCGGAATGACGTGCTGACAGGACCATTTGCGGCGGAAATCATGAAAGAGTCAGAGTCCTGGCAGGATGAAAAAAGAGTTTCGCGTATGCGCCTTGCCCTGGAGATGCTGCGGAATTTTCGCGGTGATATGAAGGCGGATTCGGCGGAAGCGGCGCTTTTGGGCTCTTTTCTGGACGCAGTTACGAAAAACATCTTTCTGGATGAATTGGGGCCAATGGATTCCCGGGCCTGGAAGTCGTTTGTGATTCTCAACAGTGAGAGCTATAACGCCACCTGCGATCATCTGCTCGTTCGCGGAAATGAAAGTCCCTTCTGGGATGACATCGCTACGCCCGAAAAGGAAACCAAGGCCGGCATCGTTGCCCGGTCACTGGCGGATGCCGTTTTATTTCTGGAATCGACCTGTGCGGAAAAGCCACAGCAATGGAAATGGGGAAATCTGCACACCGGCACTTGGGAAACCGATAGTTTCCAAATGGCGAAGCATCTGGGATGGATGGAAAGAACAGCGTTGAAAAGCCTCTGGTCCTATTTTAACAGGGGGCCTTATCCTGCCGAAGGAGATATGTTCACACTCAATGTGTCGATGTATATGATGGGGGGAGATTTTCAGGCCTGGATCATTCCCTCGATGCGGATGGTTGTCGATTTTAGCAGGAAAGAGCCCATGATGGCTGTCAACAGTTCCGGACAGTCGGATAATCCTTCCAGTCCCTATTATGATGACGGTGTAGAAGCTTGGCGCGAAGGACGCTATTTACCTTTTCCTTTCCAGGAAGAAAACATTCGTGCACATTACAGACATATTCTGATTCTGCAGCCGTCTTCCAGTGCCGAAGAAAAAAACGCCATATAAAACCGATTTGATACGCTCCGCGAATCGGTTTCCGCCGATGCGGATTTAAACTTGAATGTTTTTTCTCGAAAGGATCATTCCCATGAGTTTTGGTCAAAGAGTTTTTTGCGGACAGGTGACGAAGGAGAATGTCGGCCGCCAGGTGCGGCTTTGCGGGTGGGTGGATGCATTCCGGGATCACGGCGGCCTTTTGTTTGTCCATCTGCGCGATCGCAGCGGTATTCTGCAAATTGTTTTTAATCCGGAACTTGCCTCGGGAGAGGTTATGCTCCGGGCATCGGCGCTGCGCTCCGAATATTGTATCACCGTTGCGGGCGAGGTGAAAATCAGGCGGGAAGGCACGGAAAATCCCCACATCGAAACGGGCGACGTCGAGGTCATTGTTACGGAACTGACCGTGCTTTCCGAAGCGGATGCGCTTCCTTTTGCCGTTTCGGAAAAGGCAATGATTGCCGGGGTGTCCAGCACCGGCACCGATCAGGTGGCAGAAGACCTGCGCCTCCAATACCGGTATCTGGACATTCGAAGGCCTTCCATGAGAGACAATTTAATGGCCCGGCATCGCATTTTTCAATGCGTGCGTGAATTTCTGGATTCCAAAGGATTTCTGGAAATTGAAACGCCCGTACTTACGTCCAGTACGCCGGAAGGTGCCCGAGATTACCTGGTGCCCAGCCGCGTGCACGAGCGGAAGTTTTACGCTTTGCCCCAGTCGCCGCAGCTTTTCAAGCAGCTGCTCATGATCGGCGGCCTGGAGCGTTATTTCCAACTGGCCCGCTGTTTTCGTGACGAAGATCTGCGCCCGAACCGCCAGCCGGAATTTACGCAGCTCGACATCGAAGCTTCGTTTATCGACGAGGAATTTCTTTACGATCTGGTCGAGGAACTGACGGTGAAAATGTTTGCCGTCGGCGGTATCGAGCTTTCCCGTCCCTTTCCGCGTATGACGTATGCGGAGGCGATGGATGCCACAGGCTCCGATCGTCCGGATTTGCGCTTCGGTCTTCGCTTTGTGGATGTGACAGATTTGTTTGCCAAAACCCACTATGCGATCTTTCGTCAGATTCTGCAGAGAGGCGGATGCATTAAGGGCATCAACGTCAAGAGCCAGTCTGAAAAACTCAGCAAAAACGTTTTGCAGAATGAATATGCCAGGGAAATCGCCCCGTCGTTCGGCGCCAAGGGCATGACCTGGATGCGCGCCGAGGGCGGAAAACTGGAGTCCAACATCGTCCAGTTTTTCAGTCCCGATGAGCTCGATGCGCTATGGAAAAGGTTTGAGGTGGCCGACGGAGATGTGCTGATCATGGTTGCCGATCCTTCCTATGCTGTCGTTACGCACGCGCTGGGTCAGTTGCGTCTACATCTGGCGCACCGTCTGGGGTTGATTCCGGAAAACCTTTTCTGTCCGGTCTGGGTGACGGAATTTCCGCTGTTTGAACCGGCGGAGGATGGATTTGTCACTTCCAGTCATCATCCTTTCACCGCGCCGGAGCGCATTGATTTTGATCCGAAAAATATCGAAGAACTGTTGTCCCTGCGTTCGCGGGCCTATGACCTGGTCATGAACGGAGAGGAGCTGGGAGGCGGCAGCATCCGCATCAACCACCGCGACGTGCAGCGCAAAATCTTTGCGGCCCTGGGGCTGACGGAAGAGGAAACCAGGGAAAAATTCGGGTTCTTTCTGCGGGCATTCGATTTTGGAGCGCCGCCCCATGGCGGTCTGGCCCTGGGGATGGACCGCACCGTATCCATGATTCTTCAAACCCAATCAATCCGGGAGGTTATCGCCTTTCCCAAAAACCGCAGTGCTGCCTGCCCCCTGACCGGAGCACCCTCCACAGTGAAAAAGGAACAACTGGTGGAACTGGGGTTGTTGAATATGGGCGGTCAGGATGTTTTGCCGGGAACCGCGGCAAAGGAAAACAAGCTTGATCATCTATCCTGGGTGTCGCGTATTGGTATTTCCGGGGAAGAGAGGCCGGCAATCGAAGAGGGGATTGCGCAGGCTGAAAAACTGGCCCGGCTGGTGTCGGAAAAGGCGGGGTCGGAAGAGCCGATTTATACAGTGGCGCCGGTTTGCAACCGCACCCGCCCCGGAAAAGAGGCGGTACGTTCGGTTTTTTCGCAAAACGATCAGCTGTTCAAGAGCGCACCGGCGGTCAAAGGCCGTTATTTTAAAGTTGCCAGCATTCTGGAATAAAGGAAAACATTATGGATTCAATTTTTTTCCATCGCCATTTTGAAGAAACCGTTTTACCGGACGGCATTTTGAAGGGATTGAAGATTGCGATTCAGCCCAATATCTCCGTTGCTGGCTGGCCGACGGAAGCAGGCTCTGGCGCTCTGACCGGTTTTCGAGCACTGGAGGACGCAACGCTTTACCGTCTGATTCGTGAAGCGGGGGCGTACGTTTGCGGTTCCACGCGTATGAGCGAATTCGGTTTCGGCCTGACCGGTAGCAGAGCCGGCAAAGCGCTGATTTCGCAGGAAGCAGATGTGGAGCTGGTTTTGGATATGACGGGCGAAAGCCGGCTTGCGGCCGCCGGAGCTTCTGTCTGCGGCTTGAAGCCCAGTTGGGGGCTGGTATCTCATTTGGGCCTCATCGGTTTGATTCCCTCCATGGAATGTTGTGGGATTATTTCAGAAAATATCAATAATATCCGTATTATACTAAAGTCGGTCGCGGGACCGGACGAGAGGGATTTTTCAATGCCCGATGAAGAAATTCCGGATTTCGAGCCGAAGGGTGTTGATCCGGCAAAAATCGCAGTCGGCATTCTTACGGAAGTGCAGGACGCTTTACCGTCCACGGAGCAAAACCTTTTTCGCCGGGAGGTGGATGATCTGAAAAAACAGGGGATTCCCATCAGAGAACTGTCCCTGCCCGATTTTCCTCTGTTTATGGCGGTTCATCAAGTTGTCGGTTCGGTGGAGGCTTCTTCTGCGGCCGGCCGGTATGATTCCGTTCGCTACGGGCGCCGGGCGGCGGGCTCCAAAAACTGGAACGAGATGTATCTGGCCTCGCGCGGGGCGGCTTTTGGACCGCTGCTGAAGAGCTATCTGTTTCAGGGGGCGTATTTTCAATTTCAAAACTATCGCGCGTATGAGGACGCCTGTCGTTTGCGGGCGCGTCTTTGTCAGCAAATGGAAAAGCTATTTACAGAGACCGACTTTCTGCTCTTTCCGGCATTCCGCAGGGGCCTGTCGGAGAAGTCTTTGTCGCTTGCCGACACGTATGCTCAGTTTGCGGAAACGGCTTTCGCCAATGTGGCCGGATGTCCTGCATTTTACATACCGCCGGTTGCAGAAGAACGGGTCGGAATACAGCTGGCCGGACCCAGGCGAAGCGATGGACGGCTTCTGAATTTTGGCGAATATACGCAAAATTTGCGCCGGGGAGGTCATTAAAAATGGAATTTGAAGCGGTTATCGGATTGGAAATACATGTGGAACTGAATTGCCGGACAAAACTGTTTTGTGATTGCCCGAATAATCCCGGCGATGAACCCAATGCCAACACCTGTCCGGTCTGTCTGTGGTTTCCGGGCGCCGTGCCCCGTTTAAGTCAGGAAGCCCTTGAAAAAGCTGTTCTTTTGTGCATGGGACTGGGCGCTCAACTCCAGCCCCGCAGCGCTTTTGATCAAAAGGTTTATTACTATCCGGATTTGCCCAAGGGCTACCAGTTATCCCAGGCCCACCTGCCGCTTTCACGCGGTGGCGGCATTGATATTATGGATGAAAACGGAAAAATGCAAAGGTTGCGCATCCATCACATCCATATGGAGGAGGATGTCGCCAAATTGGTGCATGAAATGGAAGGGCGCCAGCCAATCAGTCTGGTGGACTTCAACCGCGCCGGCGCTCCTCTTGTGGAAATTGTGACGGAACCGGATTTTCGCACACCTTACCAAGCGATGGAATTTCTTAAGGCGTTGCGCACACAGGTGCGCTACGTGGGAGCGTCTGAATGCAGCATGGAAAACGGCACGATGCGCGCCGACGCCAATATTTCCATCCGTCCCCGGGGCTCAAACGAAATGAACACGAAGGTGGAGGTCAAAAACATGAACTCTATCCGCCATGTGGGAGATGCCATCGCTTTTGAGATTACCCGCCAGACCGCAGCCGTTCACGACGGGAAGCCGGTCATTTTACACACTCGTCTGTGGGATCCGGACAAGAAAGTTACTACCGCCATGCGGGGCAAGTTTGAAGGTCCGTGTGTTCCCGATCCGATGGTGCCGGTCATTGAATTGTCATCGGACTGGATCGAAAAGATGCGTTCCCGGCTTCCGGAAATGCCCGCAGTCCGGGCCGCTCGTTTTGTTTCGCGGCATGGCCTGACCGGTGAAGAAGCAGCTTTTTTAAGCGCTGATCCGGACGTGGCCGGCTATTTTGAGGAATTGATGTCAGAAGGAATTGCTCCGCGCATGGCCCTGCATTGGTTGACCACGCAGTTGTTGCCGGCATTGAAAGAGCGTAAACAGGAGGTGAGTGCTTCTCGTGTGACTTCCCAACGTTTCGGGGCGCTTTTGAAAATGCTGTCTCGTGATGAAATCAACGCCAACGCCGCACGTGAAACCCTGACCTGTATGTTTGAGAATGATGACTCTCCCGAAGTCATTGTCGGCGCTCGGGGATTCCGGCAGGTTTCCGATGTTGCGGCGCTTGAATCTTTGATAGAAAAGGTGCTGGGTGAGCAAACGGAAGCCGTTACCGACTTTCACAGCGGCCAGGGAAAAGCAATGGGATTTCTCATCGGCCAGGTGATGAAGGCCTCCGGCGGCAAAGCCAATCCGAAAATGATCCGGGAATTGCTGGCAGCCAAGCTTTCATAATGGGAAGACACCGTAATCTGTAATCCATATGGCGAGAACCATGTCAGCGACACCCGTACGGTTTGGGTCTATGCTTTGTCCAATTCTTTCTTAACGGCCAATCCAAGTTTCTCAATAACGTAGGGCTTTTTCACATAGGCACCGGCGCCCAGTCTCTGTGCGGAACGAACCCGATCCGTTTCGGAAAAACCGCTCACGATAATCGCCTTCTGTGTAGGGTTGATTTCCAGGATTCGCTGATAAGTGTCAAGACCATCGATCCCGGGATCCATGATCATGTCCAGGACAACCAAATCTGCCTTGTGGGTTTTGAGATATTCCACTGCTTCTTCGCCTCCCGCAACCATGTGAACATCGTATTGGAGTTTGCGGAGCATGGTGGATGCCAATTCGCGTTGTCCAGGGACATCATCCACAACGAGAATGGATTCTCCCTTTCCTCGGTATGCGGAAATATCGATGGATTCCTTTTCCGTGTCTTTGTCCTGTTTTGTTACCGGGAAATACAAAGTGAATATCGTTCCTTTTTCCAGTTCACTTTGGACATCAATGTAGCCGTTGTGGTCCTTTACGGTTCCCCAGACCACGGCAAGTCCAAGTCCTGTTCCGCTTCTCCCCATGACCTTCTTTGTGTAGAAAGGTTCGAAGATCCGGTTGGTGTCCTGTGCCGATATGCCTTCCCCCGTGTCGGAAACGGTAAGCACGACATAATGATCCTCCCGGACTTCATCATAACCATGCACGGGACGATCCAGGTATTTGCTGCTTGTTTTCAAGGAAATCAGGCCGCCTTTGGGCATGGCTTCGGCGGCATTGGAAATGAGATTGGCAATGGTTTTTTCAAGGTGGACTTTTGACCCCATGATATTGGGAAGCTCTGCTTGGCACTCCGTTTGTATTTGCAGATGGGGATGATAGGATGACAACTTTTCGAATTCCGGGCTTTTTTGATAATCCAAAAGGATGGTGTTCAGATTGACGGAGCTTGTTTTCTGGACGCCTCTTCTGGCCAATGTCAGCAGATCCTGAACAATAGCTGCCGCCTTCTGACTGGCGTCCTTGATATGAGCAACATGCGGTCTGATCGGGCTCGATTGGTCGATGTCATCCAGGATGATTTCCGAATACCCCACCATGATGCCGAGCACATTATTGAGATCGTGCGCAACCCCGCCTGCCAGCCTTCCCAATGCCTCCATTTTTTCCGCGCGATTCAGCCGTTGATAAAGTTGGAGCTTTTCTTCTTCAGCCGCTTTTCTTTCCGTGATATCAATCACCTGGATGAGAGATCTCATTTTGCCTGCTGAATCCATATAGACCGCGCTTAAGACCTCGCCAAAACGTTTTGAACCGTTTTTCCGGATAAAGGAAAATTCATAATGAGACGGGACATCTTCTCCACGTTGACGGCGCTGGTATCTTTCGAGTCCTACTAACTGGCTTTCTTCCGTCAGAAGAAAAGCGAAGTTTCTGCCGAGTAGTTCTTGCTTGGAATAACCAGTGATTCTGCATAATTCTTCATTCACATAAATATAACGGGCGGCGTCATCCACAATGGCAATACCGGTAAGGGATCTTTCAACCGCGGAGCGGAATTTTTCCTCACTTTCCCGAATCATTTGATCCGCACGCCTTCGCTCGGTAATGTCGATCAAATTGCCCACGACTTTGATCGGGCGGTTGCCTTCCAGCACCGGTTGGGCCATGGTCTGAATCCAGATACGACGGCCATCGGCAGTGTTGAGTGGAAACACCAGGTCATAGGGTTGACCTTCCTGTACGCAACGTTGAAAAGCCGCCTGGATAACCGGACGGTCTTCAGGGTCATAGCAGGCCAGACTGCGTTTGATATGTTCGGGGGAACCTGCCTCAAATTCGTCGGACAAAAAACCGTGAATGCGGTATGTTTCGTTTGTCCAGGTCATGGTCTGCCGCATTACATCCCATTCCCAGCCGCCGATTTTTGCCAGGCGCTGTGTTTCATCCAGCAGATTTCTGCTGTGACGCAAGGTCTCTTCCACGCGTTTGCGTTTTGTGATGTCTCGGCAGGCAGCTACACGAACCTGCTTTCCATGGTAGGACATTTCCCTTACCTGGATTTCTTCGATGAATGTAGAGCCGTCCTTCCGTCTTGCGCAAACTTCATAAGGTCCTGTGTCGCCGTGATTAATTTTTTCCAGCATGATCGCCTGATATTCAGGAACAATCAGATCATAGGCGCTCATGCGTTTTAACTCTTCGAGTGTATATCCGAACATCTCCACAAAATGAGAGTTCACATCAATTGTTTTGCCGTGGTCATGAATGAGAATGCCCTCGTAACTGGCTTCCGAGAGCGTGCTGTAGCGCTCTTCGCTTTCCCGAAGAGCCTCCTGATCACCTTGAAAAAGCGTTCTGGAGTGTTCCAGTTCCTGAATTCTCTTCCTGAGTGCGGCGTTCTCTTGGATAAGTTCTTGATAGTTATCGGCATGATCGGACATGTGAAAAAAGAACTCCTATATCTAAAATGAATATTCCATGCTGGAAAGATCGTGGATGATGAATGATGGATAACTTCAGGATCTGTCGAAAACCTCCTTGATGACTTCAGAAAGTTTTTCCAGGGTGTATGGTTTCTGGATAAAGGCATTGACGCCCTGCGCCAGGGCGAAGGTCACTCTTTCGTCCTGTTTGAACCCCGAGGTCATGATGACCTTGACGCGGCTATCGATTTTTTTCATTTCCAGATACACCTGTTCTCCGGATTTTTGCGGCATCACCAGGTCCAGAAGAACACACGCGATTTCCCGATATCGTTTGCCGAAGATCTGCAAAGCCTGCAGGCCATCAGAAGCGGTAAGCACTTCATAGCCGCATTTTTTTAGAATGGCGCCTGCTGCCTGCCTCATGATTTCTTCATCATCGACGACGAGAATGATTCCCTTGCCTTGCGGCAGCTCAAAGCATTTTTCTTGCGTCTCTCGAATTTCTCCGTTATGAAGCACCGGTATATAAACATCGAAAGTGGTTCCCTGACCTTCTTCAGAATAAATATTGATAAATCCGGAATGTTGCTGAACAATGTTGTAAACCATGGAAAGGCCCAAGCCCGTGCCTTTGCCCTTTTCCTTGGTGGTAAAAAAGGGGACGAATATTTTGGCGATGGTTTGTGGCGTCATCCCGACACCCGTATCTTCAACCGAAATGCGCCAGTAGTCGATTTGTTTGGCCTCTGGACGGATTTTACAAAAATCAGCGTCTGCGCGTACCTGGTCCAAACTGATCGTCAGAGTGCCGCCTTGCGGTTCCTGCGCGGACCGCATGATGGTCATGGCGTGGCCGGCATTGACGCAGAGATTGAGAAGCGCCTGTTCCATATGGGTGGCGTCGGCCTTGGCCATGGCTTTTTCCGGGGGAACCTGCATATGGATATTAATGGATTTATCAAAAGTGTTTTTAATGATGTTTTGAACATTCCATAGGGTGGTCTTCAAATCCATGGGGTAAAATTGAGTGTCCTGCTTGCGCGACAGGGTTAAAAGCTGCTGCACCATTTCCACGGCCCGCTGACCGGCCTTGTCCATGATATTCAACCATTTTTTCAGTTTTTCCGGATCGATTTGGCGGTTATTCTGCACTTCGAACTGCAAAATGGAAAGCGTGCTGACAATGCCACCCAGGACATTGTTGAAATCATGGGCCAGGCCTCCGGCTAGAGTGCCGATGGTTTCCATTTTTTGTGCCTGAAGAAGCTGCTCTTCTAATGCATCTCTTTCCATGTCTGAAAGAATTCTTGCAACATGATCGGCAAAGATCACGCCAAATCCGATTTCATCTTCTTCCCATACTTTTGGGGTGTTGTGTTCAAACGATACAAATCCTGCCACTTTACCTTTCAGAATAATGGAAACCATCAGAGCGGAGGCAATACCGCCGGGACGGAAATAATTTTCATAAAGGCCGTTCATGAGCGGATCGGTTGCAACATCCGGCTGTAGGATGATTCTTTGTGTCTGAATTGCCTTGAAAAATTCCGGACAATCATCTTCCTGCAGGAGAACATCCGTAAGATGCCTTTGTTCTGAAGAAATGAAAATGTCGGAGGATTTCAGACTTTTTCCGTTATTTTTCATCTGCCAGATGCCGCAACGGGAAACCTCCAGTGCGGCAAGGGCATTTTCGGAAAAGATATGAAAAACCATGCTAATGCTTTTGAAAGGATCATTGCTTGTCAAACCGAATTCCGAGGACGCTTTCAGTTGTTTGGCCAGTCGGTTTTTCGAGCATAGTAATGTATGCTCGGAAACGGCCAGGTCAAAAACATTTTGCACAAGACCTTCGGCGTATTCATTCAGTTGATTCGTAATCTGTTCGAATTCGGCACGGCTCCGGGCGTGAATCAGGAGTAAATCTTCCGCCGGATCGTGATGGAGATAAAGATGATACTTTTCGTCATGAATCTTGATCTTCAGCGGTGTGCTGGCTGGATGGTGAAAACGACCGGCGATTCTTTCCTCGAGGCTTTCCCTGTCTTTTTCTGAAACGAAGATGCAGGGCAGGATGTCATCCAGATTCCGGAGATCAGGAATGTGAAACATATTCCGGAAGGCGCTGTTTGACAATGCTTCCCTCGTTTCCGGATTGATCAGCAAAAGCGCCTCGATCGGATCATTTTGAAGCAAGTGCAGGGATAGAGAGCGTTTTTTCTTCATGGGTTCTCACCCTCTTCATCCATCTTTTTGTTTTATCCTTTCCTACCCGTCTGCTGAAACAGGCAGGTTCCACCATTAGTCCTGACTGAAAGTAATCAATTCAGGAAAAAGTTTCTGGATGACCGGAAACGTACTTTCCTGCCAGGGAATATCGCTGTTTTGAACAATTCTTACCTTGTAGCCCTGGTCACCGGGTAAGCTTTTGGATTTCATCAGCCAGCTGATGATTGTCTTGATTCCGCTGGAGTTCACATAAGAGAGCTCTCTGAAATCGACAGATAGGATTTTGACTTTCTGGGCGATGGCCTCATCGTGTATCCGAAGTAAATAAGGCAGAATGAATTCGGAAGGATCTCTCATGTCAATTTCTCCTGAAATGACCAAAAGAATGCCATTTTCGGCTTCCTGTTCCTGAAGATCAGAAATGACCACTTTTGTTTTTTCGACTTCCAGAGGTTCGATATGGAGTTTATTCATGGCTCGCCTCCCATTTTTCTATTGGAATGTTCGCAGTGATCTTCACGATACCGTTTTCAATGCTTGTGCTGATGTCCGCTTGGCATTCATAACGGATACGAGCCAGACCGAGAGCGCTTTTGCCATTGATAGCAATCGAACTGTCCTTCATTCTCTTGATGTAGGCGTCCAGGGGCGGGTTCTCGAAGAGTTCCTGAAGGCAACTTTGCAGGTCCGCGATATTTTCCTGTGAAGCGTGATTGCTCACGATGACTTTGATCATTTTTTGCGCACTGGTGACGTAAATATTCAGTTCGCTCCCCTCCAGATCGGAAAATTTGACGGCATTTTCGATGAGTTCATTCACAGCCATGGCAATGCTGGTGGCCTGCTTTTTATTTTCAAGAGTGATGGCCATGAAGTTTTCCACAAATGTACGCACGGTTGATATGTATGTCCATTTGGGCCCGAATTTTAATTCTACGTAAATCTTCGATTCCTTTTCCATGCCCTTTCCCCTTTTTTCATTTATGCGTTTTACTGCTGTTTCAGACGTTTTACGGCGATCAGAGTTATATCGTCCTGCTTTTGGTAAGGCGCCAATTCCTTCAGAATCCCGTCTTTGATGTCGTCGGGAGATTGATTGCCCAGTTGCTTGAAAACATTTTTCAGGCCACTTTTGGAAAAGCGGTCGCCTTGGGTGCTTACTGCGTCCGTAATGCCGTCCGTGTATAACAGCATAACATCTCCCGCATGGAGAATCAAAGATGAATCTTGCAGCATGGCGCCGATTTCCTGCCTGAGTCCCAGCCACATTCCTTCTGTTTTAATCAATTCCACTTCCCGGTCTTCCGCCCTGTATATCATGATATCCTCGTGCAGTCCGGAATAGATGAGCCGTCCGTTTTCGTGAATGGACAGAATGACTAAAGTAATAAACTTGTCTTCTCCCAAAGCTTCAATATTTTCGGTCAGTACAAGGTTGATATCTTCAATCATTTTGGACGGAGCGATGTCCGGCGATCGGGAAAGCACGGTTTTGATGGATGTCTGCAGCATCATCATGATGAGGCCCGCCGGGACACCGTGGCCGGACACGTCGCCAATGACAATCCAGTCTCTGCCCGCAGCATTGATTACGTCATAGTAATCGCCGCCCACTTCGTCGGCCGGCGTCATGTGCACGGCCACCTCATAACCGGATAAACGCGGAGCCTGGGGGATGAGTGCAGTCTGGATTTTTTTGGCCAGCTTCATTTCGCCCCACAGGGCATCCCTCGTTTCCACAAGCTCGGAGTTGGTGTTCTTAATGTCGGTCAAATACTTTTTAAAGTATCGGGCAAATTCTCCGATCTCGTCTTTAGACTCGATTTGATCAAACAGACTGAAGTCAACTGAAGCCACAGAGCTCTGGCGAAGAATTCGAATCAACTTGGTGACGGGTTCCATGATGAATCGTGAAATCGTCAGGCTGATGAAGATGGAAAGGACCAGGGCGCTGAAAACAAATCCCACTGCCAGATAAAGAAAATTCGCAAAGCTGCGTATGGAATGTTCATGGCTTTCCCGGCTCAGATCGTTTTGAATGGTCATGAGTTTGTTGAGGTTTTCATAAAGAATTTCAAATTCATCCTCGCCCATTTGCAGCATCACGGACGCGGTGGTAATGTCGTTTCCCTCCAGTGCGGAATCCTTGGCATAGATGGATCTCGTTTTATACTCTTCATGATTTTTTAAGATGGAAAGAAAGGCGTTTCTTTCTTTTTCGGTCAGTACATCGGATTGCAAAATGTCCTTGATCAGCTTTGCCGATTCGTCTAGGAGCTCTATCTGGCGGTTGAGAAGCTTTTCGACGATTTTCCAGTCATAGCCGGTCAGTGCCCATACGTATCCCTTATACATGTTTGCGTGAATAACGTCAATTTTTCTAACAATTTCAGAGCTTTGCTTATAAATGCGGAAACGCTTGTTAAAGATGTCGTCAATCAGTGCTCTTTGTTGAACCAGTCCGATGATAAAGAGGATGCACAGAACCAAAAGAAAAAATATTCCGATATATGCGGCAACAAAAACTTTTTTACGCACAGAAAGGCTATTGATGAAATGAGCTGTCCAGGACGGTACCGTATTCATGAAGTAACCTGCCGGTTTTGCATTCGTTCACATCCTGCCGGTTGTCCGGATTGCGGAAATCCGCTTTTCCTGCGCGTCTGTTCGTCCATCGGCAGATGGGGTTAATTTACCTTATAATATCCGCTTAAGAATATGATATTGTCGATTTTTTCAAAATACGTGACTTTGGGCATGGCTTTTTTTCGTGTGGGGTGCGCCCAGCGGTATTCCACCCATCCTTTGCCATCCTTTTTTGCCTTGCTGCATATTTCCCGAATAAAATATTTTCCGTCCGGATCCTTGACGTTGTACCACTCCTTGCCGGGAATAGTTCTATTAATTCCATGAGCCAGGACGATGGCCTTGTTCTTGAAATCCGTCTGGATGACCCACAGATACAGTTCACCTTTCTGCAGCATGCCCTTATCGGTGATTGCTGTCATGGTCTTCGATTCGCCATTTTCCTTGTAAAACGCAATGCCCTTTCTGACCAAAGAAACCGCTTCTTCTTTCTGATCAGCCCATGCCGCTGAAACAAACAACATACTGCTGAACATGAAAGAAATAACCAGATTTCTGATGATTGCTTTTATCATATCATCGCCTCCCTTGTTTTATGCAATACGGTTTGTCAGTTAAACTGAAGATACTATTTCGACATCCTGCTCTCGACGGTATTACTGTAATGACGATTGACCTTTCAAGTCAAGAAAAACTTGAGGGCATTTCCCACCGGAAATGCCCTCATGACTGTGAGCGGTCTACACTTTGCGTGCCAAATACTTCCACGAGCAGTTCCGCCAGCTTTTCCAGCGTGTAGGGCTTCTGGATAAAGGCATTCACGCCCTGTTGCATAGCAAACGTAACTCTTTCATCCTGCTTAAAGCCGGAGGCCATGATCACCTTGACCCTATGGTCGATTTTTTTCATTTCCACATAGACCTGTTCTCCGGATTTTTGAGGCATGACCAGATCTAGAAGAACGCCATCAATTTCCTCATGCCTTTTTCTGAAGATTTCCATGGCTTGCACGCCGTCGCTGACGGCGATAACCTCGTAACCGCATTTTCTCAATATGGTGTCGGCGGTGTGCCGCATCACTTCTTCGTCATCCACCACCAGAATAATCCCCCGGCCGCGGGGAAGTTCAAAATATGTTTCTTTGGTTTCGGGCGGAGCTTCGCCCGAGTAAACGGGAATATAGGCATCAAAAGTCGAGCCTGTGCCGATTTCGGAATAAATATTCATAAAACCTTCATGTTGATGAACAATGTTGTAAACCATCGAGAGTCCGAGACCTGTTCCCTTGCCTTTTTCCTTGGTGGTGAAAAACGGGACAAAAACTTTGGAAATGGTTTGCTGGCTCATGCCGATTCCCGTATCTTCGACGGATATTCGCCAGTAGTCGATTAATTTTGCCTCAGGTCGGATTTTGCAGAATGACTCGTCCGCCCTGATTTTTTCCAAGCTTATCGTTAAAACGCCTCCTTTGGGATCTTTTTCCGGACGCATAATGGTCATAGCGTGGCCTGCGTTGACACAGAGATTCAGCAATACTTGTTCCATCTGTGTCGCGTCGGCGTGAGCCATGGCTTTTTCGCTTGGAAGGTTTACTCGAATCTCGATGGATTTGTCGAATGTATTATCACATATTTTTTTCACATTGGAGATCGTGGTATTAAGATCTACGGGGGCAAACTGCGTTTCTCTTCTGCGGGATAGAGTCAAAAGCTGCTGAACCATGTCAACTGCCCGCTGGCCGGATTTGTCCATGATGTTTATGTATTTCTTTAGTTTTTCCGGATCGAGGGATTTGTTCTGCTGAAGCTCGAATTGCAAAATGGACAGAGTGCTGACAATGCCTCCCAGAACATTGTTGAAATCATGGGCTAGGCCTCCGGCCAGAGTACCGATGGTTTCCATTTTTTGTGCCTGAAGCAGTTGTTCTTCCATCCGAATTTTATCGGTGACATCGCGGATGCTGCCTCTTAAGCCCGTCAGACGCCCTTCGTCGTATGTAGCAATGCAGTTGTCTTCTCCAAAAATATGGTAGCCGTCCCGGCGGGGGATTTTATGAATGGAGAGAAACTTTGTCTGTCGTTGTTCAATATTTCTGGATACTTCCGTAAAGCCGGTATCGCCGATCAATTCCCGGATGGTGATCCCTTTTTCCAAGTCTTCCGGTGAATGACCGGTCAGGCGAAGTCCCGCCTGATTCAGATAGGTGACCTTCATGTCGGCATCCGCTTCGTAAATGATATCCGGAGTATTATCCGCCAGAGATCGGTATCGCTCCTCGCTTTCCCGGAGGGCTTTTGCCACCTGTTTGTGTTCCAGGATCTCGTCATGCAGCGAGCGGCTGTACTGCTGGAGTTTTTCCATGAAGATATTGAAATACTTGGCCAACCTTCCTAATTCATCATCGGAGGGAGAACGCATGCGGACGGAGAAATCATCCGTGACGCCTGTTGAAAAGTATCCGATGAGCTTCTTGACAGGCTTGGTGATGGCGGAACTGATCCAGATCGTCATGATAAATACAAGGGTGAAAGCCAGCAAAGAGAAGAAAATAATCATATTTTTCAAATGCTTCAGCGGGGCATAAAATTCGTCCGTATAGCCGGATGCGGCGACAATCCAGTCAAGTTCGGGAATGTAGTTGAGCATGACAATTTTTTCGCGAGGCTTTTTTTCGCCGGGGTTATGCCACTGATAGACAAGTTTTCCGACTTTCTTCTTGACGATATTTGCGCCGGCCGCCCGCAAATCCGGATCCGGCAAGGTGAAGACATTGCCTCCCTGCAGAGAGGGATGGATAATGATATTGCCTTTGGAATCCACAATATAGGAATAACCGGTTTTCCCGAAGCGCATCGACAAGACGCTTTCTCGCAGATCGCTGACGCTGATCAGGTGAATGAATTCTGAACGGTAGGAAGAAACGGAGATGATCCAATCCCAGGGCTGAAAGTGTGTCATATAAAGAGCCTTCGGCTTCATCTCTTCGTCTCCGGGATTTTTCCATTCGTAGGTCAGAAAACCTTCTTTGCGTTTCATCTGTTCACGGACAAAAGCGTGATTCGTGAAACTTCGCCCTTCAACACCCGGAATCGGATGAACAATAGCGATGCCGTCTTTATTGGCGCAATAGATATAGCCCGTTTTTCCGATGACCTGGCTGAAAAGAACGTCACGAGATCTTCTTTTGGCCTCTTCCTCTGTCATCAAACCTTTTCGGTATTGGTTGTAGAATTTTTCGATGATCATTTTGTTGGCTTCGGCCGATGATCGCAAATAGTTCTTGATGGAGACATCTGCCGATGTTTTTACCGTGTTCAGAAGCATTTCCGTTGAGGAGTTCAGTTGGTTTTCAATACTTTCTTCCAGGGTTTTTTGCGCGACATGATAAATGGCAAAGCCGATCAAAGCGGTGACCAGAATCAAGGTTCCGCATGTGCTGAGCAGGAGTTTATAGCGAACGGGAAGATCGGCGAAAAAACGTTTCATGAAGTTTTCCTTTGCAAATATCATAAGATATTCAGAAAGATCTGTCAAGCCAGGCGGTGAGGGACTTGAAAAAGAAGGATGTATCAAATAATCAATAACTTGCGAGTTCCGCGGATAGTTTGGACTCGATGTCTTTTGCTGTTGCGGAGTCAAGGGATTCGGTCGCCACCTGATCAGGGATCATGTCCAGTAATTGTTTTGCAAGCGTTTTGCGATCCCCTGAATTTTCTTTGGCGGCCAGCCATGCCTCCATTTTTTTGTTAAATAAAAGCTTGTTGACCAGATCGGCTAATTGTTTATCCTGGCCGTCAGGATTCAGTTTAGCGATGTTGCGCAGTACCTGCCATTCGAATTCAGAAACATAGTCAGGACGGTCGGTTATCGGTCCGGTTACCGGCTTTCCTTGCATCACTTCCGGTGTTGCCGCTTTCTGATGATCCAGATATTCTTTTGCCTGGCGGTGGGTGGCCGTTGGAACTTCTGAACCGGTTGCCGAAACCATTTCATCGACATTATTATCCTGTGGATATTGTAGAAAAAGAAAGGCAATAGCAGCAATTCCCAGAAGCATCATTGAAATCAAAAGAATTTTTTTTCTTGAAAGCCTATTATTTGTGCGACGATCGGACATGATTTCTGTCTCCTTGAATTATTCCCATTGCTTCATTCAGGTAGGGCAGAAGGAAAAACAAATCCGGCCTGGCCGCATGGAAGCGGCCGGACCGGAGAGAGAAATTATTACTGCGAATCATGCTACCACTTTTTCGGAAGAGGAGGCGTAATCGTGAACGCGAATTTCTGTCCGGGGCCGGACATCAATGTCGTGAACAGAGCATTGATTAAAGAACCGTTACCCACCAATCTGGGAAAGGTTGTTGTTCCCTTGAAAGTCAAAGTGCCATCACCAAGAGCCGATGCGGGACCATCATAATCAATGGGGAACACAATCGGTTCTGCACCGTGCAGCTTGAAAGGAATTTTAATGCCCAAGGCACCAACCTGCTTGATGTACAAATTGACATACATTTTTCCGTGCACATGCAATATGCCATCTTTATCAATAGAAGCCGTTCCGGTCATGGGTTTTGCAGGCACAATGGACAGATTGACTTTTAAAGGAAGGATCACATTGATATTGGAGGGAAAATCCGGAATTTCTGTCGATCCCACAATTGTGTTAATCGTCATGTTTGTGTTGGCGGAAAATGTTGATGCTCCGGGAAGGTAAACATCCTGGCGTAAAGTTTTCAGATGAATCGTTCCGGCCAAATTCCATTTGTTCATCGAAACCACAAAGTCACCGTCCACCGGATTTGCTGTGGATACGGGACGGGGCGTAGTGGAATTGCAGGTTGATGCTGCAAATTTCCCATTGAAACGATCTTGGAGCCACGAAAGTGCATAAGGTGCGGCCTGGAATTGTGTTGTCAAATGCTCGCCGGGGAAATACATATAAGAAACGTTCACACCCTGATCGCAATAAGCTTTTTTCAGATCCAACGCCTGATTGAGTTCGATAAACTCGTCGGATGTTCCGTGATATAGAAAAACGGGTACATTGATCGGAGTTTTTCCAAGGTTTTGCGCCTCCATCGTTTCCTTGATGGGGGATATCGAAGACAGAATTGATATCGGTATATAATCGCCGTGTCCGATATAACTGGACAGGCGTACGTTCATAAAGGTGAACAGAGCTTCGAAAACGCCCATGTTTTTTGCCCCCTGGATGGCGCTTTTTCCTGCATCATTGGTCATGAGCGCCAGGGGAATGCCTTCCGGATATTGAGTGGACAATCCGATTACGGTATCCAGTAAAAAAGCGGAGCCGTTTTTACCGTCTATGTATTCTGAAACCCGAAAGAAATTGGCGGGGACACCACCTGCGGCGACACCGACCAGATTCATGTTGGGAGCATAGGAAGGCTGGAGCTGTCCCGCCCATGCCGCTGTCTGTCCACCTTGGGAATAGCCCCAGATGCCGATCTTTGCAGAAGAACTCAATCCAATATAGGGGATTTGCAAGGCTGCTTTGATGATGTCGAGAGCAGCGTGTCCCTGAGCGATGCCGGACATGTAAGTGGGGGAACTCCCATTGGTGTATCCCGGATTGTCGGTGATCAGAACGGCATAACCTTTTTGCAGGGCCGCCCGGATATTGACATTCTCATAGTCCGTGCCGTTGGCAAGTTGAAGAGACGGAGCCCAGGATTGTGCAAGACCATGAGTTCCTACGGCGTATGTTATCATCGGGCGGGGATAAGAGGCTCTCCATGTGGTTCGGGGAACCAGAACCGTTCCCGTAACGACATTGGGCATTCCGAACGCATCTTTTGATCGATACATAATCTGCCAGGAATTGCATGCAGGACTTTCAGGGGGGACTGATTTTGAGGTGCGATACCAGATCAAATCTCCATTGGTATCAGGAAGAGTTGCCGGAGGCGTGTAAAAAGCCATGCCGGCGGGACCTACTTTTGGAGCGGCTATCGCCGAAAACGCAAAAAGACATCCCATGGCCAAAATGGTAAAAGAGACCAGAAACCACTGCCGGCAACAAATAACGCGCTTCATAAAACCTCCCCGTAAACAAGTTCTAGACAAACGATTTACGAAACACTGCAGCCCCGACAAAAAAGCACATTCTTGCTATTTTGCCCGACCACTTCTCTATATGATTTTTTACCTTTGGAGGCATCTTATTCCCATGAAAAAAAATGTCAAGCATTATTATCAAAAAAATGAAAAAAATGAAAAACCGTAACGGCGTGGATAAGGGCGAATTTCATTTTCAGGAGATCAAGAAGATGGACTACACGTGATATTTTACAGGCGCTGTTGATTCGTTGATATGCCCGCTGGTTCATCAGGCAGCGAAGCGTGATAGGAACTGCGTACCAGAGGACCGGACTGGATATTGGCAAATCCTCTAGAAAGGGCAATGGTTTGAAATTCGTCAAATTCCTCAGGAGAGTAATATTTGGCCACCGGCCAGTGCTTGAGCGTTGGTTGCTGGTATTGTCCAATGGTCAGTCGCTGACAGGAAATGGAAGACAGATCATCCATTAGACGAAAAATATCTGCTTTGTCTTCACCAAATCCCACCATGAAACCGCTTTTGGTGATAATTGGCGTAGGTGCCACACTGGATAAAAGAGCCAATGAACGCTGATAGTTGCCTTGCGGGCGAAGCAGCGGGAAAAGAGGTGCCACAACTTCCAGGTTGTGATTAATCACATCAGGCTTTGCATCAATCACTTTTTCCAGAGATTTGATATTTCCCCGAAAATCAGGAATTAAAACTTCAATTTTACAGTCGGGAATAGCTTGGCGCAGTCCTGTAATGCAGCGGGCAAAGGTTTCCGCGCCACCGTCCGGCAAGTCATCTCTTGTTACGGAAGTAAGCACCACATAGCGCAACTTCATCTGCCCAACGGCGGAGATTAAATGTTCAATTTCGTTTTCATTGACTTTTTGGGGGGGAATGCCATGGGAAATGTTGCAGTAAAGACAGTTTCTTGTGCAGACGTTGCCCAGAATAAGAAACGTGGCCGTGCCCTTTTGGAAGCACTCCGCCATGTTGGGACAGGCGGCTTCCTGACAGACTGTATGCAGCTGTAAAGAAGAGAGAGTTTTGCGAATCTGACGGCACTTGTCTGTACAGGCTGGACGTACTTTCAGCCAAGGGGGTTTGCGCAGAAGATGCCTTGTTTCATTCATTTGAGGGTTTTTTCCAGCAGACATCCGGCTTGCGGGCGGCCAAAACCTCGTCGAGACGGTTGACCGGCGTGGAAAGCGGCGCGTCTTTAATCCGCTGAGGATTGTTCCTGGCCTCTTCGGCGATGGCGATCATTGCGTTGCAGAAAGCGTCAAGGGTTTCCTTGCTTTCCGTTTCCGTCGGCTCAATCATGATGGCTTCATGGACAATCAGCGGAAAATATATTGTCGGCGGATGATAGCCGAAATCGATGAGGCGTTTGGCAATGTCGCTGGTGTGGACACTGTTTTCCGCTACCTGACGGTTTCCGGAGAACACGCATTCGTGCATGCAGGCGCGGTCAAACGGTAGATCATAGACAAATTTCAGTTTTTCTTTAATATAATTGGCGTTAAGGACAGCCATTTCCGTGACGCGTGTCAGACCTGTCGCGCCCAGCGAGCGGATATAGGTGTAGGCCTTGACGATGACATTGAAGTTTCCGTAAAAGGCGCGTACACGGCCGATAGAGTCTGGAAAATCCGACGACCAGGCGTAAGTTGCATCATTTGCAATGAAATGCGGAATCGGCAGATACGATGTTTCGCCGTCACGGTTAACGGAATAATCCGTTGGCCATTCGTAGCTTGAATTCTTGATGATACGAGGTACGGGCAGATAATCTACCAGTTTGGCGCTCACACCCACCGGGCCGCTCCCGGGACCGCCGCCACCGTGTGGTGTGGAGAAAGTTTTATGCAGGTTGAGCTGAATTACATCAAAGCCCAGATCACCGGGCCGGGTTTTTCCCAAGAAGGCATTGGCATTTGCGCCGTCGCCATAAAGCAGGCCGCCCTTCCCATGGACAATAGAGGCGACTTTTTCAATATTACGTTCAAACAGCCCCAGTGTATTGGGATTGGTCAGCATGAGAGCAGCCACATCTTCTGTCATCAGGGATTCCAGATGGTCCAGATCGACGCCGCCATCCGTATTGGAGCGTAGGGTGACGGTTTCAAATCCGCACAGAGCGCCGGAGGCGGGATTGGTGCCGTGGGCGGCATCGGGAATCAGAATCAAGTGACGCTTTTGCCCTTTCTTCTCAAAATACTTCTTGATTATCATGACGCCCGTCAACTCTCCGTGCGCGCCTGCCGCTGGTTGCAGCGTAAAATCCGCCATGCCGAAGATATCGCTTAAAAGCCTTTGCATATCAAACATCAGTTTCAGGCTGCCCTGAGCAAACTCATCCGGGACCTCCGGGTGCAGATTTGTAAATCCCGGCAGAACGGCTGCGTTTTCGTTGATCTTGGGATTGTATTTCATGGTGCAGGAACCCAGGGGATAAAAACCCATATCCACACCGAAGTTCCGCCTTGATAGATTCGTATAATGTCTCACCAGATCGATTTCCGCCACTTCCGGAAGATCCAGATCGTCGCGTAGATATTTTCTTCCGATCACATCCTCGAGAGAGACAACCGGAACATCGCTTTGAGAGACATCCGCCGCGCTGCGTCCGGGCTTGCTGATTTCAAAAATTAATTCCATGAATGCACTCCTTATTTCAGAATATCCAACACACGATCCATATCGTCTTTGGAAAGCATTTCTGTAGCGCAAACAAGCAGAGTGTTTTCCAATTCCGGATAATCCTTCGACAGTTCATAAGCGCCGGTTATCCCTGCAGCCCACAACTTCTCATTCACCATCCGGGCAGCGGGACAGCGCAGGGCAAACTCGTTGTAAACTGGTGAAGAAAATACCTGCTGCCAACCCGGAAGGGATAGAAGCCTGTTCTTGAAATACTGGGCTTTGTTAATGTTAAGAGCCGATAGTTTTTTCAGATTTTTACCCAGTGCTGCAAGATAAATACAGGCGGACAGAGCGCAGAGGGCCTCATTGGAGCAGATATTGGAAGTCGCTTTTTCCCGGCGGATGTGCTGTTCGCGGGTTTGCAATGTGAGCACGAAGCCTCGCTTGCCGTTTTTATCCACAGTAGCACCCGCCAGTCTGCCCGGAATACGACGCAGATACTTTTCTCGTGCTGCGAGAATGCCCAGATATGGTCCTCCGTAATGAAGCGGGTTGCCCAGGCTTTGCCCTTCGCCCACTACGAAATCCGCTCCGCTGTCTCCAGCCGGACGCAGAATTCCCAGTGATGTGCCATCGGTAAAACCAGAAATGAGCATTGCACCGTTTTGATGAGCGGCTTCGGCAACCGGTGCAATATCTTCGATGCATCCGAAAAAATTGGGGCTTTGGATGATCACCGCCGCGATGCGGCTATCCAGAAGATCGGTAAGCGCGGCCAAATCCAGTTGACCGGAGGGAGCGTAGGGTATTTCTGTAACGGCATAACCGTTGGCCCATGCATAGGTTTGCAGAACCTGGCGATATTGCGGATGAACTGACCGAGCGACGACAATCCGTTTGCGATTCGAGATCTTGGCACACAAAACCGCTGCTTCCGCCATGGCCGAGGCCCCGTCATACAAAGATGCGTTAGCGACCTCCATTCCGGTCAAACGGGCGATCATGGTTTGATATTCGTAAATCGCCTGCAAAATGCCCTGGCTCATTTCCGCCTGGTAGGGAGTGTAGGCTGTAAAAAATTCGGCGCGTCCAATCAGATGGCTTACAACAGCCGGTATGTAGTGGGCATAAGCACCGGCGCCGGTCATCGTGACTTGAGGGATCCGGTTTCTTGCGCTGATGGTCTTCATCAGCGTGAAGGTATCTTGTTCGGATAAGGACTCCGGTATACCGGGCATTTGCTGTAAACGGAATGGTTGCGGAATGTCGGCAAAAAGCTCATCGATGCTGTGGATGCCGATCAACGCTTGCATTTCAGCGACATCTTCTGGTGTGTGAGGGCAGTAATCCATTTTATTAATGTTTTTCCTCCTGAATCAGAGCGTCATAGGTGACGGCATCCATCAGGGATTGCAATTCTTCTGCATGAGAGATTTTGAGTTTGACGATCCAGCCTTCCCCAAAGGCATCACGGTTGATCACCTCCGGGGCTTCCTCCAAAACGTTGTTGATATCGATGACTTCACCGCTAATCGGCGCATAAACATCGGATACAGATTTAACAGATTCCACAACGGCCACTGGTTTGCCTTTTTCAACTTTCTTGCCGATGGGGGGTAATTCTACAAAAACAATATCCGTCAGCATGTTCTGAGCGTAATCGGTGATGCCGATCAGAGCCGTGCCGTCGCCCAGGTCTTTTACCCATTCATGGTCTTTTGAATACAGTCTGTCGGTTGGGTTGGATTTGGACATTCGAGGTCTCCTTCTTCTTGAATTTTTTATCTTTTATCAAATGGTTCCTGTTTTTACCGGGTGTCGAATTTAAGGAACGATGATCTCGGATTTCTTTGGCAGCTCTTTGATTATCGTTGCCTTTTATAGAAAGGAAGTTGAACGATTCTGGCCTGGCTGATGGTATCGCGAATCATTACGGAAATTTCTGTATCTGGTGCGGTATATTCCATATCAACAAATGCCAGACCAATTGGTTTGTTCAGCGTGGGGGAAAAGGTGCCGGATGTAACGATACCGATTTGTTTGCTGTTTTTCATGACCAGATAGCCGTGGCGGGCAATACCGCGCCCGGTCATTTCAAATCCGGCCAGTTTTTTTTTAAAGCCGGTTTCCCTGATGATTGCGAGTGCCGCTTTACCGGCAAAATCCTTTTTCCAATCCACCAACCAGCCGTAAGGAACTTCCAACGGGCATATTTCTTCAGTAATATCCTGACCGTTGAGCATCATGCCGGATTCCAGGCGCAACGTGTCCCGTGCTCCCAGGCCTGCCGGCTTCAGACCTTCGGAAGCGCCCGTTTCCATGAATTTGTCCCACACCAAGCCTATTTTTTCAGCGTCCGCATAAATTTCAAAACCATCTTCTCCCGTATAGCCACTGCGGGAAATCATGGCAGGAATGTCTGCCACCCTCGAATCAGCAAAATGGTAGAAACGAATACTTTTCAAATCAGCCGGGGTCAGTTGTTGCAGAATATCTTCCGCACGCGGCCCCTGCAAATCCAGTTTGCCTGTTCTGTCGCTCACGTCCGAAAGACGGCAGTCAAAATGGTGTTTGTCAAGAATAGATTGGACGCGCAGAAAATCCGCTTCACGGGTTGTGGCATTGGTGACCAGCATGTAGAGATCCTGATCCATTTTGTAAACCGTCAAATCATCAATAATTCCGCCACGATCGTTAAGTAGCGCGGAAAGTTTGACCTGTCCCACCTTTTGTCCGGCAAGATCCCGCGTCAGTGCCGTTTGCAGCAGGTCAAACGCCTGAGGACCTTTTACCTGGATTTCCCCCATATGACAGATATCAAAAAGTGTCGCGTTGGTTCGGGTTGTCCGATGTTCCTCAATGACGTTGGTGTATTGTACCGGCATGGCCCATCCGCCGAAATCGATGATTTTTGCGTTCATATCGGTATGTCTGTCATATAAAACGGTTTTTCTCATAGATGGCGCTCCTGCCTGCTACTTAAAAATTTTATTGATTAAAGATTGTTTTTCTTTCGGATAATAGAGGTTTCCTTCGTAGTCAACAATCAGTTTGCCGTCAAGATGGTCGATTTCATGCTGTACAACCCGTGCCGTCCAATCCAGATAACGTTTGCTGACTTTCTCACCTTTTTGATTCAGGGCGCGGATTTTAATTTCCGGAAAACGGCTGACTTCGATTTGAATATCCGGGCAGGATAGGCATCCCTCTGCTGCTGTTACTTTTTCACCGCGTGATTGCGTAATGCGTGGGTTGATCAGCACATCGTAGTCATCGGGCGTCATTTTTTTCTTCCGTTCATCGTCGGTCTTGTTGCGAAAGATAATGATTCTTTTATTGATGCCGATTTGGGGGGCCGCTAGTCCTGAAGCGTCGTTACGGCAGGTAAAGGAATCAATCAGGGTCTGAATTTCCTTTTTTTCATCTTTTTCCAGCGGCGTTTTCAATTCCGCGGACTTCTTCCGTAAAATGGAAGTGTCTTCTGAATTGATGCCGTCATTGTTCCAAAGGGTTAATACTCTTTCAGGAGCCATTTTGTTCACCGGGGCAAAAAATTTTCAAGGCTATAACATCTATCGGGAGTTATTTCAAGCAAACGAACACGAACTTGCCGATTTGGTTAAATATCGATTCTAATGTTGTTATTTTTCAAAAACTGTCGTGTGTTGCGAACGTGGGTTCCGGGCCAGTATATTTTTCCGCAGCAGTGACACTTGAAATATTCTTCACAATTTTCAAATACATAGGCAGGAACATCATTTCGGACATCCTCTCGCTTTATCGGACGAAGTTTTTCATTGCATAATAGGCATCTGCTGTGCATTTTTTCAGAACGGATGGATAGATGCAATTGATTGATGACAAAATGAAGTTGGTGGCTCGTGCTGAATTCCGGAATCAGCAACATCTTTCCGGAAAATTGCCTTTCCATCATGTCCCTTCGACGGGTAAGCACAATGCGCTGTTCACAAAGCGCCATTTTCATCATCGGCCGGCCTGCAGGCCCGGAATAGACTTCTGCATCGAAACCCAGCAATCTTAACCATCTGACCAATCCCGCCAGACTGGCGTCGGCAAGAAACTTCAGGGGGGCGTTCATGGTGCAGGGGGAGGGATTTTTTTATTTTCTTCAATAATCGGAGGTGCTTCGCGATCACGTAATTCCTTACGCAGATCCCGAATGATTTTATTCAGACGACCGATGGTGCGATTCAAGCGGAATCTTTCAACGATGCCCAGAAATCCGGTAATGATAACACCCGTCAGCAGAGCAGCGAAAATCAGCATGTAGGCGGGAACAACAATGTCCTGCAAATAGTAATATCGAATAACGACCGGTCCGGAATTGAAGTTGGAAAAGGTGACGATGAAAAAAGCAAAAAGAATCGTCAGGATTAAATAAAAAACTCTCATGGCGTTTGCGTCTCCTCGGCATATTTTTTAAATAGGGGAGCAAGCTTGGCCGCGGTTGTCGCCAATTCCTCTGGAATAACGCGTACTTGCCCAACGACACTCATAAAATTGGTGTCGCCTTCCCAGCGGGGGATGACATGGACATGCGCATGCTCTTCAACGCCTGCGCCCGCCGCCTTTCCCAGATTCATGCCGATATTGAACCCCTGTGGATTCATGGATTCTTTTAGGACTTGGATAGAGGTGTCCAGCAAAGAGAAGATTTCGGCGCGTTCGGCAAGCGTCAGCTCGGAAATATTCCCCAGATGTCTTGTGGGAATAATCATTAAATGGCCGTTGACATAAGGATAGCGGTTGAGCATGACAAAGCAGGTTTTTCCTTCGTAAATAACGTAATCATCGCAGCGGATGGAACATTTGCAAAACACACATCCGTTGGGTTTTTCACTCACAAGATACTCCATTCGCCAGGGCGCAAAAATAGTTTTCATGTTTCCTGCCAAATCACTTCATTCAAGGGCAATGATGCGGCCTGTTATTTCTTTTCCAATTTCCAGGATTCCGACGCTTTTGGTTTTGGCAAAACGTTTATCTGTCGCCGAGCCGGGATTAAAAAAATAAACTCCGTCAATCATTCTGTTAACCGGGTCATGAGTATGGCCGAAGACAATGCAGTCCAGTTTTCCCATTTTTTCTGCAAGTTTCTTTTCAAGGCCTTCCGGTGATCCCCAACCGTGAATGAGACCGATTTGAAATCCTCTGATCTCCATTACCATCTGTTCGGGAAGTTCCTGCCTGACCCCATAGCGGTCCATATTTCCGCACACCGCCTTTACCTTTGTGTCACCGAAAAGATCCAGGACGGACAGATCAATCAAATCTCCGGCATGGAAAATCAAATCAACATCCGAAAAATGCTGGTCCAGAATTTTCTTTAAATTTTCGTCAAAGCCCGCCAGATGCGTGTCGGACACGACGCCAATCCGTATGATGTTGTTATTTATCATCGCGCTGGTTTATTAACGGCAAGATGCAAAAAAAACAAGTTTTATTTGGAGAATTTTGGGCGGCCAGGCTTTTGATTTGACTTTCCGGCCAAGCGGCGATATGAAGGCAACATGAATAAACTTGAAGAATCGTTGAATAAAATCGCAGAAAATATTCTGTATCTGGATGAAGCGTCTCTTGTATCCCTTTGGGAAAAGTATAAAAGTAAAATGGAGAATTTTTCGTTTTCACCGGACTGGGAGAAATCTGTCGTGATTTTTTCCATTATCAATGCCGTTCGGGTAAAAAATAAAATATTCAATGAGCAAATGCTGAACCAAAGTACCCGTAAGGAAGAACCCGCCCAAAAGACAAAGACCGGAAAACCCAACCTGCGATTGGTTAAATAATGGACAAGGAAACCGCACAAGAACGCATTATTGATCTGCGCCGCAGCATTACCTATCATAATAAGCGGTATTATCAGCAGGATGCACCGGAGATATCTGATGCGGAATATGATCGACTGATGCGGGAGCTTCAGGAATTGGAAACGCTCTGGCCCGATAATGATTTGTTTTTGTCACCCACCCAGAGGGTTGGCGCAGCGCCACTGGACAAATTTAGCTCCTTTGATCATCCACAGGCTATGCTCAGTCTGGCCAATGCTTTTTCCGTGGAAGAAATTCGGGATTTCGATATCCGTATACGCCGGTTGTCCGAAAAAGACAGGATCGATTATGTGACCGAACCCAAACTTGATGGTTTGGCGGTGAATTTAGTTTATGAAAAAGGTTTCTTTATTCGGGGGGCGACAAGGGGGGACGGCCACACGGGGGAAGATGTTACCCAGAATCTGAAAACCATTGCAAGTCTGCCATTAAAAATGAAAAACCATTCCGGGGATTTATTTCCGGAATTTCTGGAGGTGCGCGGTGAGGTGTACATGGAAAAGCAGCCGTTTGAGAGGCTGAACCACCGACGGGAAGAGGAGGGAGAAGATCCATTTGCCAATCCACGAAACGCTGCCGCAGGGTCTCTCCGTCAACTTGATCCCAGAATTACCGCGCGACGTCCATTAAGCATTTTTCTTTACGGCATTGGCCTGGTTCGTGGTGCAAGTTTTGTTACGCACTGGCAGGTTCTTCAAGCGCTTGCCGCCTGGGGATTTCCAGTCAATCCGCTGGTCCGGCAGGCATCCGACATATTTGCCTGCATCGACTATTTTCATAATCTGGGATCTCTTCGTCCGGAACTTCCCTATGAAATTGATGGTGTTGTGCTCAAAGTTAATCATCTTGACGTGCAGGAAATTCTGGGCAATGTTTCCCGATCGCCGCGCTGGGCTTTAGCCTGTAAATTTCCGGCCGTTCAGGAAAAGACGATCATCCGGGATATTGTTGTTCAGGTGGGCAGAATGGGCACGTTGACACCTGTGGCGGTGATGGAACCGGTCAGTGTCGGTGGCGTAGTGGTCAGCCGCGCTACTTTGCACAACGAGGACGAAATTCGTAAAAAAGACATCCGGATCGGCGATATGGTGGTCATTCAGCGTGCGGGTGATGTGATTCCCGAGATCGTCGAAGTGATTTTTGAAAAACGTACCGGCGGCGAAAGAGAATTTCGCATGCCGAGCTGTTGCCCGGAGTGCGGTTCGTCAATCGTTCGCCAGGAGGGGGAAGTTGCCTGTCGTTGCGTCAATTTGTCCTGCCCGGCGCAAATCAAGGAGCATATTCGACATTTTGCCTCTCGCGGCGCGATGGACATTGAGGGACTGGGGGAAAAAGTATCTGCACAGCTTTACGATGCCCGGCTGGTTCAGGATCCGGCAGACCTGTATTTTTTACAAAAGGAACAGTTGATGGCACTGGACCGGCAGGCTGAAAAGTCGGTCGAAAAACTTTTGGATGCGATAGAAAAATCTAAAAAGCCCCCGCTGGATAAATTTATTTACGCTCTGGGCATTCGTCATGTGGGAGAAAGAACCGCCGGTCTTCTTGCCGAGCATTTCAACAATATGGAAAATCTGATGAAAGCGGACATGGCTGCGTTGACGGTCATTCGTGAAATCGGGCCGGAAATCGCTCAAAGCATCGTCAGCTTTTTTATTGAAGAGAAAAACAGGCGAGTGATGCAAAAATTCTGTCTGGCCGGTCTGACGCCCCGGAGTCGGGAAAACCGGAACCGGGCTGTGCTTCAGGGGAAATATTTTGTTTTTACCGGCGGACTTTCCGGTATGGGTAGAAATGAAGCCAAGGCACTGGTGGAGGACCGTGGCGGTTCTATTCAATCGTCGGTCAGCAGTAAAACTTCCTATGTTGTCGCGGGGAAGGATCCCGGATCCAAACTGGAAAAGGCGCAAAAACTGAACATTCCCGTGATCAGTGAGGAGGAATTCGTAAAGCTTCTCGGCAGGGAGGGATCATGAAAAGAATGCATGTATATGTCAGCGGCACTGTACAAGGTGTTTTTTTCCGTGCGGAAACACACCGTGCGGCGGTCAATCTGCGTCTGACCGGTTGGGTCCGCAACAGATCAGACGGCCGGGTGGAAGCTGTATTTGAAGGAGAGGAGGGTAACATCGATCAAATGATGGCCTGGTGTCGCACCGGCCCGTCGCTTGCCCGTGTGGAGCATGTTATTTGGGAAGAAGAACCTTACACCGGGAGCTTTTCCACGTTCAGCATTTCGTATTAAGGCACACCGCTGCATGCCACAGAAATGTTGCCTATTTGCCCAGGCAATCGGATTTTCCGCTGCCTCTTCCTTCCGTAGATTCCTTCACCAGTCTGCCGTCTTCGAATGTCAGAGCGTAAATGTAGTCGTTTTCTCCGCAATTGTAGTACCAAACCTCCGCCTTTTTGGCGCATTTCTTGGATTTTGAAATTCTTCCTTGTTTGTCTTTGTTGACAGTCGTTTGAATGTTCGGGCAGATTTTTTCTTTGGATGTTGGTATGCCACAAGCAACGGAAACGTTGATTTTTTTATCGCCGGTGGTGACCAGGCCGGAACCGCAGCGAAAAGCATATCCTTCCATCACCGAAAAACAGGAAAGCACCAAGCATAGAACACTGATTTTAAAAAATTGCATAAGTATTGCCTTTTGCCATCAACCTTTCTTTTTGGATTCGTTTATCAGCACTAGATATTCGTATTTATAAAGATCATACACGAAATGTTTGAGAATTTCTTGTTCATCAGAAAGAGAGGTGGTCTGGCGCATAGCAGTCTGGAGTTTATTGCTGAAATCTACGGGCAGAATATCGATATATTGACCACGGATGACTTTGTAGCGGAAAGCCCGGGCAATTTTTTCCAGATGAGAAAATTTTACAGTATATTCATCGTGTCCCTTGAGGGATATTTTTTCAGGACTTCCGGGTGCTTCAAAATTCATTTGAGGAAAAGACGGATGGTTGCAGGATGACTCGCAGCTGTGTTCACTGATAAAGATAAAGGGAATACGAGCGCCACAGAGCTTTTCCACGGATGCGATGGCACCGATGTTGATGGGTTCGTTCGGCTGAAAATTCAGGGAAAATTCTTCTTCAAAATCAAATACCTTGTTCGCCCAGAGACAGGTTTCGGCATCCGCGGTCGAGCCTGGGGCTTTTTGCACCACCAGTGTAGGAAAGTCTCCCAGGATTTCGTTAAGAATGACCAGATCGAACGTCTGAAGACCCGTCAGAGGCATGTTCAAAAAATCCATTTCCACGAATGTTACCGGCAGACCGGCAAGGGTATCTTTCTGCTTCTGAAGGAGGAAAGGAGAGATATCCAGCATGGTTGCCTGAATACTGGGGTGTAGCGTGAGTAGGTCTTTCATGACATACCCCAAGCCACCGCCAATTTCCAGGACCTTTCTGATGCCATCCAACGGAAAAAGCTTGGCGAGAAAATGAAAAAGCTGTTCTCCGAAAGACCCGTCATTTCGCAGCGCCCTGCGGCAGGGACTGCTTTTTTCATACAGGGCGTTGCAAACAGTTAATTCCCATCCTAGGGAATCTATTTGGGAAACATGGTAATGGGCTGTTGTATTTAGCTCATAGTTCATCGTCCGGGTTCTCTTCTTGGATGTTTAAAAAAGTTATTTTTTTCCGGGGAACCGTCTCTGAAGCTCCGGAATCAGTCCTACCCTGATCTGGTCCGCATCACCGTATTTTTTCGTGTAGGTGCTGGAAAAGCGAAGCAGACAGGTCGGTGTTGCGTTGATTTCATAACGTTTGATCATGTCAAGCCAGGCTTTGTAAATGGGTTCCGGGTTAATCGTCTTCAAGGAAATATTTTGGGATTTCATCGCTTCGGCGATTTCTTTTTCCTGATCCATTCTCTTGTATTCCGCCAAGGAGAAAAGAATGCGTCTTGCCTTCATGGCATTTTCATGGCTTTTGTCCGCTGCAACGGCGCTAAGAAAGAACTTAGCGTACAGGGCGGACTTCTTGCCGTGACCCGGATAATCCACAAAGGTGATTTTGACATCGCCTCTGGCCAGAAGTTTTTCCAATTCCGGTTCCAGTAATTTCTCCACTCTCTGACAGGGAGGACAGAAATAATCCGTGAAAATGATGAGTTCCCAGGAGCCTTTTCCGTATGAGGGGATATTGGTCATTTCAGCGGCGCAGGCGGAAGTGGCCGAACCGGATAGCCAAAAGGCGACGAAAAGATAGCCCGTTATCATCATGGCTGCAACAGGAAAGCGCAAACGTCCGATCATGCTTTTCTTTGCCTCTCCGAACGTGTAAATCATTATTGAGGACCAACGGTTCATTCTGCCGTACCTTTCATTATTTAGGATTTCCCTCCGTAATACCATCATGCCAACAGTCAAACAGTAAATGCTCAAAACAGTCCCGGCCTGGAAGATTTGAAAAAATTATAAAGACTAAAAGGGATGATGTCAACATAATGTTCAAAAAGGAAACTTCCTTCGATAAATCTTGACAATTACGGGCCAATCCATTAGCCTGCGCCCCTGTTTTTGGAGATTCATACAGTCATGCCAGCGGTTGACTTACCGGTCGTCTCGGTTTGTTCATGACTGTAAAGGGGGCAATCATGATAGGCGTGTTGATTACGACACACGGGAATTTAGGAAACGAATTGATTCATGCGGCCGAGCTGATCAAAGGGCCATTGCAGGACGTTATGCATGTCTGTGTCGAACAGAATAAAGGTGTCGAAGACATTAAGAAAGAAATCAGCAGCGCGATTAAAAAACTGGATAAAGGCAAAGGGGTATTAATTTTAACGGATCTTTTTGGCGGGACACCGTCGAATATTTCCCTTTCTTTCATGAAAGAAGGCAAGGTTGAAGTGGTGACGGGGGTGAATTTGCCGATGCTGCTGAAATTGTCCGAGGTCAATGAAGAGACCAAACTGAATGAATTTGCCACATTTATCAAGGAGTACGGGAAAAAGAACATTTCCCTGGCCAGTGAAATATTAAGCAGAAAAGCAATCGGGTGAAGCATTGACGGAAGCTTTTGACATGGTTCTGGTGCGGGTGGACAATCGGCTGGTTCACGGCCAGATTCTGGAGGCTTGGGTGCCGTATGTCAAGGCCAGATGCATTATGGTTGTTGACGACAATTCCGCCAGAGATTTTTTTTGCGAGACCGTGATTCGCATGGCTGTGCCCAGCGACATGGAGGTCTTTATCTATTCCGTTGCGGATTTTGCCGCCAATCATGTCTTTGCACAGGGGAAAGGTTTGAAAACCATTGTTCTTTTCGGAAGTATTGCCGATGCTTTGCGGGCCTATTCGTCGGGTTTCCATTTTGAAAAGCTCAATATCGGCAACATCCATCATGAAGAATATCAGGTTTGCTGTTCACCGTCTGTGTCATTATGTGAATCAGAAATTGCGGATATCTTGAATTTTTTGGAGGAAAAGGGTGTTACCGTGGAGTTGAGAAGAGTGCCCCGGGAAAAAGCGCTCAATATGAAAGAAGTTTTGCAGAATCTATGCCCCGGAAAACCATAAGTGTATGGATGCGGAAGTGATTTTAGACATCATGCTCACATCATTGGTTGGAGGACTGTTTTGCCTTGACCGTGTCTTGATTCAGGTTATGATTTCCCGTCCCGTCGTGATTGCTCCGGCAATCGGCATTCTTCTGGGAGACCCTTACACGGGCTTGATCATCGGCGCCATCCTGGAGCTGCTGTGGATGGACCGGTTGCCCATCGGTATTTATATTCCTCCCAATGATTCCATTGCTGCCGTGTTTGCTGCCGCTTTGGCGATACTGGCCGGTCAGGCGTTGGGATCGGTCAGTAAAGAACTGATCACCTTTGCCGTATTGATAGCGATTCCCTTTGGCCTCGCGGCCAAAGCTATCGACGTGAAAATTGTGGAATCCAATAATCTTCTTTCTGATCAGGCGCTGGAAGCAGCCAGAGAGGCGGACATACCGGCCATTGAGAGAAAAGTTTATCTTGGACTTTTCAAAGTGGCGATTTTTTATGTATCTTTCCTTTTTCTTCTACAGCTTCTTTTTGTTCCTATGTTGATCAGTGTTTTTCCGCTTTTACCGGCTGTCTTCAAAAGCATGCTTTTTCTCATGTATTATTTTTTACCGATTCTGGGAATGGCAGTGGCCCTGAATACCATCCGGTTGCGCGGGGCGGTTCCTGTTTTTTGCGCAATGATTCTGACTGCGGCTATCGTGATGGAATTCTTTTATGTTTTTTGAAAAAGACAAGCCTCAAGTCAGGGTTGATCTGATGAGTCAGGCGGATCTTCCCGAAATCATGGCGATTGAACAGGCATCATTTCGATCACCTTGGACCCAGGGGATGTTTCTTGATGAGATGAGAACGACCCACGCCCAGTGCCTGGCTGTAAAAATCAGAAAAGGCCAGAAAGCCGAGATTGCCGCCTATATGATTTTCTGGTTGGTGGCCGACGAGGGGCATTTGCATAAGATGGCGGTTAAAATGGAATATCGACGACTGGGTCTAGCCGCCAGCTTGATGAATGTCATGAAGGACATCGCGGCACAGATGGGTATTTCACGCCGGACTCTGGAAGTGCGAGAATCGAATGACGGGGCGATCCATCTTTACAGGAAATGCGGTTTTGTTGTAAAGGGAAGGCGACCGAACTATTATGACGATACCCACGAGGCGGCTCTGATTATGTGGGCGGAACCTTGACAGGAAATGAACATGGCAAAAGAGGTTTACATGGGTGAAGTGCTTCGGAATGAAGAAATTCGAAAGCATTTTTTTCTTCTGAAGATAAGGCTGCCCGTGCAGTTTGGCGATCCCCTGCCGGGACAATTTGTGATGGTTCGCATAGCGGGGTTGCAGGATCCTTTCCTGTCGCGGCCGATCAGTATTTATTCTTTTATCCGTCAGCCCAAGGGATGCGTCCTTGAACTGCTCTATCGGGTGGCGGGCAGGGGAACCTCGATTCTGGCCGGGTTAATGAAAGGTTCTCTGTTGGAAATATCCGGACCTCTGGGAGGAAGCTATCGCCTTGATCCGACAAGGAAAAAAAACGTTTTTCTTGCGGGAGGCATAGGAGTGGCGCCTCTGTCCCTTCTTGCCCGGCATTTGTGTGAAACGGCCTGCACGGACACGATGGATATGACGTTTTACCTGGGTGCGCAAAATTCGGAAGCGGTAGTCGGACTTGATCGGCTGCGGGAATATTGCTACCAAATCATTGTCTGCACGGATGACGGATCTCTGGGAAGAAAAACCCTTGTGACGGCAGCGTTTCAAGAAGACATTCGAAAATATTCGCCACAGGATACAGCGATTTATGCCTGCGGGCCGAAGCCGATGCTTCGTTCTTTATCTTCTTTCTTGGGAAGGGAATATTTTTGTCAGGTGTCGCTGGAAGAGCGGATGGCCTGCGGCGTAGGCGCATGTGTGGGATGTGCCGTGGCTGTGAAAGACGAAGCGGGAAGACAGGCATACAGGCGCGTTTGTGTTGACGGGCCTGTGTTTGAACTGAAAAATGTGATTTGGGAATCGTCATCTGTGCCCGGAGATTATGGTGGGACTGCCGCAGAGGTCTGATGGTTGAAAGTGCCGGATCCAGGGTTCATGGCGCAGGATGCGAGGAGTGAGGTCGATTGAGAAAGGCGATAACAGCAGATACGGCTCTGACGTTGGAGATTGCCGGCTTGAAGATGAAAAACCCGGTGATGACGGCATCCGGTACCTTTGGATATGGCGAAGAATATGCCGATTATGTGGATTTGAATGGCTTGGGAGGTATCGTGGTGAAGGGGCTTTCTCTGAAACCGCGTTTGGGCAATCCGCCGCCGCGTATCATGGAAACATCATGTGGCATGCTTAATTCGGTCGGCCTGCAAAATGTAGGTGTTGATGCGTTTATTGAAGAAAAGCTTCCATTTTTGCGGCAGTATGATGTTGCCGTCATTGCCAATATCTATGGGGAAAGCTATCAGGAATATGTCCGGGTGGCCGAAAAGCTGAGCCGGGTGCAAGGTGTTCATGCTTTGGAAGTCAATGTTTCCTGCCCGAATGTTCAGAAAGGGGGACTGAGTTTCGGCTCTGATCCGAAAGTCGCGGCCGAGGTGACGCGCCGGGTCAAGGCGCAAACCGATCTGCCCGTCATTGTCAAGCTTACTCCCAATGTGACGGATATTACCGTGATTGCGCAGGCCGTGGAAAAGGCAGGAGCCGACGCTGTATCGCTTATTAACACGCTGACAGGGATGTCGATTGACTTAAAAACCCGCACGCCGCACTTAAAAAATGTGACGGGTGGTTTATCCGGTCCTGCTATTAAACCGGTGGCGCTCAGAATGGTGTGGCAAGTGGCGAGAAAGGTGACCATACCGGTCATCGGTATCGGCGGCATCAGCACCGCCGAAGACGCTCTGGAATTCCTGGTGGCGGGTGCAAGAGCCGTACAAATCGGCACAGCCAATTTTGTTAATCCTCTGGCCACAACGGAAATTATTGAAGGGATGCGGAAGTATCTTCATCGTTATAAACTGAATAAAATCAGCGATATTGTCGGCACTCTGCAGGTGCCGGGCTGACGGCGTCGAGACGGATTCCTTTTGTGGGTATTTGGGATTCTGGCGGAGACCGGCAGATGGATCGTAAGGGTGGCGTCTTCAATAAGGACTTGACTTCGCGCTTCAGTAAAGCTAATTGTTAAATCAGGTTTTTTACGGGGAACAGATTTTTTGTCGCGGTGAACCTTTAACAGGAAAGGAGCAAAATATGTTTCAAAAAAAAGGCAGGATTCAATGGTTTTCCTTCATTTTACTAATGTCGGCTCTCCTGGTGATCATCGGTTGCGGCGGACCAAAAGCCAGGGTGGCGTCAAGCGAGCTGGATACGCCTGAACATCACGTTTTTACGGGGATGAGATTGATTGATCAGGAAAAGTATGCGGATGCGCAGAGGGAATTTGAACTGGCTTTGCAGTTGAACGATAAGTATTCCAAAGCCTACATGGGAATGGGCCTGGCCAGAGCATATCTGCGTAATTACACCGAGGCGCTGCAAAACTTGGATACCGCCTGGAAATATGCTAAGAAAAATGACGAGAAAGAGGCGGTTCACATCGGGTATATTCGCGTTAATACGCTCAGCAAGGCGGCGTGTGTGAAAATCGGCGTTGATTGTGAGCAGGACCAAAGTTGGTTGGAAAAATGTGTAGATTCCTATTCTGCGGCCGTCGAGCTGAATCCATCGTCTTCCGCAGCCAATTATTACATGGGGCTGGCCTACAAGACGGCGCTGCAATTTGGCAACGCCGGAACCATGTTTTCCAAGGTATTGAAAATTAAAGGAGATTATGTTCGGCAAGCCGATGAACAGTGGGAGCTGATTCAGAAAATCCAGCGGGCGGTGCCCGGCACCACAACGGGAAAGAAAATTGCGCTGGTGGAGACGATCAGCCGTGCCGATGCTGCTGCTCTCTTTATGGAAGAGCTGAAGATCGACGTACTGTACAAGAAGAGAACGCCGAAAACATTTGACACCTCTTTCAAAGATCCGGAGAAAGCGGCTCAAACAGCGATGAAAAGCCAGGTTTCGGCCAGGGACATTGCAGATCATCCCTTGCGGGCGGATGTCGAGGGAATTCTGAACATTGGCGTCAGAGGACTGGAAGTTGGCCCCAATGGTAATTTTGATCCGGATGCCGTGTTAAATCGTGCCGAATATGCCATGATGCTTGAAGATATTCTGATCAAGGTGACGGGGGACAATGCGCTGGCCACCAAGTTTATCGGTTCAAAATCCCTGTTTCCGGATTTGCGGGAGGATCTGCCCTATTTTAATGCCGTCATGGTCGTGGCTTCCCGCGGCATTATGGGAGCCGATATGACCAGCGGTGAATTTGCTCCCCTTAAATCTGTTGCTGGGGTGGATGCTCTTTTAATCATCCGTAAAGTGAAAGAAGAATTAAAGTTCAACTAACCGCATTTTGTGGGAACGATCCATGAGGCGGGCGCATTCGGTCCCGTCTCATGTCGGTCGGACAGCATGATGAGGATTTGAAGTCGAAAAGGGCGCAAGCCCTTTTTATTTAATGGATCAAGAGGAGATGGATATTTCATGTCGATTAGAGAGTTGAGCAAGGCGTTTGAACCGGCCGAAGCTGAAAAAAGACTGTATAATTACTGGTTGAAAAATAAATACTTTCACGCTTCCGATAAAAGCGAAGCGCCACCTTTTTCCATTGTGATTCCGCCTCCCAATGTGACCGGTATGCTGCACATGGGGCATGCACTGAATAATACGCTGCAGGACGTCATGATCCGCTATAAAAGGATGCAGGGGTACAATACGTTGTGGATGCCCGGCATGGATCACGCGGGCATCGCCACGCAAAATGTGGTGGAGCAGCAATTACGGAAAGAAGGATTATCCAGGCATGATTTAGGACGCGAAAAATTTATTGAGCGAGTCTGGGAATGGAAAGAAAAATATGGCGGTGTGATCATTCATCAACTGAAACGCCTGGGATGTTCCTGTGACTGGGACCGTCAGCGGTTTACTATGGATGAAGGTCTTTCCAAAGCCGTTCGGGAAGTTTTTGTCCGGCTTTATCATGAAGATATGATTTATCAGGGAGACTATATTGTCAACTGGTGTCCCCGTTGCCACACGGCAATATCCGATTTGGAAGTAGAATTCAAATCTGATTCCAGTTTTCTGTGGAGCATCCGCTATCCTTATGCCGATGGCAGCGGAGATATTGTTGTTGCGACCACCCGGCCTGAAACCATGCTGGGGGATACGGCGGTGGCGGTTCATCCGGACGATCCGCGATACAGAGACAAAATCGGCAAGTTCGTCATTTTACCGCTTGTCAATAAACAGATTCCGGTGATTGCCGACGACTATGTGACCATGGATTTTGGTTCCGGCGCAGTGAAAATCACGCCCGCTTCGGACCCCAATGACTTTGCCATGGCGCAGCGACATCATCTGGAGATTGTCTCGGTAATTGACGGCCAAGGAAGAATCAATGCTCAGGGTGGTGTTTACCGGGGTCAGGATCGATATGAAGCTCGTCGAAACGTGATTGCCGATCTGGAAAGGGACGGTTATCTGATCGGGACGGAGCCTTATGCACACAATGTTGGTCAGTGCTACCGGTGCAAAACCGATATTGAGCCGATGGTTTCTAAACAATGGTTCGTCAAAATCAAACCGCTGGCCAAGCAGGCCATAGCTGCGGTTATAAAGAAAAAAACCCGAATTGTGCCCGCATCCTGGGAGGCAACATATTTTGACTGGATGAACAATATTCGCGACTGGTGCATCTCCAGACAACTGTGGTGGGGGCACCGCATTCCTGTTTGGTATTGCGACGATTGCGGCAAAGTCATTGTTTCGCTGGAGGATCCGACTTCCTGTCCCGTCTGTAACGGCGTTTCTTTAAAGCAGGATGAAGATGTGCTGGATACCTGGTTCAGTTCCGCTCTCTGGCCTTTCACCACGCTGGGCTGGCCGGAACGGACCGAGGCGCTCAAGACCTTTTATCCGACGTCTCTGCTGATTACGGGCTTTGACATTTTGTTTTTCTGGGTGGCCCGCATGATGATGATGGGGATGTATGTCATGAAGGATGTTCCTTTCAAGGATGTTTATCTGCATGCTTTGGTGCGAGACGAAAAAGGCGAGAAGATGAGTAAGTCTAAAGGCAACAGCATCGATCCGCTGGTAATGATCGATCAGTACGGAACGGATGCGTTTCGTTTTACGCTGGCTGCCTATACCGCCCAGGGTCGTGATGTTCGCATGTCGCCGGAGCGCATTGAAGGGTACAAGTTTTTTGTGAATAAAATTTGGAATGCCGCCAGATTGACGTTTGCTGGTCTGGCGGATGCAAACGGTGAGGCCTCCCTGAATGTGCCGGATGCACTGCCGGACAAATGGATCAAGGCCAAATTGAATCAAGCGATTGCCGAAGTGACGGGCAGCCTGGATGAATATCGGTTTAACGATGCGACTGCCGCCATTTATAATTTTATCTGGCATGAATACTGTGATTGGTATTTGGAAATCAGCAAGCCGGCACTCTATGGCAAAATCAGCCCGGAACGAAAGCAGGCGACTCAGAGAACCATGAAACAAGTCTTTCGCACCATGCTTCAACTTTTGCATCCTTTTATGCCGTTTGTCACGGAGGAACTCTGGCAGGCGCTGCATGGCGGAGATGTGCAATCCATTATGGTCAGCAAATTTCCTGTGACGGATATTGCCTGTGAGGACCGGGCCGCTGAAAAAGAGATGGAGATGATCATGCAAATCATCACTTCCATCAGAAACATTCGTGGAGAGATGCGGATTCCGCCATCGCTGAAACTGAAAGCATTGGTTTGCGCGGCTGATGAAGCGACCAGGAAAATTATTGAAAACGGTGTCGGCTATATTCTGAATTTGTCCAATCTTGATGATCTGACCGTCGATGTCAATCTGCTGGAACCCAAGGGTGTGGCGACGGGCGTCGTCGGCACGACGAAAATATTTGTGCCTTTGGTCGGTATCGTGGACATTGCCGCAGAGAAGAAAAGATTGGATAAGGAACTGGCCAAGATCGCAAAAGATTTGGAGCAGAGTTCACGAAAACTGGCCAATAGTGATTTCCGAGAAAAGGCCGCTCCTGAAGTTATTGAGAAAGAAGAAGGGAAACGTAAAAGTTTCCAGGAAAAATTTGCCGCTTTGGAAAGCGCGTTGAAGAAACTGAAAGAAATTCAAGACTAATGGTTTCGTCGCCAATTAGAAAAATTATTGAATCCGCACTGGCTGAAGATATTGGAGCAGGTGACATTACTACACAAACTACGGTCAATCCAAAAAAGAAGGGTAGGGCGGTGGCTGTTGCCAAAGATGATTTTGTGGTTGCGGGGATAGATGTTTTTGAAGCTGCTTTTAGAATTCTGGATCAACACATTCATGTCAGAAAAGGAATTGTGGATGGCTGTCGGGTGCAGAAAGGAACTGTGATTGCAGAGGTGGAAGGAAGCCTGTCGGCCATTTTGCAGGCAGAACGGGTGGCTTTGAATTTCTTTCAGCGCATGTGCGGCATTGCCACACAGACAGCGAAATATGTCGAAGCTGTACGCGGTAAAAAAACGACCATTCTGGATACGCGAAAAACCGTACCGGGGTTGCGGATTCTGGATAAAATGGCTGTTCGTCTGGGGGGCGGTGCCAATCATCGCTTTGGCCTTTATGATGGAGTTCTCATCAAGGACAACCACATCGAAGCGGCAGGCGGTATCAAAGCCGCGGTTGAAGCGCAAAGAAAGCAGGTCAAAAGCCGCCGGATGAAAATTGAAGTTGAAACAAAGAATTTAAAAGAAGTGAAAGAAGCTTTGCAATGTGGCGTGGACATCATCATGCTGGACAACATGACGAATAGCGCCATGAAAAAAGCCGTTGCTTTGATTGCCGGTCGCGCTTTGACCGAGGCTTCGGGTAACGTAAATCTGAAACGAATTCAAAGCATTGCCGCCACCGGTGTTGATTTTATCTCTATCGGTGAGCTCACGCATTCTGTCCGGGCCGCGGACATATCGCTGCAAGTTAAAGCGGTTGGGTTCTAGGATCCTATCATACAAAACATTCGTTCAAGCTGTTATAACGGCTGTTGCCCAAAATTACCTTGTTGTTTGATAAAGGCGGGAATATCGTAGGGATTGAAGTTCTGGAAGCATCCAAACGAGTGGAAAATCTCCATGCCCTTCAATACGCCGTAGCGGGATAAAAAACTGTACAATTGCTTCCACTGTCGTTGAATGAAGCGTGCAAGCTCCCCGCTTTTTTTATAGAGGGGTTCGGTCGTTTTTTTTATCAACCGAACCTAATCCGAAACGGCCGGTTCGATGGTTCATTGAACCGACACAAAAACGATTATGGTGGAGAGCAATCTTGATGTAGGAGTGATTGGGGAGCGAAGCAACATTGGGATCGAGAAATCAAACAGAAAATCAATCATCTGAATTTCTCTGAAAGGATATTGCTGGTCGATGGTGTATGGGATTCCATCGCACGGAGTCATTCGGATATTCCAATGAAGGGATGGCAAAATCATGAGCTTGGCAGACGATATCTGGAATATAACTTTGAATAACCCTGAAGCAACCGGGCAGGCATTGAGTATTTTAAGGAGTGGCTCCACGTTCCAGTGGTATGTTATTCCGTTGCTGGTGATTGTGCTTTACATTTATGCCAACGAGTATGAAAAGGGCAATTATCGTGTGATTGCAGGTGGGATGGCTCTTTACATGGTTCACTGGTTTGTGGAAATCATCAATGCCTTAATTCAGCACTTTTCCGGACATGCGTTGTGGACGGTGCCTGCCGGATCGGCCTTCGTTATCATGGTGGGTGTCGGGATTGAAATCAGCCTGATGTTCTCCATTGCCGGGATGGTTGCCTGCAAGCTGATGCCGAAAGACCCCTCTTTGAAAATTCTGGGCGTCAATAACCGCTTGTTCTTTTCAGTTACCAATGCCGCTTTTGCATCCATTCTGGAAATATTTCTGGTGCGCACACCGGCTTTTGTGTGGGTTTACGGCTGGTGGGGCGCTTTTCCGGTCTTTATCACGGTTTATGTTCCCTTTTTTGCCGCCGCTTGTTATGTGCATGACTGGCAGCCGCGAGCGCAAAAGCTCTTTATCGGTTTTCTTTTTGCCGTCAATGCTTTTGCCCTGATCGTGTTTGGCGGAATGCTCGGGTGGATTTAACTTCTTTATCGAAAAAGGACCGATCAATGGATTTGGATCTGAATATTTTACGGCAAGACCTTGCTGGAAAATTCATCGGCCATCCGTTTCATTATTACCGGGAAATCGGCTCGACCAATGACGAGGCGTTTCGTCTGGGGTTGCAGGGCGCAGCCGAGGGAACGGCGATTTTTGCGGACAGCCAAAACACCGGAAAAGGCAGAATGCAGCGCGTTTGGCATTCTCCGGCCGGCGTCAATATCTATACGTCTGTTATTTTAAGACCGTCATTTGATGCGGCGCGTGCGCCTCAGATTTCCTTGGCGGCAGGCGTAGCTGCAGCCGAAATGATGGATTTTTACTTTCCGAACCAGATCCACCTGAAATGGCCTAATGACATTTTGATCGGTGGAAAAAAGGTATGTGGTATTTTAACGCAAATGAAAACATCAGGAAGCGGCATTGATTTTGTGGTTGTTGGCATAGGAATCAACGTCAATAGCCGTTATGATCAATTTCCTGAAGATATTCGAGATATTGCAACCTCGTTGTCCATCGTGTCGGGAAGGACGATGGCCCGTGAGGAACTGATAATTCATTTGTATGAAAATATGGCGAAATGGTATAGAGAACTCGCGAAAAGCGGTTTCGGCGCGATCCGGGAAAAATGGTTGAGCCTTTCACCGATGATCGGTCACCGTGTATCGGTGGGGTTTGGCGTCGAGACCATAAGCGGAAAAGCAGTTGGATTGGGAGAAGACGGTTCGCTGATGCTTTGCACTGCGGAAAACGGTATCATCAAGGTGTTGGCGGGAGATGCAACGATATTGAAGAGGGGTTGATTTATGCTGCTGGTAATCGATGTTGGCAACACAAATACGGTACTGGGATTGTACGATGAAGATAAGCTTCAGCATGACTGGCGAATCAGAACCGAAATTGACCACACCATTGATGAATATGGTGTGCTGATTATTAATCTATACCAGTCCAGCAGGATGAAAGCCAAGGAAATCAAGGCGGTGACAGATATTATCATCTCCTGTGTTGTGCCTCCGATGCTCAATATTCTGGAGCCTTTATGCGTGAAGTATTTCAATATCAAACCGCTGATTGTGGGGCCGGGAATTAAGACGGGCATGCCGATTTTTTATGATAATCCCAGAGAGGTCGGAGCGGATCGTATTGTCAATGCCGTAGCCGCTTATAACAAATATCACCAGGAGTGCATCATCGTCGATTTTGGTACGGCTACCACCTTTGACTATGTGTCTCCCAAAGGGGAGTATATGGGCGGGTGTATTGCTCCGGGCATCATGATTTCCTGTGAGGCTCTTTTTGAGAGAGCGTCAAAACTGCCACGTGTCGAGTTCAGCAGGCCTAAAAATGTGATTACCAAGGACACGGTTAGTGCGATGCAGGCAGGGATTATTTATGGTTATGCGGGATTGGTAGACGGTATTGTCAACCGCATGAAGGCGGAAGTGAAAACCAAACCGATGGTGATTGCTACGGGGGGCTTGGCGCGCATCGTGTCGGAAGAGTCCAAGTGCATTGATAAAATTGAAGATATGCTGACTCTGGAAGGCTTGCGCATGATTTATGCGCTGAATCATAAACCATGCTGAATATCGGTTTGACAGGAAGTATTGCCTGCGGAAAATCCACCGTAGCGCAAATGTTCGTCAGCCATGGCGCTTACCTGATTGATTTTGACAAACTCGCCCATGAGGTTCAGGAACCCGGGAAGCCCGCTTGGCAGGATGTTGTTGACTTTTTCGGCCCGGAAGTTTTGCAAGCGGACCAAAAAATCGACCGAAACAAGATCGCGGCAGTTGTTTTTCATCAATCGGATAAACTCCAGAAACTCGGTGAGATTGTTCACCCACGCGTTTACGAGGCTTGGCGGAAGCGCCGGGCAGAAATTCAGTTGATGGACGGCCATGCCATCATCCTGGCGGACGTTCCGCTGCTGTTTGAAGGCCACATGCAGCGCCTTTTTGATCTGACGATTCTGGTAAAAATAGATCAGGGGGAGCAAATCAGACGATTGATGCTTCGAAATGCCATGAGTCGCAAAGATGCAGATCTTCGCGTGTCCAGTCAGATGTCCATTTACGATAAAATTTCCCTCGCGGATATTGTGATTGATAATCAGGGAACCATTTTTGAAACGGAAAAACGCGTCTCGGAGGTGTGGGACGAGTTGAAATCCAGGGAAAGAAGCCAGTCCGAAAGGCCAAATTTTGCCTCGGCTTCAGCGGAAGGGTAATCGGATTACTCGCTGATTTTCTGCGGATCAGCGCATCAATAAAAAATTTGAAGCGGAGGTAAAAAATGATTGAGAAAAATGTGATAACGGATTTCAGCTCGAAAATCTCTGAACCGGTGATCGGGAACGGATCGTATGTTCATCCGCTGGCGGCAGTGATCGGCAATGTCATTTTAGGCGACAATGTCATGGTTGCGCCGACGGCATGTGTGCGCGGAGATGAAGGCCAGCCGCTCCATGTCGGCAATGACTCGAACGTTCAGGATGGCGTAGTGATTCATGCGCTGGAGACGGAACTGGACGGCAAACCCGTGGAGAAAAATCTGATGGAAGTTGAAGGTCGAAAATATGCGGTTTATGTGGGCAATCGAGTATCCTTGGCGCATCAGGTGCAGATTCACGGACCGGCGGTAATTATGGATGATACTTTTGTCGGGATGAAAGTGCTGGTTTTCAAATCGATGGTGGGCAAGAATTGCGTTATCGAACCTGGCGCAATTTTAATGGGAGTAAAGGTGGCCGATGGCCGGTACGTGCCGGTTGGATCGGTTGTTAAAACTCAAAACGAAGCCGACTCGCTTCCAGTCATTACGGCGGATTATCCCCTGAAGGATATGAACAAGGGAGTTCTGCATGTGAACAAGGCCCTGGCCAAGGGCTATCTGGCGGCGAAATAAACAAGACAAAAAAACAGACAAACAGCCGATTCGGATCCAGAATCGGCTGTTTCATTCTTTGACCATGTTCATTGCATGCCGACCTTCTGCAAAGTATCAAAAGCAAAGCGCCTGTCTTTCCTGCGGCGCGACGAATCATATTGAAAAACGCCGTTATTGCTCCATAAAATGCCGTCAGCATCTGCGGCAGAAACTCAATGCCCGAAGCGGCCTGCTTTCCGCGCTGAATACGCGTTATGCAACATTTTATTTCACCGGTCAGATGATTATTCTGGATGTGGTTCCTTATGGCAGAAGAGAAATCTTCCGTTATCAGGCGTTGCGGACAGCTGGAAGCAAGCCTGCCGATGATTTCGGCAAAATGACCAATCTGCTTGGAAATGCCTGGTGGGCCGAGGAGAAACGGACGAAAAAAACATATCTGGCGTCACAATATGTTTTGGAAATGGCGGAAAGACTAGTCATTTCAGAAGGTCTGCGACGGCCGCGATTGATCAAAGCGCCGTCTGTCAAGGCGGAATATTTGGTTTGTCTGGGGATCAAGGGGGCGGATCTCGGTGTACGCGATTTGCCGAAAGTGATCAAAAACGCCTATCGAAGTCAGGTAAAAATTCATCATCCGGATAAAGGTGGAAGCTCTGCCGACTTCCGAAAAATTTACGAAGCCTATCAGGATTTGCTGCGTTGGGCGGAAAATCCCAAATTTATGACCCGCCGGGGCTTTCCTGATAAATGGTATTATGACGGAGAAAATCAAAAATGGGTGCAACCGCTACCCGCGAAAAAATAGGGGAATCCGCATAAGAGGTAAGGTTTATTCAAGAGTAAAGTCAAGACCATGGAGAATTATCATTCATGACCGCCGTGAATCGCCGCGTTGATCGGGACATTGTAAAAAAATTTCTCGCTTTCTGGAAACCCTCACTGGCAAGCCGTTTGACGATTTCATTTACATTGTTCGGCTTGGTTATCGGCTATCTGGTTTTGATTTTTACCATTTTCTCGGCAACGGACTCTTTCATCCAAATGGCGACGCAGACCATCCGTCATCGCATGAAGTCTCTTTCGTCGGCAGGAGATGAGAATCGAGGTTTTGAAATTCTCAAATTTCTGGAAATGAGCAGAATGGATCTTGCAGGCGCCGAAAAAAATCTTCAGGGCTTTTTTTCTCATGTGAAATATTCTGTTTTTTACATTGATGGCGGCCTATGGCACCGTCTGTCTATCGATGCATCCGGAAAAGTTCAATCTCAAATCATTGTCGATCCGGTTATGAATGCGGAGCTCGAAAAAGTACGGGGCGACAGAATCCTCACTTCCTCAAAACTTTTTTTCATAAAGCAAGACAAGGTGAATGTAAAAATTGACGTTACACGGCCGGATGACAAGCGGAAATACTTACTGTCTTTTGATGTTTATCCTATTAATATCTTTAAGATTCTTCGAGAAAATCTCTCCAGGGGAGCTATCTTTTTTATCGGGCTGCTGTTTATATCCCGAACGCTGGGATATTTGTTCAGCATCCGGCTGGCGCGTCCGATTGAGCAACTTGCCCGGGAAGCTGCGGAAATTGCAAACGGTCAATATGAAAAGCGTTTTACTACGGGGCGGACGGATGAAATCGGGATGCTGGCGGATGCATTAAATCATATGGCTTCCTGTATTCTTGACGGAACCAGAGAAAGAGAAAAACTGCTGATCGGCATTCTGATTTCCCTGACTCGCTCGATTGACGCCAAATCACCCTGGACAGCCGGGCACAGCGAGCGGGTGACGCGGATGGCCGAGGCCATCGGCAGCTATCTGCAATTAAACGACGATCAAATGCGGATTTTGAAGATTTCCGCAATTCTTCATGATATCGGTAAGATAGCTGTTCCGGAGCAGATTCTGGACAAGCCCGGCAGACTGACGGAGGAGGAATTTAATCTCATCAAGAAACATCCGCAAACCGGCGCAGACATTTTGTCTTCTATTCCTTCCTATGAAACCATTCTGCCGGGCATTCTTTATCATCATGAACGCTGGGACGGAGCAGGATACCCGACCGGGACCGGAGGAAAAGATATTCCTCTTATGGCGCGGATTATTTGCGTAGCCGATGTCTATGACGCCTTGACGGCCGATCGTCCCTACCGGAAGGCATGGAGCCGGGAAGAGACCTTGCGATATTTTGAGGAGCAAAAGGGTATCTTGTTTGATCCGCATCTTGTAGAGATTCTAAAAGAAATTGGCCCCTGCCCAGCCGACGGCCAAGTTTCCCGCATGTTGTTTTAAAAAAACTGAACCAACAGACCCAAAGTGAAATTTGAGGGGCATTTCTGCTTATGTCATAAATGACATAAGCCTTTAAAATTATTAACTATTTTTAGTTGACAACCTCTGTCCTTAAAGATATAGGAATCCCGCCCTGCGGCAAAGCTGTTTGGAAAATTCATGCTCGGAGCAGCTGTTTTGAAAGGCGGATTTGTTCTGAATTTTTTTTAGACAAACGGAAACAGCGTTCAAAAAGAGGATGAAATTAAGATAATTTGAAATTCTTTGAAAGGAGAAGGGATTCATGAACGTAAGCAGAAGAGGTTTCTTGAAACTTTCCGGCGCTGTAGCGGCGGTGAGCGGTCTGGGCATCAGCCTGGCGCCGGCATCCGCACATGCCAAAGAGCTGAAGATTAAGTATGCCAAAGAAACCACCACGATTTGTCCTTACTGTTCTGTGGGATGCAGCATTATCGTGTCCGTGCGCGACGGGAAGGTGATCAACACGGAGGGGGATCCGGATAGCCCCATCAACAAAGGGTCGCTGTGCAGCAAAGGCGGCTCCATCTACCAGATGGCCGTCAATGAGAACCGTCTGGGCAAGCCGCTTTACCGCGCGCCTTTTGCCACCGAGTGGAAGGAAGTCGAGTGGGAGTGGGCATTTGAGAAGATCGCGGAAAATGTGAAGAAAAGCCGCGACGCCAGTTTCAAAACAACCAATGCCAAGGGTGAAGTTGTCAACCGCACGGAGGGAATTGCTTCCGTAGGCTCTGCGGCGATGGATCTGGAAGAATGCTTTACGTATCAAAAATTCCTGAGGGGGTTGGGCCTGGTTTACATCGAACATCAGGCCCGTATCTGACACAGCCCGACTGTACCGGCTCTGGCAGAGTCGTTCGGACGCGGCGCAATGACCAATCAC
>Ga0116149_1000526_pt1 | contig 50121 bp, 35 predicted proteins | sample AD_UKC057_MetaG_FD_89787 | JGI IMG/M metagenome (GOLD analysis project Ga0116149, IMG submission 89787) | Active sludge microbial communities of municipal wastewater-treating anaerobic digesters from USA - AD_UKC057_MetaG | ecosystem: Engineered > Bioreactor > Anaerobic > Digestate | place: USA...
AGCAGCCAAGGGCGAGGCCCCCGCCAAAGCGACGCCCAAACCGCCCGCCAGGCCCGCGCCAAAGCCAGCCGCCCCACCGCCGGCCAAGCCCGCGCCCAAGCCCCAGGCGGCCCCTCCAGCCAAGCCCGCGCCCGCCCCACCGAAACCGCCCCAGCCGGCGCCCGAAACGCCCAAACCCCCGGCCCCCAAGCCGCCCGAGCCGGCCCCCAAGCCGGTTGCCGCCGCGCCGCCGCCCGCGCCCAAGCCGGTCGAGCCGGCCGCCAAGCCGGAACCCCCCGCGCCCAAGCCGACCCAGGCGCCCCCGGCAGCCGAAACGAAGCCTGCGCCCCCGCCTCCCGCGCCGGTCAAGCCGTCCAAGGACGATGTCATCGAGATCATTCTCCCCACCGAGGAAGAACAGATCCCCGAGCCCATCTTCGACGACGAGCAGTCCAAGCCTCCGCTGCCCATCCTCGAACCGTCCTCGCCCAAGCCGGTGGAGATCCCCAAGCCCTCGACGCCGCCGACGCCCAAGGCCGCTCCGCCCCCGCCTCCGCCGCCGCCCGCGCCCGCGAGCCAGCCTCCCGCGCCCAAGCCGGCCCCGCCGCGCGAACCGGCCCCCGCCGCCCCCGCGCCGAGGCCCGCTCCCCCGCCAAGGCCCGCTCCGCCCGCCGCCAGGCCCTCGGCCCCGGCAGCGCCCCCCGCCAGATCGCACGCGCCAGCGCCCGGGCACACCCACGTTCCGCCCGCGCACGTGCCCACGCCCGAGGAACTGCCAGGCATCTCCTCGGACATCGTCCCCGCCCCGCAGGCCCACTACGCACGCCCCATCGTACCCAAGAAGAAGAAGACCCCCCTCTACGCCGGCCTCGCCGCACTGGTTGTCGCGGCGGGCGTGGGCGGCTACTTCCTCTTCCTGGCCGGCACGTGGGAGCAGCGAAACGCCCAGACGATCACCGATCTGGTCAACGAGGCCCGCCGCATGGACGACATCGACGCCGAGGCGGCCATGAAGAAGTACGAGGAACTCTTCGCACTGGTCGAAGACCGCACCTTCGAGGACCCCAAGCTCAAGGGCCTGGTCGACGGCGCCCGCATCGGGCGCGACCGCGTCCAGGCGTATCTGCGCCAACCGCTGATCAACCGCGCGTATCCCGCCAGCCCGTTCATCCGCACGGTCTCGCGATCCGGCTGGGGGTTCCTGGTCAAAGACAACGGCAACCTGTACGTGGCGACCACTCGTCGGCTCATCGAGGCCCCGGGCCTCATCGACCTGTTCGTCACGTTCGGCGAGAACCTCACAGCCGACCGGAGCATCTCCATCTCGCCCAAGCAGGTGCGCTACGTGCACCGGACGGCCGACCTGGCGCTGATCGAGTTGGGCGGCGAGGCGGACTCCTTCACCGTTCGCGGCATTCGCCCGCTCAAGCTGGGCGACCCAACCGCCGGGCAGAAGGTGCAGATCCCCGCGAAGATCGAGCAACCCAACGAGCCCGCCCGCCCGGTGATGACCGATGCTGACTGCCAGGCCCTGGTGACGCTGGCGGGACAGGGGCCGGGCCTGAGGCTCTCGTTCGCGTGCCCGCCGGCCCTGAGCGGCGGGCCCGTGCTCGACGCCATGGGCAAGGTGGTGGGCGTGCTGACGGACAAGGCCTCCGAAGGCCCCGCGACGGCCTCCGCACCCGCCGCCGCACCCCCCGCCGGCACGGGCTACGCCATCAGCGCCGCCCTGCTGCGAGACCTGCTCCAGCAGCCCGCCCAGCATTCCCTGTCGGCCGCCCAGATCGACCAGTTGGTCAACCCCCCTCCGGCCCCCGCGCCGCCCGCGCCCGCCCCGCCCACCCCCGCGCCGCCGAAACCGCCCGCGCCGCCGGCCAAGAAGTGATGTCCGTTTATCGCGGGCGGCCCCAGGCCGCCATCAGCGCACGCAGGTGCGCCTCGACCGAGGCGGCAAGGCTCTCGAAGCGGTAGCCGCCCTCCAGCGTCGAGACCAGCCGCCCCTTGCAGCACCGCATCGCGATGCCCGCCACGATCTCGGTCATCCTGGCGAACCCCTCCGTCGTCACCCGAAGCCCGCCCAGCGGATCGTCGCGGTGGGCGTCGAAGCCGGCTGAGACCAGCACGAACTGCGGCTCGAACTCGATCGCCGCCGGACAGAGCATCGTCTCCATCGCCTTCAGGAAGTCCGCGTCGTCCGCCCCGGCCGACAGGGGCACGTTGATCTGCCTGCCGACCGCGTTGCCCGCGCCGCGCTCGCTGACGGACCCGCTGCCGGGGTAGTGCGGGCTCTGGTGCAGGTCGAATCGCAGCACGCCCGGGTCCTCGTAGAACGTCTCCTGCGTCCCGTTGCCGTGGTGGACGTCCCAGTCGACGATCAGCACCCGCTCGATCTTGTGCTTCCGTTGGAGGTGTCGCACGGCCACGGCGATGTTGTTGAAGATGCAGAACCCCATGGCCCGGTCGCGCCGGGCGTGGTGGCCCGGCGGACGTACCGCGCAGAAGGCGTTGACGACCTGCCCCGCCATCACCGCGTCGCACGCAACCATCACGCCCCCCGCCGCCAGCAGCGCCGCCTCGTACGAATGGCTGCTCACCCGCGTGTCGCCCGCGTCCAGGCACGTCTCGCCTTCGCGGCAGGCCTGGGCCACCCACTCCACGTACAGCTTGCTGTGCACCGCCTCGAGCTGCCCGGCCGTCGCGGCCCCGGGCTCGATGGCGACCAGCTTCTCCATCAACCCCGTCTTCTGGAGATGCTCCACGATCGCCGTCAGCCGCCCCGCCTTCTCCGGATGGCCCGACCCCGTGTCGTGCAGCAGATAGACCGGGTCGTACACCAGCCCCGTCCGCCACCGTCTAGCCGCCGCCGGAGGGCTGGACCCCGTGTTCTCGCCGCCTGGATTCATGGACGCGATCCTTTGCCTGCGTGTATATTGTCGCCTTGCGCCAACAATACCGCAACCGCGCGACGCGTTTGATTGCGCGAAGGAGAATGCCATGAACGACCGCCACGTCCTTGCCGGCATCGTGTGCCTCGTGCTGATCCTCCTGGCCGGGCCGGCGCCCGCTGGGGCCGATGACGACATCCTGATCGCCGATTTCGAGGGCGCCGACTACGGCGGCTGGAAGGTCGAGGGCGAGGCTTTCGGCAAGGCCCCGGCCAAGGGCACGCTGGGCGGGCAGATGCACGTGAGCGGGTTCGAGGGCAAGGGGCTGGTCAACACGTTCCTGGGCGGCGACAGGCCGACGGGCAAGCTGACCTCGTCCGAGTTCACGATTCGGCGCGACTACATCCGCTTCCTCATCGGCGGCGGCGGGCACAAGGGCAAGACCTGCATGAACCTGCTGATCGACGGCCAGGTCGTGCTCAGCGCCACCGGGCCCAACACCCAGCCCGGGGGCAGCGAGTTCCTCAACTGGGAGAACTGGGACGTCAAGAAGTACAAGGGCTGCAAGGCCGTCATCCAGATCGTCGACGACGCCTCCGGCGGCTGGGGGCACATCAACGTGGACCAGATCTCGCAGTCCAGCACGCCGGCCAAGAAGAAGCCCGGTCCCGCCCCGGCCGGGCGCGGCGGGCAGCCGCCCCTGCCCGAGCAGGTCCGCGAGATCAAGATCACCGGCAAGTACCTGCTCCTGCCCGTTTCCAACAAGGGCCGGCGCGGGCGGATGACCGTCACGGTCGGCGAGCAGCTTGTCCACAACCTCGACTGCGACTTCCCCGCGAGCAAGGACGGGATCGACTGGTGGACCTATCTGAACATGGCTGAGTACCAGGGCAAGACCGCCAAGGTCGCCGCCAACGCCGCGGTCGAGGTCTGCGAGCTGTTCGAGTCGAGCGACCAGGTCCGCCACCTCCAGCCGCTCTACGACGAGGCCCTCCGCCCGCAGTTCCATTTCAGCCAGATCCGCGGCTGGAACAACGACCCCAACGGCATGTGCTACTACGACGGGCAGTACCACCTGTTCTGGCAGTGCAACCCCGCCGGGCGCAAGTGGGCCAACATGTACTGGGGCCACGCCACCAGCCCGGACATGGTCCATTGGACCGAGCACGACCGGGCCCTGCGGACCTTCGGCGACGATGTGAAGAACCGCCACCCGAGCATGGCCGTCAAGAACTGCTTCTCCGGCAGCGGGAACGTGGACGTGCACAACACGGGCGGCTGGCAGAAGGGCAACGAGAAGACGCTGGTGGCGGCCTTCACCGACACGGGGTGCGGCGAGTCGCTGGCGTACTCGACCGACCGGGGCAAGACCTGGACGTACTACGAGGGCAACCCGGTCATCAAGCACTCGGGGCGCGACCCCAAGCTGATCTGGTACGAGCCCGGCAAACACTGGGTCATCGCCGTCTACGACGAGGCCAAGGAGCACGGCCGCAACATCGCCATCTACACCAGCAAGGACCTCAAGCAGTGGACGCGTGAAAGCAACATCCCGGGCTACTTCGAGTGCGCGGAAATCTTCGAGCTCCCGGTGGACGGCGACGCGACGAAGAAGAAATGGGTCATCTTCGCCGCCGACGCCAAGTACGCGATCGGGACCTTCGACGGCAAGAAGTTCACCCCCGACCATCCGGGCAAGCACCAGGTCCACTGGGGGCCCTACTACGCCTCGCAGTGCTTCAGCAACCCGCCCGACGGACGGGTGGTGCAGATCGGCTGGGCCCGCATCGAGATGCCCGACATGCCGTTCAACCAGGCGTTCTCCGTGCCGACCAACCTGACGCTGCGGACCACCGAGGACGGCGTCCGCATGTTCGCGACGCCCATCAAGGAACTCGAGCGGCTCCGCATGCCGGAGGCGAAGGCCGAGCGGAACAGGGAACTGACGGACCAGTCGCCCGAGATCAAGTTCGACGTGGACGACCAGCTTTTCGACATCGTCGTGACGGTGAAGAAGGGCACGGCCTCTCGGGCGGTGCTGCGGTTCGGCGCCAACGCGGTGACCTGCGACCTGGCCGCCGGGAAGCTCGACGAGATGCCGCTGAAGATGCCCGGCGGCGTGGCGAGCTTCCGCGTCCTGGTCGATCGCCCGATGTACGAGGTGATCGGCGGGGACGGGGCGTGCTTCAAGACCGCCGGCCGGCGCGACATGGGCCAGCCGCTGGGCACGATCTCGCTGACGGCCGAGGGCGGAACGTTGACCGTCCAGTCGATCGAGGCGCACCGGATGAAGTCGGCCTGGAAGGACCGATAATCGCCACGAAGACCGCCCCGCCGGCGGAGAGAGTGCGCCCCGACTACGCCCGACAGGAGTCGAACCTGTAACCCTCGGTTCCGAAGACCGATGCTCTATCCATTGAGCTACGGGCGTGGGTTTTCGATTTCGCCCCTATTCTCGCGGTTTAGCCCTGAGAATCAAGCCAATTGTGCCCGGCGCCGGCTCGGCCCGCGCGCCCGCCGCCGCCCGAGGGCCCCGGAGAACGCGCGGAGCGGGCCAGGCGCCGCCGGGCAACGAAACGGGCAGGCCCGGAGACCTGCCCGCTTCGAGTCCGTATGAACCGCAATCAGGCGGCGCGGCGCCGGCGGCGGATGTAGCCGCCCAGACCGGCCAGGCCCGCGCCCATCAGGCAGAGCGTGACGGGCTCGGGGACCAGTTCCAGGCGGAGGATCTGCGTCCCGTCGGTCAGGGTCACGATGTACGACCTCCAGCCGTGCTCCCCGTAGACCGCGTCGGTAAAGTCGAAGGTCATGCTGTCGGCGCTGCCGGGGACGATGCCGCCGTGGGCCACGACGATGTCAAAGGGCCCGTGCCCGATGAACCCGCCGTACCAGTTCACGTCGATGGTCCCGAACAGCATGGCCAGGCCCTGGACCTCGATCTGGTCGTAGCCCAGGCCGGGGATCGCTCCGCCCAGGTCCACGCCCAGCGTGCCGAAGAGGTCGAGGCTGTCGACCAGGAGATGCCCCGGGCCGGCGACAGGCCCGCCGGACAGCAGGGCATAGGCGGGCACGGTCAGCGGGCTGTTGATCCAGCCGTCGCCGCCGATCTGCGTGCCGAAGGCCATCTGGACCTGCGCCGCAATGCTGCCGTCGACGATCACCGCGCCCTGCTGAAGCACGAGCGGCCCGGTGAAGGTGTTGGTCCCGCTCAGGGTGAAGGCGCCCCCGCCGGTCTTGACCACTCCCCCGCCGCCCTGGATGGACCCGGCGAAGGCGGTCGAGGCGCCGGTGCCTCCGGTGGTCAGCACGCCGCTGCCCAGGAGAACCGTTCCCGTGCCGGCCAGCGAACCGATGGCCTCGGCGCGGTTGTTGAGGTCGAAGACGGCCGACCCGGACATCACCACCGGCGAGTCGTCGGGGATGACGTTGGTGGCCGGCGGGTTGAGCCACTTGCCCTGCAGGTATTCCTCGATCGCCGCGCGGTCAAAGTCGTTCAGACGCGTGTCGTAGACCAGGACCTCGGCGATCTCGCCGTCCCACGTCCGCCCGCTGTAGTACCAGCCCAGGTAGCTGGTGTTGTAGGCGCTGGTGTTGGACCCGCGGACGGCCGACAGGACGTGCCACGCGTTCAGACCGGGGTTGTTGCCGGCCAGGCCGTCGATGTACATCGCGCCGTTCGTGCCGTTGGTGAAGTCATTGCCGTCGCCGGGGTGCTGCCACATGCCGGGGGTCCCGCTGGTCCGGATGCCCTTGTCCGAGGTGTTGTCGCTGCCCCACACGCCGTCCAGGCTGACCGACGAGTTCATCTTGTTGACGATGAACACGGTCATGGGACTGGTCCCCGTGCTCAGCGCCAGGCGGTCGTCGCTGCCGTCGAAGCGGATGGTGGTCAGCCCGTTCTGGCCGAAGGCGACGGCCAGCGGCTGGTTGCCGAGCGTGCCCTGGGTGAAGTTGCGGAGATTGCCGCTCTTGTCGGCCCAGGTGCTGACGCGGTTGCTGCCGTCGACGGTGAGGGTGGCGGCGTCGGAGGCGTCCAGCCAGTAGAGCAGGCCGGACACCGCGGGCATGGCGGGAGATGCGTCGGGCAGCTTGAGCGTGCCGCCGGTGATCTCGGTCGTGCCGGAGTAGGTGTTGTTGGACTGCATGATCAGCGTGCCGGTGTTGGACTTGCGGACGGTGCCGACGCCGGCGATGGCGGCGGTGTTGGTCTGCGTGGAGGCCGAGTTGAAGTCCAGGGTGGCGTTGTTGAGCTGGATCGTGCTGGCCACGTTGCCCACGTTGCCCGCGGCGACCAGCGTGCCGGGCCCGTTGACCGTGAGGGTCTGCCCGCCCGCAACGCTGACGGCGCCGGCCGTGAGGACCACGCCGGGATCCAGGGTCAGGGCGGAGGAGCCCGTGCCGGTGACGGCGATGCTGTCGACCGAGCTGGGGGCGGCGCCGGTCAGACGGAAGCTCGTCCCGCCGGCGGCGACGGTGACCTGGTTGATGCCCGTGACGCTCTGGACGGTGAGGCTGGCCCCCGCGTCGAGCTGGATGTTGCCCTTGCCGTAGTTGGCCGTGCGGAAGAGCGTGCCGTCGCCGGGGTCGATCGGACGGAAGTACTGCGAACCGTCCAGGGCCGTCGTGCCGTCGGGGTTGAAGCCGAGGGCGAAGTTGTTGGTGAAGCCGTTGGTGACGCCCCAGGGCCCGGCCCCGCCGGTGCCGTTGTTGAGGCGGATCTCGATGGTGTGCCATCCGGCCGGCAGGTTCGGGTTGGCCGCCAGCGGCTGGGAGGCCGTGATCAGGTCGCCTTCGGAGGCGGAGTTGCTGTTGTCGGTGACGGCCGTCCCGCGGACGCCGTCCTTGAGGGCGGTCGAGGTGATCCGGTCGCCGTCGTTGTACAGCCTCATCACGCCGTCGATGGAGATCATGGCCCGGTCGTCGATGTTCTCGGCGAAGGTGAACACGCCGTCGGCGTCGTAGAAGTAGCCGGTGTAGATGTACAGGCCGTTGTCGGTCCAGCCGGTGATGGGGTTCTGGGTGACGACGTTGGTCTGGCCGATCCGCGGTTCGAGCTTGATGCCGAAGTTGCCCGGGTTGGCGACACGGGCGGCGGTCGTGGTCAGCGAACCGGTGCCGCCGACGTAGCCTTCGAGCAGCCCCGGCGTGGTGGCGGCCAGGAAGTCCGACAGGTTGCTCAGGCCGGCGGGCGTCAGGCCTCCGATGGAGTCGAGGGTGACGCTGCCGCCGGACACGCGGACCGTGCCGCTGCTGACGATGGCGCCGGACTGGGTGACGGCCCCGCCCGTCGCGTCGAACTGAAGCGTGCCGGACTGGGCGACCACGGGCTGGCTGTACGCGCCGGCCGCGCTGGCCGGGGCGCCGAAGACGCGAATCTCGCTGTTGCCCAGCGGGTCGGTCATGGGCGAGGCGGCGGCCACGCGGAGCGTGCCGCTCTGGACCTGGATCCCGCCGGTGTTGCTGGCGGGGGCGGTCGGCTGGTAGCTGACCGTGTTGTTGCCATAGACCTTCAGGATGCTGGGGGTGGCGCCGTCGTCGACCAGGGCGCCGCTGAGGTTGAAGGCCTGCCCATAGGAATGGTAGGCGCCGGTGCCCGCGATGGTGGTGGCCGCCAGGCTGGCCGTCCCGCCGGTCGGGGCGATCGTTCCGTAGTTGCGCAGGGCGCCCGCGGAGACGTTGGCCGTGTTGGAGATCAGCATCGCCCCGCCCAGTTCGCCGGTGGTCACGCCGCCCAGGCCGTTGGTGATGCTCGTGTTGGGGCTGATCGTGAGGTTGGCCGCCGTTACGGTCTTGCCGCCGGCCATCGTGTGGAACCCGCCGACGGTGAAACTGTTGAGGGCGTTGGTGGCGGCGTTGAGCGTCAGGTTGCCGGAGGCGGTCAGGCTCATGCCCTGGGGTCCGGCGACTTCGATGTTGCCGGAGAAGCCCGCGCCGTAGCCGTTGATGTCGACGTAGCGCGTCCCGCCGATGACGAGCGTTCCGGGCCCGTCCACCTGGTTAAACGCGAGGCGGTAGTTGTTGGCCGCGATGCTCGCGCTGGTGCCGTAGGGCGTGCTGAGGACGACCGGCCCGGCGGCGGGCAGGCTCAGCGTGCCCAGCGCGACGGTCTTGTTGGAGGCCGTCGAGCCCTGGCGGTCCGGGTCGATCATCGAGTTGGCGCTCAGGATGACGTTGTTGCCGTAGGTCAGCGTCTGGGCAGCGCTCGTGTTGTCGCCCTGGTCGCGGATGCGGAGCACGCCGCCGTTCAGGTTGACCGAGGCCGTGCCCAGCGTGTTGCCCGTTCCGCTGCTGCTGTTGGCCTCCAGCACCGCGTTGGTGTTGACGTTGAAGGCGCCGGAGAAGTCGTTGGCCGTGTTGCGGAGCTGGAGGTAGCCGCCGCCATTGTAGCCGGCGGCGAATTCGATGCCCACCAGGTCCATCGTGCCCGCACCGGTGAGCTTGTGATTGACGACGATGTTGCCTGTGTTGGTGGCCGGGATGAAGTAGTCGCGGAGGTGGACCGAGGCGGTGGCCCCGCCCGGCACGTTCACCGTGCCCGCGCTGCCGACCGCGCCCAGCGTGGTGCTGTTGGTCGTGACGCCGATGGCCGAGCCGTCCTTGAGCTGGAGGCTGCCGTCAACGGTCAGGCCGTTGAAGAGCAGAACGGCCCCGTCCTGAACGGTGGTGATGGCGTTGTTGGAGCCGAGGATGTCGTTGCGGTCCTGCACCCGGACGAAGCCGCTCTGGATGTTGAACACTTCGGTCGGGGTGGCCGGGCTGCCGAAGGTCGTGGTCACGCCCGTGCCGCCCATGACCAGCAGGCCGCCGCCCGCCTTGACCAGTCCGCCGTCGTCCACGCCCGCGGGAACCTGCGCGATGCCCGCGTTGAGCAGCAGGCCCACCGCCGACAGCCCGTTGACGCTCACGGGCGACTCCACCTGGAGGAACTGGGGCGTGCCGGCCGGGCCGGTGAAGGCGATCTGCCCGACGTTCTGGCTGATGGTCGGGGTGGAGACGGGGTTGTCGTTGACGGCCGAGATGGCCGTCGCGCCGGTCAGGTTCAGCGTGGAGCTGGCCTGCGTGTTGCCGCGGGTGACGATGGCGCGGGGGTTGGCGTCGCCGCCGGCATCGCGGAAGATCAGCGAATCGAGCGTCTCGTTGAGGCTGCCCGCGTCGCGGAGGTTCAAGACCGCCCCGCCGTAGAGATAGACGTCCGCGGTGGACTTGATCTGATTGGGCTGCAATTCCGTGACCTGCGTGTTGTGGATGTGCAGGTCGCCGGGAATCGCGACGGTGCCCGAGCCGTCGGCGCCGGTGGTGTTCAGCTCGACCGTGCCGCTGCGGCTGCTGGCGCCGCTGGAGCCCTGGCCGAAATACGTCGTGCCCGTGTAGGTGTTGGCGCCGTTGAGGCGAAGCGTGCCCGAGCCGGCCTTGGTCAGGGCGATGTCGCCGGTGATCGCCGAGGCGATGGTCATCGTGTTCTGCTGGACGAAGATGTTCAGCTCGCCCGAGTTGGACGTGAGCTGACCGGCCCCGGTGAAACCGTGAGCGCTGTTGGTGTTGCTCAGGATGCCGCCGGACTCGACCGTCAGAAGCGTTCCGGAGTTGAGCACGTGGTTCGCCCCGCCGTTGAAGCGGATGGCGTTGACGGTCTTGCTGGCCGCGATCGTGCGGGTGGACCCGTCGTTGACATTGTGCGTCGCGGCGGCCGTCGACAGGTCGGTCGAATCGTAGTTCGCGTAGCCGTCCTCGGCGTTGCTCAGATAGCTGATGCCGGTGACGGGGTTCCACGTGGCGAAGTGGTCGTTGTTGACGATCATCCACGCCGGCAGGATGTTGTTGACCAGCGTCGGCGCCGAGCCGTCGATGAGGGCGGGCAGGTAGCGGATGGCCGTCGTGTCGTCGCCCGCGGTGCCCATGAAGCCGTAGTTCTGCTGGAAGGAGACGGTGGCCCCGGGCGAGCGGACGAGGTCGGCGATGTGGGTCTCGGTCGCCCCGCCCCCGCCGGGCAGCGTCTGCATGAGGTTGTGGCCCTGGAGCAGGTTGACCGTGCCCAGGTGCTCCTGGGTCAGCGTGCCGGCCCGCCCGCGGTTGACGAAATCGCCGCCGCGCATGTTCAGCGTCACGCCGGTCTGGAGGAGGTCGACGTAGCTGGGGGCGTCGAGCCAGCCGTTGTCCAGGTCGAGGCGGGCGTAGTTGAGGTCGATCTGGGCGACGTTGGGCAGTTCGCCCCGGTCGCGCAGCAGCAGCGTGCCCTGGCGGATGGTCATGTTCCCGCCGGCCTGGACGTCGCCGGTCAGCGTCCAGGTGTTGTTGCCGACCTTGTCCAACGAGATCGGCCCGGTGATCTGCCCGGAGAACGTCCCGCCGTTCATGACGGTGACGCGGGCGGCCGTGCCGCTGGTGAGCGTCCCGCCGCGGTTGGCGGCGTCGGCGATGATGTTGCCGCTCTCGAATCGCCCGAACAACTGGTCGTGCCCGTTGAGGTCCAGCGTCCCGCCGTTGAGTTCGAGGTAGATGCCGTTGAATGCGTTGGTGCCGGTGGGGTTGTCGCGGACGTTGGCCAGGCTGTCGTGGATGGACAGCGTGCCGTCGTGGAGGGCGATGCGCCCGCGGAGGTTGGTCAGCGAGCCGGCCGCGAAGTCGGCCGTGCCGGCGCCGGTCTTGACCAGGCCCTGCGTGCTGAAGAACTGGCCGTCGACGCTCAGGTCGCCAAAAGCGTGGACGTACGCGGAGACGCCGTCATAGGCCCGCACCACGCTGTCGCCGGAGGCCACGATGGAGGCCGACGCGCCCGAGGGCACGAGGATGCCGCCGCCGGTGAGCATCACCTGGGAGGGCTGGGTCAGGTTGGCCAGCGTCCCCGAGAGGTTGAGGCTGCTGCCGTCTTCCATCTTGAGGACCTGGAAGCGGGTGTCGCCGCCGCTCAGGTTGATCGCCCCGGCGGCGCGGACGTTGCGGCCCTGGATAGAGTCCTGGATCGGGGCCGAGGAGTACTCGGAGGCCTGGAGGACGCGGACGCCGGTGCGGTTGGCGCCGCTGGCGACGTCGATGGTGGCGAAGTCGCCCTCGACGGCGTCGGGATCGCTCGACGCCAGCAGGTCGCCGCGGACGGGAGCGGCCGACGTGCCCGCCGAGCCGATGTAGACGCCCTGGGCGGTGCCGTTGGCGTCGAAGTTGGTCCCGCCCAGCGTCATTCGCGGGTTGGCGATGAAGACCAGGCCGTCGGCGGCGCTGGCGGGGTTGGCCACGTAATTGCCCGCGGTGTCCCAGGTGCCGGGCAGGCCGCCCAGGCCGCTGCCGCGGATCAGCCAGACGCTGTTGCGCTCGCCGGCGTTCTGGAAGTTCTCGTACTGGGTGAAGGCCAGCGACGTCCGCAGGGCCGACAGGTCGCCGGCGGGCAGAACGGTGATCGTGCCGAACCCGCCGCTGTTTCCGCCGGTGTAGCCCGGAATGGCCGTGCCGGTGGAGTTGGCCAGGTTGGGGATGGCGATCTCGGCGGCGTCGGTTGCGTGGCCCAGCAGGCGGAAGTCGCCGTTGCCCAGGGTGGTGAGGTAGCCGGTGCCCCGGTAGCGGTCGGCGAGGGCGGTGGAGGAGTTGTCGAGGGTGACGGTGGCGCCTTTGCCGACGCGGATCGAGCCGCCCGTCCACTTGCCGTTGGCCCCGCCCAAGGCCAGTTCGCCCTGGTAGACGATCAGGTCGCCGAGGCTGTCGCTGGCGTTGGTGAGGGTCATCTTCGTCGAGCCGACCTTGACCAGGATCGGGTCGCGGTTGTTGCCCGTGCCGTACGGGTCGCGGAACGTGCCGTCGAACGTGAAGTCGTCGGCGGCGCCCCACCCGACGGCGAGGGCGACGGTGTCCTGGTTGGAGAAGACCGAACCGGCGCCCGTGAGCTTGCCGATGAACTCGGTCTGTCCGTTGACGTTGAGCATCAGCGTGCTGCCGCTGGCGGGCTGGTTGGTCTGCGCGCCGCCGGCGGGCCAGGCGGTGACGGCCCCGGGCAGGTGGATGTTCGCGCGGTCGGGGAAGACGCACGTGTTGTTGAAGGAGAGTTGGGCGCCGTCGAGGACCGTGACGGTGTTGGAGGAGTCTCCGGCGTTGCTGCTGGCGCCGGTCAACTGGACGGCCCCGTACTTGGGCATCCCGTCCACGTAGCGGTCCAGCCCGATGGTGATGTTGGCGTTGGGCAGGAAGGTCATGCCTTCCTGGATGTTGAACCAGGTCTGGTTGGTGGCGGCCAGGACCGCGCCGTCGCCCAGGATGACATTGCCCCGCCGCTCGCGCACGGTGCGGTCGCTGGCGTCGTTGGTGAGCACGCCGCCGGCGGAGAGCGTGATGTTCTGGGGCGCGACCGTGGCCGTGCCGACGCCGGCCGTCAGGCGCGGGTCGACCGCATCGGTCAGGCTCTTGTCGGAGTTGAAGATCTCGTAGGCCAGTTGCTGCCCGTTGGGCGTCTGGTTGACGAACCGGTCCAGGCCGAAGAACCGGTTGTCGTTGGTCAGGCGGATGACGGCGCCGCTGTCGAAGGCGAACTGCCCGTCGTTGATCAGGCCCCCGCTGGAGCCGACAAACGCGGTGGCGGTGCTCAGGTCGAGCACGCTGTCGGTCTTGAAGGTCCACACGGCCCCGCCGTCGCTGGCGCCGACGCCCGAGGCGTCGTTGATCAGCAGCCGCCCGCCGGCCTCGACGGTCACGTGGCCGTTGATCGGGCTGGGCGTGCTGGCGGAGGTGAAGCTGCCCGGGTCGAGCGTGCCGCCCGCCTGGACCAGCACGCGGGCGCGATCGTTGGCGCTGGCGGCGTAGCCCAGGGAGTTGGTGATGCTCGGCGTGAGCACCGAGCCCGGGGTGACGACGAAGGTCAGGTCGCCCGGGAGGCCCATGGACGACGTCTCGGCCAGGATGACGCTGCCCTGCACGTAGGCGTTGATCGGCCCGCCGGCCTGGTTGACGATGGCGTAGGTGCCCGCGGCGGAGTCTCCGAGCGTCAGCGCGGCGTAGCCGTTATCGCGCGTCTGGCCCTGGAGGTAGAAGTCGCTGTTGGCGTAGATCGTGCCCTGCTGCCAGCTTCGGTTGGAGCGGTCGGTGGACAGGCCCTTCCAGGGCGTGCCCGCGCCCAGGGTGACCGAACCGGACGCCTGGCTGAAGTTGGCCGTGATGCCGTAGTACAGGTCGGCGGCCGTGCCCAGGTCCTGGATCGTGTTCACGCCGGTCCCGTTGAGGGCGTCGTTGCGGTGGCTGTTGTGGCCGACGATGGCGTCGGCGGCCAACACCACCTGCCCGCCGCCGGTGAGGGACGTGACGCGGTGCAGGCTGTTGAGGCCCTGGTTGGCGGTGGTGGCCGTGCCGGACTGCCCGCCGAGGATGCTGCCGGCCTCGATAGTGAACCGGTCCCACGTCGTGTTGTAGTTCTGCGTGCTGTTGAGGTAGATGCGCGAGCCGTCGACGGCGGTGAACCCGCCGGCGGCCGAGGCCGCGTTGATCGTCCCGGCGGCGTTGAGGTTCAACTGGGAGTTCTTCACCAGCACCGCTCCGGAACCGAGCGTTCCGGCGGCGCGGGCCTCCAGCGTGCCGCGGGTCACGAACGTGCCCCCGCTGTAGCTGTTGGCAGCCGCCTCCAGGTTGACCTGCCCGTCGAGGTCCTTGACGACGGCGACCGGCAAGGGCGAGCCGCCATTGGGATTGTCCTCGATCACGGCGTGGACGGTGAGCGTATTGGAGTTGTTGTGGAGGAAGAGTTCCTGCGTGCCGGTCGAGCCGCTGACCAGCCCGGCCGTAATCCGCCCGCGAACGGAGGAGGTCCCGATGGACCGCCCCTGGTTGTTCCCGTCGGTGAGGATGCCGCCGCTGCCCACGTAGAGCAGGTCGTTGGCGTCGCTGAAGGCGAGCGTCTGGGCGGCGTTGGCGCCGAACCGCAGGGCCAGCATCTCCGCGGCATTGTCGGCCTCGTTGCTGATGGTGGCCGTGCCGGAGGCGTTGAGGTTGTAGACGGTGCCGGCCGCCGGGGTGAAGGCGGCGGCGCCCTGGTTGGTCCCGTTATTGATGAAGACCCCGTTGGCCCCGTAGCCGACGAAGTTGTTGCCGGTGATGGTCGCCCACCCGCCGATCAGCGTGGCGTCGGGAGCAGCGCCGTTCACCTGGCCCAGGTAGACGCGGGTGTTGTCTCCGGTGGTGCCCAGCGTTCCCTCGCCGCCGAAGCGAACGGTCGAGCCCGTCTGACGGGCCAGGTTGGTCAGGGTAATCTCCACGCCCTGGCCCTCGCGGTCGCCCTCGATGAAGTTCTGCCCGCTGGCCAGCGTGACCGTGCCGAACGTCTCGGAGCGTTGGCTGGTGCTGTTACGCGCGCGGACCCAGATGTACCCGCCGTTCATCTCGATGGGAATGGAATCGCCCACCCGGTCGCCCAGATACTCGCTGGTGAACATGCGCGAGGAGCCCAGCCCGGAGTTGTTCTCCAGGCGGAGTTGGCCCATGCTGTTGATGACGATGCCGGAGGCGTCGGTAATCTGCCCCTTGCCGCGGATGTCGAGGTACCCGCCGTTGGGGGCGATGACGATCTTGCCGCCGTACGCGGTGGCGTCTCCCAGGAACAGATAGCCCAACCCCGCCTTGGTGAAGGTCGTGGTGGCGGCGGCTCCTCCCGCCAGCAGCAGCGGATCGACCGCCCCCGCGCCGTTGTCGCCGGCGAGCACCCAGCCGGTGTTGCCCAGCGACAAGGCCGGAACGTCCACCGTCCCGCCGCCGGACCCGACGGTGATCACGCGGGCCGACAAGCCGGGGGGAGAGGTGGTCGTGCCCAGGAAGCCGAAGATCTGGCCCGCGCTGCCGGAGGTGCCCGCCAGGGTCAGCACCCCGCCGTCCAGCGTTACGCCGTTGCCCACGTCGCCCAGGGCCACGTTGTCGTCGATGATCAGCCGCCCGCCCGACACGGTCGCGCCGCCCGAGAAGCTGTTGACGCCGAACAGGCCCAGCGTGCCCGCGCCGGTCTTTACCAGGCCGGCAGACCCGGCCACCGGAGCAGTGATGGACGCCTGGCCCGACGCGACGTCGATGGCCGGCGCGGCGCCGCCCAGCGTCAGCGGGCCCGCGCCGACAAGGGAATAGCCGCCCGTGCCAAAGGTGATGTTGTGAGCCGAGACCCCCGCCGTCACCTGCACCATGCCGGGCACGCCGGCGAAGACGGCGTCGTCCGGCGGCACGTTGTTGACCCAGGCCTGGTTGGCCGGCGGGCCGCCGACGGGGTTGGAGTTCCACGTCGTGCCCGTCAGGTCCCAGACGCCGCTGCCGCCTCCGACCGGTGCAACGGCGTCACCGTCCCAGTACAACGGGGCCGCGGAGACAAGAGAACTCAAAATGAGCGCACACGTCAAGCCTGAGAATTTCTGGGGGGTCACAAGGATCTCCTTTTAACGACTAAAGCTCCCCGCTAGTGCGGATGGGAGCGCACCCTGTCCCGCAGGGCCTCACTCGGGTACTGCAATCTGGATATCTACCCGCACTCTGGAATTCTGTCAATAGGGATTCCGGGGCTCTGTCTCCGGTTTCGGTCGCCGAGCCACCCCGCTTCACGCCCATCAGACCAGCCGCTGGGGATCGTACTCGACCGCCTCGACCGTCGCCGGGATCCCCGCCTCCAACGCGTCGAGCAGCGTTGGCCGAACGCGGACAGCGGCGGGAAGATCGGCCTCTTGCGGGCCGGCCGTGTGGGGTTGGCGTCCGAACACTCGGGCGAAACGCGGCGGTCCGTCGCCGGCGCGCCGGTCATGCGGCAGCAGGCGAGCCGACACCGACGTTTCGTGGCGGACGCGGAGTCCGGCGATGTCACTTGGGCGAGGAATCCGAGGCCGACGCTCCCTGGCCGGCGGGCTTGGGGGCAAGTCCGGCCTGGCTTCCCTGGGCCTGCATCCACCGGAGCATCGGGGCCACTGCCGGCTCGAACATGCCGTGCCCGTAGCCTTGGATTTCGTACAGCGTGACGTCCTTGTGGCCGTTGATCTTGAGCATCCGCATGAAGTAGGCGTTCTCTTCGTAGCGGCCCAGCATCTCCATCTCGCGGTCGCCGGTGATCAGGAGGATGGGCGACGCGTCGGGGCGGACGTGATACAGCGGAGCGAACTCGTCCACGACCGGCTGTTTCGCCGGGATGCCCCGTTCTTCGCGGACCGTCATGTGGGTGATCGTGTGCCCGCTGAGCGGAATCAGCCCGGCGATCCGGTTGGCGTCGATGCCGGACTCGGCGAGCCACTTCTTATCGAGCCCGATCATGCTGGTCAGGTATCCTCCGGCCGAATGGCCCGTGACGTAGATCTTCCTGGGGTCGCCGCCGTACTTCTCGATGTTGTGGAAGGTCCAGGCCACCGCGGCCGCTGCGTCCTGCAAGTACCCGGGGCATTTCACCTTGGGGTAGAGCCGGTAGTTGACGCCCACCACGGCGATGCCTTTTCCCTGGAGCTGCTTGGGAATGGAGCGGTTGCCGCCCTTGAGCCCGCCGCCGTGGAACCAGACGAGCGTGGCGAATCCCGTTCGGTTGTCCGGATAGTAGACGTCCAACCGGCAGCGTTCCTGCTGATAGGGCGTCGCTTCCTTGCCCTTGGCCAGGTACGAGATGTCGCTGTCGGTGCGGTAGGTGATGGGGGCATCTTTCTCGGCGGCCGCAGCCAGGGCGCAGAGTGCGGCGGCCAGGGCCAGTGTCAGGAGTGAGCGACGCATCGGACGGTTCCTTTCTGTCTTCGGAGGGCGCGAACAGGCGCGGAGGCCATTGTAATTGGCCCCGCGGCGGCAGACAAACATTCCCGGTTGCGGGATGCTCTCGTGCGAGGGCAGGCACGTCGAAGGAGATGAGTTGCCGCCGGGATCACTCGGCAGCGTCCCGCCGGGTCTGATGGGCGGCCTGGTCCGGGGCCGGCGGGGGCGCCGTCGGCGCCTCCGTGCCGGGCGAGCCGCCGAACTTGCCGGCAGGCGGCGCGGCGCGTTTACCGGCCGACCACGAGATCGCCTTGGTGGGGCACGTCTCGATGCACGTGCCGCACGCGAAGCAGTCGGGCGCGACGCGGTCCTGTTTCAGGATCGCGTCCATCACCGTCGACGGGCAGGCCTTCGAGCAGGCTTCGCAGCCGATGCACTTGTCGTAGTCCACGCGGACCTTCGTGAGGCTGATCTTCTCCGCGAGCCAGCCGACCAGCCCGAACGGGCAGAACAGGTGGCACCACGGGCGGTACACGAACAGGCTCATCAAAAGCACCCCGCCCAGGAAGACCCCGCCGACGATGCCGAGCGTCTGCGGCTTGAACGCCCTGAACGGATCGACGGGCTCGACGATGTCCAGCGCCCACAGGAAGGCCGCCGCCGTCAGGCCCGCAAAGAAGACGATCCGAACCGTGTTGGTGACGGCGAACGGGATCTTGAACTGCCCGAATCGGCCGGCGCGGTCCCGCCTGTCGCGGTTCAACCGGAAGATCGCGTCCTGCAGCGTTCCCACCTGGCACCCCCAGCCGCAGATGAACTTGTTGGCCAGGATCACCAGCAGCATGAACACGCCGAACGCGATCAGCCGGGGCGGGAAGATCACCCCCTTGGCCCCCAGCAGCACGACGGCGTCCTTGACCGTGCCCATCGGGCTTGGGTCGCTCCCCAACGCCACGCCGAACGCCGCCAGCGACCCCACGTACAGCCACTTGCGGCTGCCGGCCGTGATCCGGCCGCGACGCATCAGAACGAAGATCGTTCCCAGGAACGCCAGCCACAGGGCGAACTTCAGGCGGATCTTGAACCAGTTCTTGGAGCCGTGCTCGGCCTCGATGGCCTGGGCCTTGGCGGCCTGGTCGAAGACCTGCTCCTTCGAGAGGGCGAACGACGAGACCGTCTGCCCGGCGTCCCGGGGCGACTTCAGACCGAAGACCGCCTTGAGCGCCTGGAGAGACAGGCCGTTTTCGCTGCCGAACTGCTCGACGGTCATCTCGGGGCGGTACACCCAGGTCTTGTCCTCGGGAAGGGTCTCCGGCTTGCCGCCCCACAGGAGGCTGGACAGCCAGCTCAATCCCAGGACCAGCACAATCCCGATCGCGAACTGCAGGGCCATCTTCGACATGAAACTCGCCTTTCTCCGCCCCCCCGAAGGACAGGAGTATACCCCCGCGCGGGCACGCATGGAACCCCAACGGGTTCACCCGGCCGCGACGGACCCGGGAGCGGCGAGAAGTCTCCGGGCCCCGGCGCAGGCGGCCGGGGCTTGTTCGGGTCGGCGCGACGCGGCGTCCGCATTCGCACGGTCGCGGGCGAGAGGGCCACATCGGCCCCGACGAGTTGCCTCGGGGGGATTTGTATCGTCTATTGGATTGTATGAAACTCGCTCGAAAACAAATCGTCTACGTGGCCATGCTGGGGCTTGCAGGCATGGCCCTGTTGGTGGACCGCATCGTGGGGCCCGGAGGCGGGACGTTGAAGACGGCCAATGCGGAGTACGTGACGCCCGTCGAGCTGGAGACGGAGTCGCCTGCAAGCGCGGTCGCCGAAGCGACACCCCCCCAGGACCTGGCTGGCCGGCTGGCGCTGTTGGCGACGGCCCGCCCGATCGACATCGATCGCTCCCGTGACGTCTTCGTGCCGTCGCCGGCCTGGCAGGGCGACTTCGGCCGAGGCGGCCCCGTGGCGGCGTTCGACGGTCCGCCCGCGGACACGGAGAACGCCCTGGACGCGTTTCGCCGCACCCGTCACCTGGGCGCGATCGTCGACGGCGGCTCGGAGATGGGAGCGGTCGTTGACGGACAGTTCGTCCGCGTCGGGCAGTCCCTGGACGGCATGAGGCTGGTTCACATCTCGCGGGACTCCGCGACGTTCCAGTCGTCGCAGGGCCAGGTCGAGCTGAGGCTGCCGCGACGGACCATGCCAGAGGCCGGCTGACGGATTGCGGCGGGGAAGAGGTCTCGTCCCACCCATTTCTGTATTTTCTTGACCTGTAATTAAAGGGGCGGCCGGCGGCGTCCGAAGAAACGGGCAGACACGCGGAAAGGTTCCGCGCCCGGCACTTCTGCGTACGGGGCCGGCAAAAGTAAAACGCCTGAAAATGGAGGCAGAGACACATGCATCGCAACAAAGGCTTCAGCTTGCTGGAACTGGTGATTGTGGTGGTCATCATCGGCATCATCGCGGCGATCGCGATCCCGCGAATGAGCCGGGGCTCGGAAGGGGCGAACGATTCGGCCGTCGCGCAGAACCTCTCGGTGCTGCGCGGTGCGATCGACCTGTTCGCGACCGAGCACGGCGGGACGTACCCCACCGCGGCCAACATCGTCAATCAGTTGACGCAGTACAGCGACGTCGCCGGGACGAGCCTCTCGGCGAGCAAGACGACGACGTGCATTTACGGCCCGTACCTGCGGGCGGTTCCCCCGCTGCCCGTGGGGACGCGGAAGGGCTGCACGGGCATCGCCGCCGCGGATGCCGACGGCGTAGGCTGGCTGTACACCGCCGCCACCGGGTCCATCACGGCCAACACCGGCACGCTGAAGGACGCCTCGGACAAGCTGTACACGGCGTACTAGTCCCCAGCCAGGGGCCCCGTACGGTTTCGACACTCAGGCGCGCCGCCGGGGAGCCACCTCCCCGGCGGCATCGCCTGTCTGGAGGACCCATGGCCAGACCCGCCGAGCAATTCGGCCGGCGGCCCTGTGGGAAACGGGCGTTCAGCCTGATCGAGCTGGTCGTCGTGGTGGCGGTTGTGGCCATCATGGCGGCCATCGCGATGCCCCGCATGGCCCAATCCACGGCGCGGTACCGCACGGAGACCGCCTGCCGGCGCGTCGCCGCCGACCTGGAGGTGGCCCGGGCTCGGGCGGGCGCCACCCTCGTCGCCCAGAGCGTGGTCTTCTCCCGGGCCGCCAATCGCTTTGCCTACACCTTGACGGGCATGAGCGATCCCGACCGTCCCGCCCTGGAGTACACCGTCGACCTGGGGGACGAACCGTACTGCTGCGATTACCTGGAGGCCACGTTCGGCGGCCCGCCCAGGATCACCTTCGACGGATACGGACGCCCCGAGGCGACCGGCACGGTCGAGGTGGGGTGCGGGGCCTGGAGGAAGAGCCTGACCTTGGAGGTCAGCGGGGAGGTGAGCGGACTGTGAAGGCGCGCTCGGGCATGACGTTGGCCGAAGTCCTCATCAGCATGGTCGTCTTGTCGATCGTGCTGGCCGGGGCGCTGTGCTGCGTCACGCTGGCGGGCAACGCCATGCGGGCCTCGACCGCCTCGACCCGGGAAACGTCCCAGTCCAACCGCATCCTCAACCAGATCTCCGCGGAACTCCAGGTGGCCACCGGCTTCTCCGAGCGGACGCCGACGGCGATCACTTTCACCATCCCGGACCGCAACGGCGACGCCCAGGCCGAGACCATCCGGTACGCCTGGTCGGGCGCCGCGGGCGACCCGCTGTACCGCAGATACAACTCCGAAGCGGAGGTCGTGGTGGCCACGAACGTCCGGGAACTCAGCTTCGATTTCCTGACCGAGGAGGTCGAGCCGCTGGTCACGACGAGCGAGGGCATCGTCAGCCAGCACGAGGACAGCAGGGGCGGGCACAGCTACGACGACAAGCTGAGCCGCTCGAACTGGCTGGCGCAGTACTTCACCCCCGTGCTGCCCGACGGGGCCGTCAGCTACCGGATCACCAAGGTGGCCCTGTACTGCAAGCGGGAGAAGAATGACAATCAGCCCTTCGAAATCAGCCTGGTCTACCCCACCGGGGGGAGGACCCCCTCCACCACGGTGCTGGAAACGGTGCCGGTCAATCCTCAATCCATGGGGAAGAACTGGGCCTGGCGCGAATTCGCTTTCACCAACCAGGTCCAACTCAGCCCCGCCCAGGCCATGTGCGTCGTCATCAGCCAGGACCATTACTCCAAGACGGCGATCTTCCGCTATGAGCGGGACGGCAGGGAGATGACGCCGAACGCCCATTACATCACTTCCTCAAACCGCGGAGTCTCCTGGTCGTCCGTCGGCAATTCCGAAGACATGCTGTACAAGGTCTACGCCGAGGTGACAAAGTAATGACAAGGGCCGGTACAGATGCGACAACGTCCCGCCGGCCTGTCCGGGCGTTCAGCCTGGTCGAGGCGGCCATGTCGGTGTTCTTCGTCGGCGTGCTGGCCGTGGGCGCCACCCGCCTGGTCGGTTCGTTCTCCCTGGCGACGACCATCCAGGGCGAGCAGGCCAGGGCCCGGAACCTCGCGGAACTGTTCCTGACGGAGGTCCTCCGCGCCCGCTACGCCCAGCCGGACGAACCAGACCACTGGGGCCTGGAAGATGGGGAAGTGGACCCGAACGACCCCCTGAATCGCGATGGATACAACGACCTCGACGACTACGACGGCCTGGTCTCGCAGCCCCCCTGCGACCGCAACGGCCTGCCCCTGGACGGCTACGCCGGATACGGCGTGAGCGTCGAAGTCAAGTACGTCGATCCAGTGAACATCGACGTAGCCAGCGCCCTGGACTGCAAGCTCAAGCGCATCCAGGTGACGGTGAGCGATCCCAAGGGAAAGACGACCACGCTGCGGGCCTTGCGGTCCTCGGCGAGCGCCAACGACAACATTCCGCAGGCGGCCACCACGTACGTCACGTGGGCGGACGTGAGACTGCGACTGGGCGACGAGCCCCAGCCGCGCCGCCGCGGGGCCAACCTTTTCAATCGCGTGGTCGCGCCGTGAGAGCTTCGCATGACGAGCCGACGTGACATATCCCTCAGCCGGCACGGGCGGAAGGCCCGCGGGTCGGCCTATGTCTTCATCGTCGGCGCGGCGATGCTGTTGAGCGTCATCGGCCTGGGGATCGTGGCGGCCTCACGCCTCCAGGTGCGCGCGCAGGGCCTGTCGCGCGACGCCGAGGAGGCGTCGTTCACCGCCTCGTCCGCGGTCGAGCACGGCCTGGCCACGATCGCCAACAACCCCGGCTGGCGGACCTCGTACACCCACGGGGTGTGGACGGCGTCGATCTCGCTCAACCGGGGCACGTTCACGTGGAAGCTGGTGGACCAGCACGACAACAACCTGGCCAACAACAACTCCCACTCCGCCCGCCTGTACGGCAAGGGCGTGGTCGGCGCGGCGACCCGCGTGTACAGCGTCCTGCTCGAAGTCGGCGCCGACAGCCTGGTTCACGTCCAGCCCGCCAGTTGGAGGACGGAGTTGAACGAGTAGTCGTCTGCGCGGGGGCGATCCAGGTCGGCGTCTGCGGCTGGGGGGGAGGAAAGTTCGCCCGATCCGGTTATTCAAGTCCTCCCGCCAGGGGCCGATGGAGATTATGAGATCGTATCGACTCGCAGGAGAGCGGCACGCTCATGAAGAAGGCAAACAACTCGAAGACCGCCGGCTTGGGCCGAAATGACAGTCTTATCGCACCGGTGACTGTTGCCGCCACCGCCGTGACGTTGTGCGCCATGGCGGCGACGGCGCTGTGGGTGTTCCGGCTGGAGAACCGCTCGGCCGCCCGCGCTCGACTGCGCCAGGTCGACGCGATCGGGACCGTTCTGGCCTTCAGCGCGGAGACCATGCTGGCCGACGAGGAACTCTCCCCCCTGCGGAGCCTGGTCTGCCTGGCCGCCCGCGACTACGACCTGACCTCGTGCCGCGTGGTCCTTCCGGACAACCAGGTGGTGGCCGACAGCCGCCTGGCCGAGATCAACACGCAGCGGCTGCCCGCGCAGTGGGAATCGGCCTCGATGGACCTCCCCGGGCCGCCCGGTCAGGACGAGATCGTGCACCGCTACACGCTTCACGTGCCGGGGCGCGGCCCCGCGCGCCTGGAGATCACGGCTTGCGCGCCGCAAGCCGCGGCCAGCTTGTGGGAGGCGGAAGCCGGCGTGGGCGCGATCAGCGTCATCTCGCTCCTGTTCCTGCTGGGAACCACGCGCCGCCTGCGAGCGCGTTCTCGGCTGTTCGGGGCCCTGCGTCAGTGCCTGCTGGCCGCAGGCCACGGCGAGCGGTCCCGGGCTGTGCTGGGGATCCAGGAAGAGCTGGGGCCCGAGGCCTCCGTCTGGAACAAACTGCTGGCGGAACTGGAGCAGAGACAACAGGCCCGGGTGTTGGAACAGGCCGGACGCCCGGCGGACGGTGACGGCGCGTCGCTGGCCGACCAGGCGTGCGGGTCGCTCGCGGACGGGCTGATCGTGCTCGACGGCCAGTCCTTCGTCCGCTACGCCAACCCCGCCGCAGCCGCCCTTCTGCGGCTCGCCGGGCCCTCGCCGGCCGGGCGGAGGATGAGCGAACTGCTCGATTCGGCGCCCCTGGCCGACGCGGTCCGTGACGTGACGTCCAGGCCGCCCGGACCGGCGACGGTCGTCGAGCATCAGGACGCCAACCGGGGCTGGCTGCGCATCACGGTGCGCCGGCTGGCCGGGGCGGCACAACCCGCAATCTGCCTGTTCATCGAAGACATCACCCAGCAACGGGCGAGCGAGAAGGCCCGCTGCGAGTTCATCTCGCAGGTGGCCCACGAACTGCGGACCCCGCTGACCAACATTCGCTTGAGCGTCGAGGTGGCCACCGAGGACCATGCCGATCCGGTCGAGGCGGCCCGGTCCATGGACGTGATCTCCCGCGAGTCGTCGCGGCTGGCGAGGATGATCGACGAGATGCTGTCGGCGGCGCAGATCGAGACCGGCACGCTGTGCCTGAACCGCGACGCGGTGAAAGTGGACGAGCTGCTTCGGGAAATGGAGGCGGACTTCGCCGCCCAGGCCGCGGACAAAGGCCTCCGCTTCCACCTGGAACTGCCCGTCAAGTGCCCGCAGATCCAGGCCGACAAGGCCAAACTCACGCTGGCGGTGCACAACCTGGTCGGCAACGCCTTGAAGTACACCCCGTCCGGCGGGCAGGTCAAGGTGGTCTTGGAGGTCAACACGGGCGATCTTCAGGTGGCCGTCACCGACAGCGGCATCGGCATCGCGAGCGAGGAGCAGGCTCGCGTGTTCGACCGGTTCTACCGTTCGGCCGATCCGCGAGTGGGGCGACTGACCGGCACGGGCCTGGGGCTGACGCTGGTGCGGGACGTGATCCGGCTGCACGGCGGAGACATCGAGGTGCGCAGCGAACTGGACCGCGGTTCGACTTTCCTGGTGCGTCTGCCCCTGCCGAAGGAGGCTGCCTGATGGCGATCGACACCCTTCAGCAGGGCGCGGTGACGGTGGTGCGGCCCAGCGGACCGCTGAGCGGCGACGAGTCGGTGGCGTTTCGCACGCTGGCCGGCGAGGCGTTCCGCGCCAGCGGCGGGCGGTTCGTGGCCGACCTGACGGCCGTCAGCTTCCTCGACAGTCAGGCACTGGAGACCTTGGCCGACCTGAGCGAACAGGCCCTCAAGAACGGGCAGTCCCTCAAGTTGTGCGGCGAGAACGAAACGGTTCGCCAGGCCATGGAACTGACCGAATTGATCGAACAATTTGAGCACTTTGCCGACTCGGCGGCGGCGGTGCGGAGCTTCCTGTAATCAGGAGATGGCGGGGACGTCCCCGCGCGACGAGAACCCGGGATGATTGAAGCCCCCAAACGAATGCGATTCGGCGAGGCCCTGGTGGCCGAGGGCGTCTTGACCCAGGAGCAACTGGACAAGGCGCTGGCGGACCAGAGGACCGGGGGGCGCATGCTCGGGCAGATGCTCCTGGAGCAGGGCTTGATCGGGGGACACGTGTTGGCCCGCGTGCTGGCCCGCCAACTGGGGGTCAAGGGCGTGGTGCTCCGGCATGGGCTGATCGATCCCGCCGCCGCGGCGCTGCTGCCGACGGAGGAGGCGGCCCGGCTCAAGGCCATTCCGCTGTTCCGCGTGCACAACGTGTTGACGGTGGCCATGGACGAGCCGCAGTCGCTGCCGAAGGTCGACCACCTCCGCCGGCTCACCGGATGCAAGATCCGCCCGGTGTACGCGACGGAAGCGAACATCCAGGAGTTCGTCGACAAGTACGCCGGCAAGCAGGTCGACGTGGATTCGTTCCTGACCTCGCTGAGCGAGAGCGACGTGAGCCTCGTCGAGAACGAGGCCCAGGACGAGGGGCCCGTCACCGATCTGGACAAGATGGTGGCCGGCAGCCCGGTGGTGAACCTGGTCAACATGGCGCTGCTGATGGCGGTCAAGGCCAAGGCCAGCGACGTGCACATCGAGCCGGGCAAGCACGGAACTTCCATCCGCTACCGGATCGACGGACAACTCCGCGACCTGATGAAGCCCCCGCCGGGCCTGCACGCCGCGATCGTGTCCCGCGTGAAGGTGGTCGGGAAGATGGATATCGCCGAGAAGCGCCTGCCCCAGGAGGGGCGGGTCCGCATCGTCGCCGAGGGGCGCGACATCGACCTGCGCGTCTCGTCCATGCCCACGCTGCTGGGCGAGAAGCTCGTGCTGCGCATCCTGGACAAGGCCAACCTCCGCATTCGCCTGGAGGACCTGGGCTTCCGGCCGCAGGCGCTGGAGGCCTTCCAGCGGATGCTCGCCCAGCCGCACGGGCTGGTCCTGGTGACCGGGCCCACCGGCAGCGGCAAGACGACCACCCTGTACTCCGCCCTGGACCTGCTGCGGAACCCGGAACTGAACATCCTGACCATCGAGGACCCGGTCGAGTACCAACTGGACATGGTCAACCAGATCCAGGTGCAGGAGTCGATCGGCATGTCGTTCGCCCGGGCGCTGCGGTCGATCCTGCGCCAGGACCCGGACATCATCATGGTGGGCGAGATCCGCGACCAGGAGACCGCCCGGGTGGCCGTCCAGGCCGCCCTGACGGGGCACCTGGTGCTGGCCACCCTGCACACCAACGACGCGCCCGGCGCGGTGGCCCGCCTGCTGGACATGGGGCTGGAGTCCTACCTGCTGTCGTCGGCGCTGAACGGCGTGGTCGCCCAGCGGCTGGCCCGCACGCTCTGCCCCCACTGCCTGACCAAGTACTATCCAGCCGAGAACGTCCTCCACGACGCGGGGTTGGAGACCGACGCCGGGCGACTGTTCCAGAAGGGCATGGGCTGCTCGCATTGCCACAACAGCGGGTTCAGCGGGCGGCTGGGCATCTACGAGGTGATGGAGGTCAGCCAGGCCATCCGCAAGATGATCCACCGGGGCGCGCCATCCCACGAGCTGCGCGAGCAGCAGATCCACGACGGCGGAATGACCCTCCGCCAGGAAGGCGTGCAACTGGCCCTGGCGGGGCGAACCAGCCTGGAAGAGATCATCGCCGTCACCCATTGTGACGACATCCAGGTCGAGGACAAGGCAGCGTGAGAGCACGATCATGAAGCTGGCCTACAACGCGTACGAACGAAGCGGGCGCCAGGTCGCCGACGTCATCGAGGCGCCGAACGTGGCACAAGCCATCGACGACCTGCGCCGCCGCGGCCTGTTCGTGGCGAACATTCAGGAGGCGACCGGGCAGGGGCAGGCCCTGGCGTCCCGCGCGTCGGCCAGGCCCGCAGCCCCCCGCGCCCGCAAGCTGGGGTCGGCGGGCAAGCGTCTGAAGAGCCTCTCGATGTTCACGCGTCAGTTGTACGTGCTGACCGCCAGCGGCACGCCGCTGGTGGAGGCCCTGGCCGCACTGGAGCGCCAGTTCCGCAGCCAGGGGTGGCAGGAGGTGGTGCACCAGGTCCGGCGCGGCGTGGAGGACGGGCAGTCGCTGGCGCAGGCCATGCAGGAGCGGCCCGACGCGTTCGACGGCGTCTACTGCAGCCTGATCGAGGCGGGCGAGGCCAGCGGCAGACTGCCCGCCATGCTCCAGCGTCTGGGCACGCTGGTCCAGCGCAAGCTCCACGCCCGCAACCTGATCGTCGGCGCGATGGTCTACCCCATCCTGCTGCTGGCGATCGCGGGCGGGGTCATGACCGCCCTGATCACCTTCGTCATCCCGCGATTCGGCGAGTTGTTCAAGACACTGGACGTGCCCCTGCCCGCCAGCACCAAGGCCCTGATCGACCTCAGCGCATTCCTCCGCGGACAATGGTACGTGGTGCTGGGCGTGGCGGCGGCGGGCGGGACCGCCCTGTTTTCCTACCTCCGCAGCCCGGGCGGACGCCGCACAGTCGACGCCATCGTCCTGGGCCTGCCGCAACTCGGAGGGATCGTCCGCAGCTTCATCACCGCGCGGATCACCCGGCTGATGGGCGTGCTCCTGGAGAGCAAGGTGCCGATCCTGGACGCGCTGGCGCTGGCCCGCCAGGTCGCCGGCAACAGCCGCTACGTGGACCTGCTCCGCCAGGCCGAAGACTCCGTGACGCGGGGACAGGGCATGAGCCCGCCCTTCGTGACCAGCGACCTGGTCAACCCGTCGGTAAGCCAGGCGATCCGCAACGGCGAGCAGGCCGGACAACTGGGACCGCTCCTGTCGGAAATCTCGACGTTCCTGGATGAGGACAACGAGATCGTGCTGCGATCGCTCACCAGCATCCTGGAACCGGCCATCCTGGTTCTGCTGGGCCTGGTCGTGGGTGGAATGGCGGTCAGCCTGTTCACCCCCCTGTTCGACATCGCCACCGTGATGCAAGGAGGAGGCTGATGAAAGGCGCGTGGTTCAAGCGACACTCCCCGATCGCCCTGGACATCGGGGCCAGTCGGATCAAGGCGGTCCAGTTGGGATGGCGCGGCGGGCAGTGGTGCCTGGAGGCCGCCTCCTGCGTGCCGCGGATCGAGCCCGGCGCGCCGCTGGAGGCCGAGGAAGTCTCGCGCCTGGTCGAGGTGTTGGCCCGCCAGGGCTTCCAGGGGCGCCAGGCGGTGGTGGCCGCGGGCGACGGCATGCTGCTCCGCGAAGTGCTGGACCTGCCCCCCGCCTCCAGCGGGGCTCCGCTGAGCGAGTTGGCCCGCGTGGAGATGGCGCGGATCAACAACCGCTCGCCCCAGTCCTTCGAGATAGTCTGCTGGGAACAGCCCCCTTCTACCCGCACACGGGAACAATCGTGCGTGTTGGCCACCGCGTGCCCGCACGAACAGGCTGAGACGGTCCTGGACGCCCTGGAGGCCGGCGGGCTGCGGGTCCTGGCGATCGAGGCGGCCGCCCTGTCCCTGTTCCGCGCCTGTCAACCCCTGCTGGGCCGCACGGAGTCCATCCAGGGCATGCTGGACCTGGGCTGGAGCGGTTTTCGCCTGGTCGCCGTGACCCAGGGCGTCGTCTGCTATGAACGCACCCTGCCGGAAACGGGGCTGGCCGGTCTGATGCAGACGATCAGCCAGAAGTTCAATGTGCCCCTGGCCGAGATGGACGTGTTCCTCTCCGCCCTGGGCGTGACGGTGGCCGGACAGAACCGGAACGGGGCCCTGCCGCCCGACCCGGCGACAGCCGAGCAGGTCCGCTCCCTGATCCAGACCCACTTCCACACCTGCCGCGACGACATCCGCGCCACCTTCGAGTACGTCGCCTCGATGTATCCCGGCGCAGCAGTGCAGGGCCTGCTGCTGATGGGCGGCGGCGCCAGCCTGCTGCCCCCCCAGGACCCGTTCGGGAAGGAACTGGATCTGGAAACACACGTCGTCCGCCCCTGCGAACTGGTCCCCGTCGCCAACTGGACCCCCTGGGCGGAGCTGCCGAGCCTCGCGACCGCGATCGGCCTGGCCCAGTTTCGGGAGGACGCCGCATGAAGACCCACAACCTCATGCCGCCGTTTCGAATGGTTAAACGCCGCATTCGAACGGCCTTGCGATGGTGGACCCTGGCCGGCGGACTGTACGCCCTGCTCCTGGTCGTGACGTACGCGGTCTTCTGGGCGAAGTTCCACCAGCCCCGGGAAGACCTGGCCGGGCAGATTCAGGCCGTCTCCTCCACCATCGCCCAGTCCCGCAAGGCCTGCGACGTGCAGCAACGGATCCTGTCGGCCGCCCTGGTCGAGCAGGCGGCCAACCGCTCCATGGGCAACCAGCCCGACTGGAGCGTGCTGTTGACCGCGCTGGCCGACGAACTGGGCGACGACATCGTCTTCCGGACGTGCCGGCTGGAGTCTCCCCTGTCGCCGAACGCCGCCACCGCGTCGCCGCAGGGCGCCCGCATTCAACTGAGCGGGCTGGGCAGGACCCAGGCGGCTGTGTCCAAATTCGTCTTCCGCCTGGAGGAATCCGGGCTGCTGGACCAGGTGAAGCTCCTGCGCGCCGCTCGAGAATCGCTGGGCGACGGCTCGGCGATCGCCTTCGTCGTTGACTGCAACCTGTCCGCACGTGGGGGAAAGAAATGAAACTCCCTGCCCTCTTCCACTCCGTCCTTCCGATGCACGCGGCGGGCGCCGCGGTCTGTCTGGCTGCGACCGCCCTGTGGTTCCTGCTTGGATTGCAGCCTCTCTGGGGCAGCCACCAGGCCGCCCGCCAGCAGGAGGCCCACCTCCAGACGCTTCGGACACAGGCGGATCAGCTTCAGATGCGCCTGCGTGACACGCAGGACCGCAACGTGCGGACGCGGGAGGCGCTGGCCGAGGGTAGCGTCCGGCTTCAACCCGCCTCGCGAATCAACCGCCGGCTTTCCGAACTCACGCTGCTGGCCACTCGCTGCCAGCTCAAGGTGGACGAGATCCAGCCGGGACGGAGTCACTCCGTCATCCGCCACGAGGTCGTGCCGATCCAGATGCGAGGCAGCGGGTCCTACCTGGCCTGCATGAAGTTCCTGCGGTCGCTGCGCCAGAGCTTCCCCGACATCGGGACCTCCTTGATCGACCTCAAGGGCGCTCCCGGCGCACCCGACACCAGCTCGCGATTCGAGTTCACGCTCGAATGGTTCACCGCCCCGACCGTCGTCTCGAAGTAGCCCCCCAGGGCGCGTGTTCCAGCCGGGGGCGGCGACCGACTGACCGGAGGTCTGGTCAGCATTGACAGCCGCCGCGTCGTCTGGTATCCCCCAGGCGATGGACAAGCAGGTGACATCCCGCCCCCAGGGTCACATCCTGACCAACACGGCTGTCTGGTCGAGCGACAGCCGGTGGATCGTCTACGACACCCGCAGCGACCGCGAGGGGAGCGTCTTCGACGCTCGGACGATCGAGCGGGTGAACGTCGAGACGCTCCAGGTGGAGCGGGTGTACGAGTCGCGGCGCGGCGCGTGCTGCGGAGTGGCGACGTGCCATCCGCGGGCCGAGCAGGTGGTCTTCATCCACGGTCCCGAAAGACCCACGCCGGACTGGAGCTACGGGGCCAGCCGGCGCCGGGGCGTCATCGCGGACGCGACGCCGGCGTCCCAGGCGCGAAATCTCGACGCGCGCGACCTGACGCCGCCCTTCACGCCCGGCGCCCTGCGCGGCGGGACGCACGTCCACGTCTACAGCCCGGACGCCCGGCTGGTCAGCTACACCTACGAGGACGAGGTCCTGGCCCGCCTGGAACGATCCTCGACCAGGCCCGCGGACGCCGACCTCAACCAGCGCAACGTCGGCGTGACCGTTCTGGGCCGGCCGGTCAAGACGCCGCCCACGCACGCCCGCAACCACGACGGAGTCGGCTTCTCGGTGCTGGTGACGCGGACGGTCAACCGCCCCCGCCCCGGCAGCGACGAGATCAGCCGGGCCTGCGAGGAAGGCTGGATCGGCCGCGACGGCTACCTCCGGCAAGACGGGGCTCGCCAGGAGCGGGCGCTGGCCTTTCAGGGACAGGTCACGCTGGCGGACGGGCGGCAGGTGTACGAGGTATTCGTCGCCGACCTGCCGGAGGACCTGACCGCGGCGGGCGACGCCCCGCTCGAGGGCACGCCCACTCGCCGCCCCGCCCCGCCCAGGGGCGTGGTGCAGCGGAGACTCACCGACACGTCCAAGCGCGCCCATCCCGGCATCCAGGGAGTCCGCCACTGGCTGCGGTCCAGCCCGGACGGGCAGTGGATCGCCTTTCTCATGCTTGACGACGAGGGCGTCGTGCAGCTTTGGCTGGTCTGCCCGGCCGACGGCAGGCTCCGCCAACTCACCCGCAACCGCCACCACGTCGCGTCGGCCTTCTCCTGGAGCCCGGACGGGCGGCACATCGCACACGTGATGGACGGCCGGGTCTGCCTCAGCGACACCACCACCGGGCGGACCGAGCCGCTGACCGCGCCGGCGCCCGACCGCCCCCCCCTGCCGCTGGCGTGCGTGTTCTCCCCCGACGGACGGAAGATCGCCTACCAGCGCGCGGTCGAGGCCGACGGGCGGACGTTCAACCAGGTCTTCGCGCTGAGCCTGGAGGGTTGACCGTGACGGCGCCCCTGCTGAGCGTTCGAGGCCTGTGCAAGTCGTTCCCGGGCGTGCGGGCGCTGGCGGAGGTGGACCTGGAGGTCCGTCCGGGCGAGGTGCACGCCCTGATGGGCGAGAACGGGGCGGGCAAGAGCACGCTGGCCCGCCTGATCGCCGGCCTGGCCCGCCCGGACGCCGGCACGATCCTGCTGGACGGCGAGCCCCTCCACCTGCGCAGCCCGCACGACGCCCTGCGGCGAGGCATCGCCATGATCCACCAGGAACTGCTGCCCTTCGGCGAGATGACGGTGGCGGAGAACGTCTTCATGGGCAGCGAGCCGGCCCGCCTGGGCGGGCTGTGGCTGGACCGCCGGACGATGGAGTCGCGGGCGCGGGCCCTGCTGGAGCGGCTGGGAAGCGATGTCTCGCCCCGGCGGCGCATGGGCGAGTTGAGCGTGGCGGCCATGCAGACCGTCGAGATCGCTCGCGCCTTGGTGCGGCGGTGCCGGTTGATCATCATGGACGAGCCGACCTCCGCCCTGTCGCTGCGGGAGGCCGAGGCGCTGCTGGGGCTGATCGGCGAGTTGAAGGCGCAGGGGACGGCCGTGCTGTACGTTTCGCACAAGCTGGAGGAGGTGTTTCGCATCGCCGACCGCGCGACGGTGCTGCGGGACGGGCGGCACGTGGCGACGGCGGCGATGGGCGAGTTGACGCCGGGTGGGTTGATCTCGCTGATGGTCGGACGCGAGGTGGAGGTCCCGCCCGCGGTGGAGCGGTGGTCCAAGGGCGAGGTGCTGCTGTCGCTGCGGAACCTGACGCGAAAGGGCGAGTTTCAGGACGTGTCGCTGGAGGTGCGGGCGGGCGAGATTGTCGCCCTGGCCGGGCTGATGGGCGCCGGGCGGACGGAGGTGTTGTCGGCGGTGTACGGGCTTCGCCCGGCCGAGCGGGGCGAGATCCGCGTGCGGGGGCGAGCGGTCGCCATTCGCCGCCCGCGCCAGGCCCTGGCTGCGGGGATCGCCATGGTGGGCGAGGACCGCAAGCGCAGCGGCCTGGTGATGTCCATGTCGGTCAAACACAACCTGACGCTGATCGACCTGCGGCGCTGCTGCGCGGGGCCGCTGGTCCGCTCCGGCGTGGAGAACCGCCTGGCCGACCGCCAGATCGAGCGGTTCGGAATCCGCACGCCCAGCCGCGACCGCTGCGTGCGGGTGTTGAGCGGGGGCAACCAACAGAAAGTGGTGCTGGCCAAGGCCATGCTGACCGAGCCGGACGTGCTGCTGCTGGACGAGCCGACTCGCGGCATCGACGTGGCCGCCAAGGCGGAGATGTACGAGCTGATCCGCTCGCTGGCCCGCTCGGGCAAGGCGATCCTGCTGGCCAGCTCGGAACTGCCGGAAGTGCTGGCGTTGAGCGACCGGGTGGTCGTGATGCGCCAGGGCCGGGTGACGGGGGAGCTGGAGACCCACCTGGCCAGCCAGGAAGACGTGATGCGCCGCGCGGTGCTGGCGGAGGAGAACGCATGAGCGTGCAGACAACAACCGCAATGACTCACCCGCTGGTCCGCTACGCGCTGGTGCTGGCGCTGCTGGCGGCGCTGGCCTATTCGCTGTACATGCCGCACATGACGCCGGCGGGGTACGCCAGCTACATGATGACCATCCTGCTGCAAGTGTCGGTGACGGCGATCCTGGCGGTGGGCGTGACGTTCGTGCTGCTGACCGGCGGGGTGGACCTCTCGCTGGGGTCGCTGGTGGCACTGGCGGGGGTGGTGGCGGCGATCTTCGCCCGCGCGGGCCAGCCGCTGGGCGTGTCGATCGCCATGGGCGTGCTGGCGGGCTTGGCTTGCGGGCTGGTCAACGGCGCGGTCGTCGTCTTCGCCCGGGTCGCGCCGTTCATCGCCACGCTGGGCATGATGACGGCCGCCAGGGGCCTGGCCCTGCTGCTGAGCGGGGGCAAGCCGGTCCCGGACCTGGGAGAGTCGTTCAAGGCCATCGCCGGGCAGCGGGCGGCGGGCGTGCCCGTGCCGGTGCTGATCGTGGCGGCGGTGGCGGGCCTGGCGTGGCTGTTCCTGCGTCACAGCCGCCCCGGGCGCTACGTGTACGCGGTGGGCGGCAACGAGGAGGCGGCCCGGGCGTGCGGGCTGAACGTCTCGCTGGTCAAGGTGTTCGTCTACGCCGTCAGCGGCGCCCTGGCCGGGCTGGCGGGCGTGATCAACGCTTCCCGCCTGACCACGGGCCAGCCGAACACGGGCGAGGGGTTCGAGCTGGCGGCCATCGCGGCCGCGGTGATCGGCGGGACCAGCCTGTCGGGCGGGGTCGGCACGATCGGCGGGGCCCTGCTGGGCGCCCTGCTGATGGGCATGATCAGCAGCGCCCTGGACATGCGGGACGTCTCCGCCTACTACCAGCAGATCATCACGGGCGGTATCATCGTGGCCGCCGTCTGGCTGGAACGAAAGGGACGGCGCGAGTAGACGGTCCGCGAATGCCGATGTTCGATTGTCGATTGACACAGGAGCCGACGATGAAGCGGAAGATTCACCTGGCAACGGCGGTTGTCGCGCTGGCGGGGCTGATGGCCGGCGCGGGCGGCTGCGGCGGCGACGGCAAGGCCAAGGACGACCGGCCTGTCATCGGCGTGTCGCTGCTGAACCTCTCCAACGAGTTCATCGTGATGCTGAAGAAGGCGATGGAGGACAAGGCGGCCGAGCTGAACGTGCGGCTGATCGTGACCGACGCCCAGCGCAGCGCGGGCCGCCAGATCGAGCAGGTGGAGCGGTTCATCGCTCAGGGGGTCAGCGCGATCATCGTGAACCCGTGCGAGGTGGAGGCCAGCTCGCCCGCGGTGGCCAAGGCCCTGGCGGCGGGCGTGCCGGTGGTGAACGTCAACAGCGAGACGCGCGCGGCGCCGACGGCGTTCGTGGGCTCGCGCGACGAGGAGTCGGCCCGCCTGGCCATGGAGTACATCGCCCAGCGCCTGGGGGGCAAGGGCAACGTGCTGATGATGCAGGGCTTCCTGGGCCAGGCCGCCCAGCTCAAGCGCGACGCGGGCGCCCGCGAGGTGCTGAAGAACACGCCCGGGCTGGCGCTGCTGGCCGAACAGAGCGCCAAGTGGGACCGCGGCGAGGCCCTGAGCCTGATGGAGAACTGGATCCAGTCGCACGGGGACAAGGTCCAGGCCGTCTTCTGCCAGAACGACGAGATGGCCATGGGCGCGGTGATCGCCCTGGAGCAGGCCAGGCGGAAGGACAAGGTCATCGTCGCCGGCGTGGACGCCATCGCCGACGCCCTCCAGGCCGTCCGCGACGGGCGGCTGGACGCGACGGTCTTTCAGGACGCCCGCGGGCAGGGCGGCGGGGCCGTCGAGGCGGCCGTCAAGCTCATCCGCAAGCAGCCCTGCGACAAGGAAACGTTCATCCCCTTCCAGCTCGTGACCAAGGAGAACGTGGACAAGTTCCTCAAACGGTAGGCCGTCGCCGCCGCCGCAGGTAGCCGCCCAGGGCTGCCAGGGCCATCGCGGCAGCCGAAAGCGTGGCCGGCTCGGGCACGGCGGAGTAGAACCGCACCTCGCTGAGCCCCACGTAGTCGCTGGACGGGTTCGTGCCGAAGTAGTCCACGACCGTGAAGCGGACGAAGCGGGCCCAGGAGTTGTCCAGATCCAGCATGTCGCTGAGGACGTAGTCGGCGGCGCCCGTGGCCTTGTTCAAGGCGAAGTGCCCGCCGCTGGGCCCCGCCAGCGTGGTGAAGTCCAGTCCATCCATCGAGACGGCGATGTCCAGCAGTTTCACGCCTCGGCTGGTGTAGCCGCCGGTCCCTTCGTTGTAGTTCCAGATCCGGGTGGCCGCCAATTCGTAGTCGGCGCCCAGGTCGAACGTCACCGTTTGCCCGACGATGTTGGTGGGCGAGCGGCTGTCGCCGGCGGCCGCCAGCCACATGGTCTGGTTGGTCGTGTTGATGAGGTTGCCGGCCCGCTCCAGGGCGAACCCGCTCATCCCGCTGCCGTCGACCAGGTTGGAGGCGACGCGCCGGTCGGTGCCGTTGATGTACTGCGAGGAGCCGACGGCCGTCACGCCGGTAATGGCCGACGGCGTGGCGAAGCGGATCTCGCTGAGGCCCACCAGATCGCTCCCGGTCCCGCCGAAGTTGACGGCGTTGTCGAACTTGACGTAGCGGGCCAGGACCGGCCCGCCGAGGGAGTAGTCCTCGCCCAGGTAGCCGGCGGCGCCGGGCGCCCGGGTGAAATTGAGGGTGCCCAGCGAGGTGTAGTTCACTCCGTCCAGCGAGACCTGCACATCGGCGCTCTTGATGCCGCGGTTGGGCCAGTTGGGGCCCACCTCGTTGTAGTTCCACAGGTGGAAGCCGGTCAGAGGAACCGCGGCGCCCAGGTCGAAGGCGATCGACGCGGGCACCTCGAAGTTGCTGTTCCAGACCACCCCGTTCGCCCCGGTGTTGTGCGTGCCGGCGGCGTCCAGGCCGCTGCCGTCAATGGTCATCGAGGGCATGCGGTTGAAGGTCGAGCTGATCGTGCTGGAGGCGGAGGCCGACACCGGGCGCAACATGTCCGGCGCGATGGAGGTCTCGGTGGCGAAGCGGATCTCGCTCAGGCCGACGGTGTCGGCGTTGGCGCCGCCGAAGTTGTTCTGGATGTCGAACTTGACGTACCGGGCGTCGACGGCGGGCATCGCGTAGTCCGCGCCCGCGTACGTGGCGGCCCCGGTGGCCCGGCGAAAGACCATGGGCACGGCCGGGCCGTACGTCACGCCGTCCAGCGACGTCGAGACCAGCACGTCCTTGGCCCCGCGGTTGGGGAAGTTCGGGCCGACCTCGTTGTAGTTCCACAGGTGGAAGCCGTTGATGCGGAAGCTCCCGCCCAGGTCGAACGTCATCGTTGCCGCCGTGGTCGGCGGGCTGTTCGTGGTCAACCACATCGAGCCGTCCGGCGCGGTCCCGTGCTGGTCGCCGACCAGGCCCGAGGCGTTGCGGACGTGGTCGGCGATGCGGTTGAACGGCGAGCCGATCGTGTTGGAGGCGGTCGCGGAGACGGGAATCACGCTGCCGGCGCCGGCCGACGAGACCAGCAGCGCGAGCACGACCAAGGTCAAGCCCAGGGTCTTCATAGTGCGTCCTCTCTCTTTTTCAGCCCAGTCGTTCAAACGACCCGAAACTGCGCACTCGCTTCGCCTTCCTTCTACCTCACTTCCGGCGGGCGTCAAGACACCCCGGAGCTGACTCATCCCCACTTTGGCGCCGCTTTTCTGGAAGCCGCCGCCTGGGCAGGCCGTACCTTCGGGAGGGCAGGTCGGCCCTTAAGGGAGGCAGGGCCGAAGGCCCGTAAGAAAGTAGCCCAGGCCTGCCTACGGCAGGCAGGCCTGGGCTATCCTACGCCGGCCCGTTGGGCCTGTACGGCGGAGGGAATGAAGATGTGGGCAATTGAGAGTATGCGACCCCACAGAACATGTCGGGCAGGGCCGCCCTGGGCAGGTAGCGCCTCTTATGACTGGGGATGAGTCAGGCCCCAGCCGTCAGACGATGTCGAACGGGTCGCGGTCGCGCTGGGAGAGTTGGAGCTTGAGACGGGGCAGGCGACTGACGATCCGCTCAGCCAGGCGGCCCAGGGCGACGCGCTCGGAGTTGGAGTGCCCGGTGCAGAGGACGGTCAGGCCGAGTTGTGTGGCGGCCAGGGCGTCGTGGTGGCGCATCTCGCCGGTGAGATAGAAGGCGGCGCCCTGTGCGGCGGCGGCGCGGAACATCGAGCCGGCCGACCCCGCCGAGCAGGCGGCTATCGCGACCCTGGCGGGGCGGGCGGGCGGCGAGGCCAGGAGCACGTGCTTGAGCTTGAGCGCCCGCTTGACGCGCCGGACGAGCTCGTCCACGCCGGCGGGCCTGGCCAGCCGGCCGATCCGGCCCATGCCGCGAGCGTCGAACGAGTCGGCCAGCGGGTAGACGTCGATGGCCGGCTCCTCGTAGCTGTGGGCGGCGCGGATGGCCCCCACCGCCCTGGCCACGTCGGCCCGCGGGCAGATCATCTCCAGGCGGACCTCCTCGGTCGCCTCGTGCCGCCCCGCGTGCCCGACGGTGGGCTTGCTGCCCTCGCCCCCGCAGAACGCCCCGATGCCGTGGGAGAAGAACGCGCAGTCGTAGTACTGTCCGATGATGCCCGCCCCGGCCGAGAAGGCCGCGTCCGCCACCCGCGACAGCTCGCCCGGCGGGGTGAAGACGACGATCTTGCACTGGGCCGAGGCGTCCGTGTGCTCGAGGGGGCGGCACTGGCCCAGGCCCAGTATCTCGGCCAGCACGTCGTTCGTGCCCCCCGCCGCCGCGTCCAGCGCGGTGTGGGGCGAGTAGACGGCCAGGCCGTGGCGGATCGCCTCGAGCACCACGGGCGCCTCGGCAGGGGTGAGCCGCGAGAGCGGCTTGAAGATCGGCGGGTGGTAGGCCACCACGAGCTGGCAGCGGCTGCGACGCGCCTCGGCCAGGACGTCCGGCGTGAGGTCGATGCAGAGCATGACCCGCCGGCAGGTCGAATCGCCCGAGCCGATCAGCAGCCCGACGTTGTCCCACTCGGCCGCCAGCTCCGGCGGGGCCAACCGCTCCAGCACGTCCACCACGTCGGCGACTCGCATCGGCGTCTCCTTTCCGCGCCGCGCCCGAGCGGGGTCTCAGCCGCCCGGGGGCGCGCCATCTTGCTGACCCGCTACACGCACTCCCGATCGAGCAGTTCCCGGTACGCGTCCATCAGCCGCCGCGTCAACCGCCCCGGTGCCTCGTCGCCCACGACGTGGCGCTCGATCCTCACCACCGGACGGACGCCTGTCAGCGAACTGGTGATGAAGACCTCGCCCGCGTCCAGCATGTCGCGGACGGTGAGGTCGGCGTCGTCGCGACAGGGGACATTGAGCGAGCGGCCCAGTTCGAGCACCGCCTCGCGAACGATGCCCGGCAGGACGGGCGTGGACAGCGGCGGCGTCCGCAGCTCGCCCGCCAGCACCAGAAAGACGTTGCTGAAGCACGCCTCGGCCAGGCGGTGGTCGTCGGTGAACCACAGGGCCTCCTCGGCGCCCTGCTCGGCCGCCAGACGCCGCCCCAACACGCGGGACAGATAACAACCCGTCTTGCGTCCCGCCGCCGGATCGGCGGGCGACTGCTTGAACGGGGCGACCGTGACCATGATGCCCTTGTCGTACCACCACGCGGGATACTCCGCCAGCGGCCCGGCCGTCACCAGCACGGTCGGCTCGCCCTCGCCGTGGGCGGCGCCCGGCGAGAGCGTGACGCGAAGCTGGGCCTCGGACAGCTTGTTGGCCTCCAGCAGCTCGCGGACGGCCTGCGCCAGAGTCTCCGCCGTCGCGCCGCAGCGCAGGTGCATCGCTTCGACGGTGTCCATCAGTCGCCTCAGGTGGCGGTGCAGGCGAAAGACCACGCCGTTGTGGGCCCGCATCGTGGTGAAGGCCGACGCGCCGTGCAGGAAGCCCGCGTCGAACACCGACAGGTGCGCCTCGCCCGCCGGCACGAGCCGCCCGTTGAGATGAACGTACAAGTCCGCCATAGCGGCGCCAGTCTACTTCGCGGGCCGTCTCACCACAACAGGCAACGAGGGCTGTCGCGCGCCGGCGGGCGGAGGCCAGGGGTCAGCCGGCGGTCAGCAGCGAATCGAGATAGCGGCGGAAGTCGTCCTGGGTGGGCGGGCAGAAGGCCCCGCAGTCGTCGCGGAAGCGTTCGCGCTCCTCGGGCCGGGTCCAGAAGGACAGCACCGGGTGGGCGACGTGACGGAAGCACTGCTCGTCCTGGAGGCTGTCGCCCACGTACATGGTCTGCTCGGGCGGGACGTCGAGTTCGGCCAGGGCCCGCTCCAGGAGGGGCAGCTTATTGCGCATGACGGTAATACGGAAATGGTCGACCAGGCCGCCGCTGTAGACGAACTCGTTGGCCAGGATGAAGTCCACCTCGTGCCCGGCCAGTTCGAGCGTGCGGCGGATGCCGCTTTGGCAGCCGCTGGAGAGGATGCCGACTCGGACGCCGTGGCGGCGGCGGACCTCGGCGATGGGGTCCAGCAGCCTGCGGTCGAGCCGCCGGGCGGACCGCCGCGCGTACGACTCGACGTAATGGGCGATGAACGTCGCGGGCAGGCCCTTGAGGGCGTACCGGTTCATCAGGGCGGTGACCACGGCGATGTAGGCGGGCGTGCGGGCGCGGTCCCGGCGGGCCCGCTGAAGCAGGCGGTAGCACTTCTGGGCCAGGCCCATCAGGCGAAACGTCCGCCGCACCTGCACCTGCACCAGGCTGCGCACGAAGGCCCGGGTGCACAACCCGCCGAAGAAACCCTCTTCGTACTCGTCGGGGAAAAGCGTCCGGTTCCAGTCGCAGATGATCGCCTTGAGCATAGCCGGCGCTCATGATAGGGCATGACCGTCCCGATTGCACGACTTGTCGGCCTGGTCGCGGCGAACGCTCGGACGCGAAAACGACGCCGAATGTCCCATTTGGGGTCTGAATGTCCCGTTTCTGCGCCTGTTAATCCGATTGATCCGATTTTTATGATATTTGGATCATCCACATAAATGCTTACAGATTCGGCACTTGAATCCCAAGACAACCCCAGAAACATGGGGTCTGATTTTCCGAAAAAATGGGACATTCGACGGTTTCGATTCGGGCGGCGACCGGAGGGCGGCAACTGGACCGCCCCCCCGCTCGTGCCGATATGTCTGAAGGGGGTTGACCGAGGAGCCAAGGAGAAGTCAGATGTCGGATTGCGAGTTCCGCAAGGACTGCCTGTTCTTCCGCAACGAGATGGACAACCTGCCCGGCACGGCCGGGCTGTACCGCCGCCAGTACTGCCACGGGCGACGCAGCGGCTGTGCGCGTTTCATGGTGCAGCACGAGTTGGGCGAACAGGCCGTTCCCCGCGACCTGCTGCCCTACCACCACGACCGGGCCAGCGCCCTGCTCGATGCCGCCCAGACCCGCCGACACGCCGTGTAGCATTGACCATTGACCATTGAAGGCGCCGGCAAGCGCGGGGGCAGAATTCGATTGTCAACGGTCCATGGTCAATTGACAATGCCGTGATGGCCAGTCCCTACATCCAATCCCCCCCGCTGCCGACGGAGATCGTGCTGGCGCCGTCGTGGTGGCACCGCCATGCGGGGATCACCTTCGACGAGGACTTCTTCTACCATCCGGCCCGGCGGGTCGAGGCCGAGCGGAAGATGGAGGACGTGCTGCACGAGCGGTTCGGACGGTATGGGCTGGGTCGCGAGCGGGGGCTGAGTCTGCCGGTGGTCGGGGCGGTGCATCTGGCGGCCGGGTACCTCATCTCCGAGATGCTGGGCTGCCGCGTCGAGTACGTCGCGGACGGCCCGCCGGTAGTGCACTGCGACTGCCGCGAGCGGCTCGACGTGCAGGCGGAGGCCGCGCCCGCGAGCCCGGCCTTCCGCAAGCTCGAGGTGCTCATGGACGCCCTGGAGGCCCGCCACGGGGCGCTGGTGGGCGACGTGAACTGGGGCGGCGTGCTGAACGTCGCGCTGGACCTCCGCGGGCAGGACTTGTTCCTGGACATGCTCGACCGGCCGGACGAGGTGGCCGGGCAGTTCGAGCGGATCGCCGCCGTCATCGAGACGTTCACCGAGGCCCTGGCAGGGCGCACGGGCACCACGTCCATCAGCGTCAACCGCAACGTGCGGCACATCGCCCGGCCGGTTTTCCTGCACAGCGAGTGCTCGCACACGATGATCTCGTGCGACGACTACGAGCGTCTGCTGATGCCGCTGGACCAGGCGTGGTGCCGGCGCCATCGGCCGTTCGGCATCCACTACTGCGGGGCCGACCCGCACCGCTTCGCCGAGTCGTTCGCGAAACTGGAGGCACTGGACTTCCTGGACGTCGGCTGGGGCGGGGACCTGGCCGCGTTGCGGCGTCACCTGCCGCACACCTTCCTGAACATCCGCTACAGCCCCGTCGAGATCGCACGCCAGAGCCCGGACGAGATCCGCTCGACCGTGCGCCGCCTGGTGAAGGAGTCGGGCGACCCGCGCCTGACCGGCGTGTGCTGCATCAACATGGACCAGGACGTGCGCGACGAGCAGATCGAGGCCCTGCTGGACGAGACGCGGGTGCTGCGGGAGGAGTACGAAAGCAGGCGCTCGTAGTGCGCCCGTAAGGGCGTGGGACGCCAGCCCTGTGCACGCGCAAAACGGAAGGAACGCCTAACGGCGTCACTACAAACGCTACCTTCGGATCCGGATCGAGAAGGTGTAGTGTTCCGGCCGGTAGACGCCGCGGACGAACTCGAGGGGCCGTTCGCCGCGGGCGTAGGTGACGCGTTCGATCACGAGCAGCCCTTTGCCCGCGGGTACGCCCAGCAGCTTGGCTTCTTCGCCGGCGGCTTCGGCGACGCGGATCTCCTCGTCGCCGAACTCGATGGGGATGTTGTACTTCTCCTCGATCAGCTTGTAGAGCGAGCCGGTGAAGTCCTCGTTGGGGTCGATTCCGAACGAGGCCGGGATCTCCGAGACCAGCAGCACGATGGGGAAGACCTCGTCGGTGCCTCGCAGGCGGCGAAGTTGGAGGGTCTGCTGGCCGGGTTCGAGGCGGAGCTTGGCGGCCACCCGCTCGTCGGGGGTGTGCAGGCGGGCCTCCAGCAGCTTGGTGGTGATCTTGAGGCCCTTGAGGTTCATCTCCTCGGTGTAGCTCTTGAGGCGTCCGAGGTCCTCGCTGATCTCCCGGGCGATCACGCGGGTGCCCAGGGCGCGGCGGCGCTCGACCAGGCCCTTGGCGGAGAGGTTCTCGTAGACCTTCCGCGCGGTGGCGCGGCTGACGGCGAACATGGCCATCAGGTCCTTCTCGGTCGGCAGGAGCCGCCCCACGGCGTTCCGCCCGGCGATGCGTTCCAGGAGGATCTGCTCGATCTGGTGATAGAGCGGGACGGGCGAGGCCGGGTCGAGGAAGAACCGCTCCGCCGGGTCCAGCAGCGGGGCCTGGTCTTGCGTCGATGCGTCGCGCGGAGAGGCAGGCGCCTCGGCGGACGAGGGGGGAATGCCATGGGCCATGTAGTGCTCCTTGACGAACGGCACGATGCAGATCAGCCGTCGCTCGTCCAGTTTCGCCGCGCGGCGTCGCAGGTCGGCCGGGTCGGCGGTGTTGAAGTCGAACATCCCGAAGTGATGAACGATCATCGCGGGGATCCGCGCCAGGCGGCAGAGGGCGACGGCCTCGTCGAAGTCCATGTTGCCCGGCACGCCTCGGGCGGTCAACTCGTCGCTGCGCCCGTTGACCGGCAGCAGGGCCAGGTTCACTCCCAGTTCCCTCAGGCGCCGGGCCAGGCCGCTATAGACCACGCAATCGCCGCTGTGGTAGAGGGTGACGTGGCATGGGCGTCCCGCCCATGCGTCGCAGGGCCGTCCCGGCCCTGCCTCCACGGGCGGGACGCCCATGGGACGCACGGGCAAGATGCCCGTGCCACGCAGGACGTAGCCGAGGAAGCGGTGCAGCCCCCGCTCGTCGGTGGACGGCTCGGGGTGGGCCGACGCGATCGCCACGACCTCCAGGCCGTCGGCCGGGGCGAAGCTCTCGCCGTCGTTGAGCGGCACGAGGCGGTCGTCCGGCGCGCCGGCCCGCACGGCGGCCTCGATCTCCGCGCGCGGCACGACAAACCGGCAGGCGGGGTTGTTGGCCGCCAGTTCGCCCAGGCTGCCCGGGTCCATGTGGTCGCTGTGGCGGTGGGTGCAGAGGACCAGGTCCAGGTCGCGGATCTCGTCGGCCTGGAGGGGCGGCGGCATCATCCGCACGTGGGGCATCGGCGTGCCGGCGTACTTGCGGGCCAGGTGATCGCTGAGGTAGGGGTCGATCAGGATGCGCAGGCCGCCCGCACGGATGGCGAAGCCGGCCTGGCCCAGCCAGGCCAGCGCAACGGCGCCGGCGGGCAGGTCCGCCCGCCACAACTCCACCACCCCGCCGGGATATGCGGAAATTCCCATGCCTGCTCGCTGCATTCGCACTCTGTAGCCTGTAGCCCGTAGCCAGTAGCCTGTAGCCGGCATCGCTGACTGCGAGTCACGCTCCCACCTGCACAAGGCCGGTGGTGAGCCTTCATTCGGCAACCGGTTCCTCAGGAGGCTGAATATCGGCCACCCTCGGCCATCGCGGTTCCTGCCTACTGACTACTGGCTACGGCCTACTGGTTGCTCCCGCGGACCTTGGCCACGATCTCCATGGCCGCCTTGCAGCGGTCGCGGATGGCGGCCCAGTTGCCCGCGGCCAGGTCGTCCTTCTTGGCGATCCACGTCCCGCCGACCGCGGCGACGGTGGGCACGCGAAGGTAACGTTCGAGGTTCTCGGTGTTGACCCCCCCGGTGGGCACGAACCGGACGCCGGTGTGCTTGTAGGGCGCGGAGAGGGCCTCCAGCATGGGCACCCCGCCCAGGGCCTCGGAAGGGAAGAACTTGAGCAGTTTGCAGCCCAGCACGAGGGCGGCCTCGATGTCGGTGGGCGTGGCCACGCCGGGGACGATGGGCAGGTTCAGCCCTTGGGCCCGCTTGACGATGGCCGGGTTGAGCCCCGGCGCGACGATGTAGGTGGCCCCGGCGTGCAGGGCGGCGGCGATGTTGTCCTCGGTAAGGACCGTGCCCGCCCCCACCGCAAGCTGCGGTCGCTCGCGCGAGATCACGCGGATGGCCTCGGCGGCGGCCGCGGTGCGGAAGGTGATCTCCACCACGGGCAGCCCGCCTTCGAGCAGGGCGTCGGCCAGCGGCAGGGCCGCCTCCACCTGGTCCAACGCGATGACGGGAATCACGCCGCACTTGGCGACACGCTGCATGACGTCTTCTGACATAAGAAACTCCTGGTTCGTAATGGCAGCCAGTAGTCAGTAGCCTGTAGCCCGTCCTCTGCGGCTGTGGCTGCGCACCGACTACCGGCTGCGGGCTACTCGCTGCTTAGTTCTTCCAGCAGATTGTCGACGGCCATTTCGACGGCCCGATCGACGCTCTCGTCGGTAAAGCCGCCCACGTGGGGCGTGGCCAGGACCCGGTCGTTGGCGACCAGCGGGTCCTCGCCGGGCGGCTCGGTCCGGAACACGTCCATGGACGCGCCGGCCACGTGCCCGCTCTCGATCGCGGCCGCCAGGGCGGCCTGGTCCACCAGTTCGGCTCGGGCGGTGTTGATCAGGAACGCGCCCTTCTTCATGCGTGCGATGGCCGCCGCGTCGATCAGGCAGGAGCCGTCCGCGGGGGCCGGGCAGTGGAGGCTGATGATGTCGCCGCCCGCCAGCACCTGCTCCAGTTCGGCCCAGGCGAAGCCCTCGCCCGGGGCAAAGGAGGCGTCGGCGACCACGTCGAAGGCCAGCACCTTCATGTCCAGCCCCATGGCGAAGCGGGCGACCAGCCTGCCGATGTGCCCGCAGCCGATCAGCCCGAGCGTGCGTCCGACCAGTTCGATGCCCTTGCGCCGCTGCCAGGCGCCGGCCTTGATGGCCCGGTCGCCCAGGCCCACCCAACGGGTGAGGGCCAGGATGTGGGCCATGGTCAACTCCGCCACCCCGCGGGCGTTGGCGCCGACGGCCTTGCGGACGGCGATGCCCAGGCGCCGGGCGGCGGGCAGGTCGATGTTGTCGATGCCCACGCCGTTTCGGCTGATGACCCGCAGGCTCGTGGCCGCTTCCAGAACGGCTGCGGAAATGGGCTCGACGCCGGCCAGGTAGCCTACGCATCCGGCGGCGGCGGCGACAAGCTCGGCCTCGCTGGGCTGCTTGCCTGGCGTGGGGAAGACCACCTCGTAGCCGGCGGCGGCCACGCGGTCCAGGGCGGGATGCCCGCCGGCCGAGATCGACCGCGGCGTGACCAGGACCTTGCCCTTGCTCATTCGATGACCTCGCGTCCGTCGCGGATGAATACCCGCTTGGGGAAGCCCTGCTGGGCGATGTCGCCGTAATTGTGCCCCGCGTCGCCGGGGTAGACGCAGAAGGAGATCAGCGGCTCGTCGCCGGTGTTGACGGAACGGTGGGCCCAGCACGGCGGGACGTAGACCATGCGGTTGCGCCGCATGGGCTCGGCCACGCACTGCCCGTCGGCGGTTTTCATCAGCATGTAGCCTTGCCCGCGGATGCACAGGTAGACCTCGGCGGTGTGGCTGATGGTGTGGTAGTGGCCCTTGGTCATGAAGCACTCGTCGCCGACGCGCCCGGGGTGGAGCTTGCTGATGCACAGCAGGAGCTGCCCGTACTGCTCGGGGATCTGCTTCTCGAAGACCTCGTAGTGGACCGGGTCGTCCTGGCCGATCAGGTCGCGCAGGGCGGCCGGGTCCTTGTAGTAGCCTTCCATGTCCGACGCCCGGCGGACCAGGACGCGGTCGGGCTCTCGCATCGTCCCGTCGGCCAGGTCGATGTCGACCGACCAGGGCATCATGATCTTGTGGCGGCAGTTGCAGTCCATCATCTGGCCTCCCGTGCAATGCGGGAAATCTCGTCGAAGGCGGGCCCGGCGGTCGGGATGTCCACGTCGAACACCTCGGCGACCACGCGGGTCCAGCCGTGAATGAAGTACACCCAGCCGTCCTCGACGTGCAGGCGCCGGCCGGCCTGCTGGGCGCGGGCCTGGTCGAGGAACAAGAGGTCCCCGCGATAGTTGAAGTCCCAGGCGAACCCGCGGTCGGGGAAGACGCCCGATCCGGTCAGCGGCGAGCCGGGGGCGTCCTTGCCCAGGCCCGTGGCGTTCATCACGAGCGAGTGCGGCCGCAGGGTGGCCATCAGGGCGTCGTTGTCCTCCGGCCGGGGAGCGTGGTGATACTCCACGGGCACGGGCGAACCGATCTTGTGGTGGATCTCGCGGATTTCCGCCAGCCGCGGCTGGCTTCGATTGGACACGATGATCCGCGAGGGCATGTTGTCGCCGTGCCTGTCGCGATCCATGATGTAGCTGGTGACGGCGATGGACGACCCGCCCGCGCCGATGCTGAAGACCTCCGCGCCGGTCTCGCGCCAGTGGCCGCCCGGCAAGAAAGCCTCCAGCGACAGCCCGCTGGTGATGGGGTCCTTGGCGTGCCCGCGAAGCTGCCCGCCTCGCTTGGAGATGCAACTGATCTCGCCCATGAGCTGGGCGTACGGGTCGAGATGCTCGAACAGGTCCCGGCAGGCCGTCAGCAGGTCGATCTTGTGCGTGGTCACCAACGCCCCCAGCGAGAGCGGGTCGGACTTGATGAACTCGACGGCCCGGCGGTAGACGGCCGGATCGTCGTGCCACTTGCAGTCGATGCCCTGGATGGCCACGTCGCCAAGCCGCAGATGCTCCGCCCAACGGGGAAAGACCTTCATGATCGAACTCTTGCCCGTGGTCATGCCGATGAAGTAGATCGTCGGCTTGCGGGCGGGCAAGTACTGCGTCTGGGCGGTTGCCTGGATTGCCTCAGCCAATGGACTCTCCCTGAGTTTTGCCATTTGTATGCATAAACGCCAGGAAGATATGATTGGCCGATCTTTATGTCAATGGAGAAAAGCCTTGAGCATACTCTTGGTGAGCCAGCAAGAGCCTTGTGCCGTCGGCCTTGTGTCTGCGGCACGTGTCGAGGATTCCTGACGGCCTGCCTGTCTCAGGCAGGCGGCACTACGAACGTCGCCGGCGGAGATAGCCACCCAGGCCGCCCAAGGCCAACAGGGCGGCACTGAGCGTGAGGGGCTCGGGGACTGCAATGACGGTGAAGTTGTCGAAGTTGACCGGCCCGCCGCCGGAGGCGTAGAAGCCGACGCTGCCCGCGCCGCCCAGGGCGTTCGGATCGTTGTCGAAGATGTCGAACATCGCGAAGGGGTTGGAGAAGTCCTGGCTGAGCGAGGCCCACGTTTGGAGGTGGATGGCGCCCGGCCCGCCCCACCGGATCATCTGCAGGAAGATATTCTGGCTCTCAGGGATGTTCGAGGAACTCAGCGGGATGGTCCCCAGCGAGGTCAGCACCCCGCCGTTGGAGCGGAGCAACTCGGCCTGGTAGGTGGAAGCCGCCTCCAGCCGGCTGACCCGGTAGAGGTAGTAGTCGCCCGTGGCGGTGTCGACGACGCCGTCCGCCCCGACGATCAGACCGGCGCTCAGGGTGCCATTGTCGTTGCCGGTGTTGAACCGCATCAGGGCGCTGGCGCTGACGCTGGCCCATTCCTCGGCGGACGTGTCCACGCCGTTTATCAGGGCCAGCATCGTCCCGCTGCCGTCGCTCTGGTACTTGCCGTTTACCATGCTTTGGTTGCGGCTGCCGCCGAGGAAGGCCTGCATTCCCGGCCCGGTCGTGTTGTAGTAGTCGTCGTACCAGAGCAGGTCGTCGTTGTTGCCGGTGACGACCAGGTTGTCGAAAACCGAGCGGGAGGCCGAACCGACGGTGTTGTTGCTGCGATAGCCCACGCCGCCCGAGCGGGTGATGGCGTTGGAGGCCGTGTCGGTGTAGTCCAGCGTGCCGATGACCTGCGTGAAGGTGGAGTTCTTGCTCAACTCCGCCGTGATCTGCACGTGGTCGGTGCCGGGGTTGGGCACGTTGACTGCCGTCACGCGCAGCCAACGGTTGGCCGGGTTGGTGATGCTCTCAGTGGTGGGGATGGTGGCAAGCTGGACGGCCGAGCCGTTGTTGAACCGCCACAGCATGAGGGCATTGCCCTCCATCCGGACATGGTAGAAATCGCCGGTGCCGATAGAGGTGATGCCCCTGGCGCGGAAGATCAGGCCGTTCTTGTTGTTGCCCGCCCCGCTGTAGCGGGTCTGGGTAACGGCGGTCACGTCGCGCCAGTCGCCGCTGGCGAAGTCGGCGGCATCGCTGTAGTAGGCGATCGACACGCCGTTGGCGTTGATCCGCTCCTGCTCGTATTCGCCCGCCCCATCGTTTTCGCTGTTCATCCCGGAGTCAGCATACGCGGAGAAGCCGGTCGGCTGGCTGCCGGCGCCGCCGCTGAAGTTGGTCGTGTACAGGGTGCTCGCTTGAGCAGACAGGCAGACACTCAAACTGGCCAACAGAAAGACCCGAACGCTCCAATGACGTTTCATGGCCCTCTCCTTCATGATCGATGTCGCATCCAAAGGGGCGGTTCCTCGACCGCCTGTATGCATCATAACCTCAGTCGCGAGTCGCGTCTAGCTCTTTTTGCGGATCAAGCAGCCGATCAGGGCCCCGCCCAGCCCGCCGATCAGCCCGAACAGGGCGTAGGACATGATGACGGCCGCCAGACCCGTCAGGCCGAGAACGACGTGTGGTTCGTAGGAGGGGCTGAACAGCCTCTTGACCATGCACAGGAGATTGGCAGCCAATCCCGCCAGGCCCAGCAGGGGCACCAGCAGCCAGGCGGGCAGTCGAAGGCGTTCTCCCCAGGCGGCTGCGGCGTCCAGCAGTCCCCCGGCCAGGACGACCAGGAACGCCATGGTTGGTCCCCCGGCCAGGTTGCCTCCCAGCAACATGGAGGCGCCGCTGGCGCCGGCGGCGCCGAGCGTCGTGCCCAGTCGGCTGCGGCAGATGAGCCGGGCGCCCAGAACCGGGACCATCCAGAACAAGGCCTTGTGACCGGGCATTCCCAGGTGCAGGCGAACCTGCGCCGCCAGGACCCCCGCCAGCACACCCACCGCCAACGGGGCCAGGTGCATCTGGACGGTCCGCGTCCTACTCCAGGGGCCGATTCTTGCGGCTATCGACTGGGACCCACGCGTCATGTTCCATGCTCCACTTGACCGGCCAGACCGCCTGCCCGTCGGCCAGTCGGGGGCGAACCCAATTCAACGTCTCGCACCACGCCCCCCCGCCCTCCGGCGGGGGCTGCTCGAACAACACGTGCACACCCAGGCGGCGAATCTCATCCAGGTGGACGCGCTGGCCCAGTTCCCGCAGGCCGGGCAGGTCCAGAAACCGTCCTTCGTTCCCGTCGGCTCGCAGGGCCGCCGACGCCAGGGCGCCGATGACGCCCAATCCGCTGCCGCCCAGCTCCCGCAGGTCCGCGCCCGCCCGGCGGGCGACCTGGCGGGCCTGGTCCATGGTAACCACTTCCCGCTTCGCCCGCCAGCCGAACTCGATCATCTCCGCGCTGACGGCCCGGGCTCGCATCAGGCACAGGCCCGGGTCGGACCCATCCGCAGCCGTGCCGGCCAGCCACTCGAAGGCGAATTCCAGTTCTCCCGGGTCGCCCTCGCCCTCGACGGCCAGGCA
>Ga0116149_1000533_pt1 | contig 49893 bp, 40 predicted proteins | sample AD_UKC057_MetaG_FD_89787 | JGI IMG/M metagenome (GOLD analysis project Ga0116149, IMG submission 89787) | Active sludge microbial communities of municipal wastewater-treating anaerobic digesters from USA - AD_UKC057_MetaG | ecosystem: Engineered > Bioreactor > Anaerobic > Digestate | place: USA...
GTACTACCCACATACATACTGAAATCAGGGACCAATTCAGTAATATTTATGTAGTCGGTATATGTTTCGGAGTTTGTGCATCCGTAAGCGTCGACCACCGTAAGGGTAACGTCAAAAATATTGGGAGTTGTGTATGTGTGCTGCACACTGGTACCGGAACCATTGGGTGCGCCATCACCAAAACTCCAGAAAGCCTGATAACTCAGGTTTAAGGATGTGGTAACAATGCTCTGGAAATTCACAGGAAGGGGAGGTTGACAGTAGCTTAGCGGGAACGCGGTGAAAGCTACCGAGGGTGTGTCGGAAACCGAAACCAGCGAAGGCACCGTTACCTGCGATGAACAATTGTGATTGTCGCGGACAATGAGCAGTACATTAAAAATGCCGGAAAAATCATAAATATGTTGTGGATTTTGCAATGTAGATAAAGGAGTCCCATCGTTAAAAAACCACTCCCAGCTATTGATAGCGCCATCTCCGGGGGTGGATCCATCCTGAAAATTAACAACAAGCGGACGGCAGCCTGTAACCGGTGTGTTACTTATAATTGCCGTAGGTGGCTGATACACGATAATGGTAATATTATCGCCAGCATTACCGGCTGCGCACGACACATTCAAGGTTACAGTGTAGTTGCCGGCGTTTTGAAACACCGTTCCCGGATTTGCCTGTGAGGAGTTACCACCCGAGAAACCAAAATCCCATTGGTAATTCACCGCACCGGTACAATTTTGCACGGTAGAAGTAAACAACACTTCGAGCGGAGCACAACCTTCGAGGGTACTGGCACCTATATCTACCGTAACCTGTGCTCGCCCTGTAAGCGACAACAACAACAGCAAAACAGCAGTGATTATTACATTTTTCACAGAGTATACCATTTTTTATTTTTTGAAAATTTGGTTTTTTGTTCTAAACAAAAATACTATATTTGACCAACAAAAAAAGCAATTCTGGTGAAAATATTGAGAATATTGGCTTTGTTAATAGGTTGTTGCTTCGGTATAATAAAACTGAGCGCACAGGATATACATTTCAGCCAGTACCAATACAGTCCGCTTACATTAAATCCGGCCCTGGCGGGTAATTTCGACGGCAACTGGCGCTTTTCGAACAATTACCGCAGGCAGTGGAGTACGGTGGGGATTCCCTATCAGACAATTTCGGCAGGTTTCGACAAACCGTTCAGAACAAAAAAGGGATACTGGGGTCTTGGTGCCATGTTTGTTAACGACCGTTCGGGTAGTGCATTTCTGAGTGTGAATAAACTGGGTATTTCGGTAGCCTATCATTTCCAGATTGCCGACGGGCATTATCTTGGCGTTGGAGTTTGCGGAGCCTATGCGGTGCAATCGTTTTCGATTGACGACCTTACTTTTCCGTCGCAGTTTAACGATTTAACAGGGTATTACGACCATACACTTCCGAACAATATGAATCAGTGGGACGAGAATATCGACTATCCCGATATAAGCGCCGGAATACAATACAGGTCGAACGCAGGCAGTAAAAAGCCCTATGGAGGTATAGCCCTCTACCATGTAAACTCACCGAAAGTTAGTTTTATCAGAGAAGATAACAGAATGAACCTGCGTGTAGCAGGACATGCCGGAATTAACATCATGCTCAACGATAAAATGTATGTTGAACCGCGTGTTTTATGCATGTACCAGAAAAAAGCTTCCGATTATGTTGCCGGAGTTGAGGCCGGATATTTTTTTCCTTTAAAAAGCATTGTTGAACAAGCCTATGTGGGAGCCTCGTTCCGTACTGCCTTTACCAGCTACGACGCACTGATCCTCTCGGGTGGAGTAGGGTTGTATCATTTTCTGATTGGAATCAGCTATGATGTCAACGTATCGCACCTGGCCACGGTGAGCAATATGCGGGGTGCTTTCGAACTGACAATTATTTATAAAGATATTACCAAATCGCTTGACCAGATTACACTGCCCTGTGACCGCTATTAATTACAGATATATAGTTGCCTTACTGATTGGATTCCTTTTGTTACCATGGGTTTTGTCAGCACAAACCGATGCACAGCAAATGAAACCCGGTCAGATAAAAAAATATGCAAAGCTGGCAGCCGAATCGGGCGATATATTTACAGCTATCGATTTTTATGAGATTTTTTTGAAGGAAAGGCCGGGTAATATTAAAGCGCTGCACGAATTGGGCAATTTATATTACCGTGAAAAGAACTATGTAAAAGCGGCCGATTGTCTGCGCAAGGCGTTTAAAGGCAACCGCGATAAATACATTTTGGATCAGTATTACTATGCCATGGCCCTTAAAACTATGGGAGAATATCTGGATGCTGAGCAACAATTCCAGATTTTTCAGCGATACCTTAAAAAAGACAAGCTGAAGGACACCTATGGTAAGATGGCTAAGATACATATCGAAAGTTTGAAATTAATACCGGAGCTTCAAAAACCAACACAGAATATTGTAATCACCCACCTCGACTCGGCTGTGAATAAACCCCATATCGAATTTTCGCCCATTCCTACCGAAGATGGAAAACTGATTTATGCTTCGTTGAAACAAGATAAGCTGGAATACTACGATCCGATTACCCAGAAACTACCTGTTCGTAAGTTTTATATGGCCTACGAAAAAAATGGGAAATGGGTAAACCTTGGCGAGTTCGATAAAACGATTAATGGCGAAAACCAGAATACCGGCAATGGAGCTTTCGCAGTAAACGGTAACAAGTTTTACTTTACCCGTTGCGAAAAATCAGAACAGAATAAAGTAATCTGTAAAATTTTTTACAGTGTTAGCCTCCATAACGAATGGCAAGCGCCTATTGAATTGGGCGAGGAAATCAACATGCCCTTCTTTACATCGACAATGCCGGCTGTGGGTGTGTCGAAGCGTAATACCGATATTCTCTATTTTGTTTCCGACAGACCCGATGGGCGCGGTGGTCTCGATATTTGGTTTACGGCTTACAACGACCGTAAGAACGAGTATGAAACCCCCAAAAACTGTGGTAAAAACATCAATACCCTGGGCAACGAGATTACACCTTATTATAATATAGATACCAAAACACTGTACTTCAGTTCTGATTTGCATCCCGGACTGGGTGGTTACGATGTTTTCAAATCGTCGGGTGAAGGCAAGCAATGGACTGCAGCCGAGAACCTTGGTATTGGCATTAATTCCTCATTCGACGACTTATATTATACCCTAACTCCCAACCGACAGAAAGGATATTTTGTTTCGAACCGTAAAGGTACACAATCGATTCGTCACGAGAATTGCTGCGATGATATTTTCGAATTTGTGTATTCCGATTTCATTGTTATCGGGGTAACAGGTCAGGTATTCGGAATTACCGACAGCACATTCTTTAAAAGTATTGAGCACGATTATAAGGAGGATTTGCACCTCAATATCGAAGATGTTAGTCATAACAATGCCATCGAAGTATTGTACAATTACCCTGTTTCGCTGTTTATGAAAGACAAAAACACCGGAAAAGACCTGTTTATTAAAACCGATAGCACCCGAAACGGCAATTACTTCTTCAATCTGGAACAGGGAATTGATTATTACATTACAGTAAAAGACTTTAACCGGGTCGAAAAGCGGATCGATTTCACTACAAAGCCCATTACCAGTTCTGATACCCTGGTACTCGATGCAATTATTGTGAATACCATTCCCAATCAGCCCTTTGTTGTAAACAACATTTATTACGAATTCGGACTGGCCCGATTAACCGATAAAGCCAAAACCACTATCGACAATACGATATACAGTCTGATGACAAAATATCCCCAGATTATTGTCGAAATCAGGTCGCATACCGACAGTGTTGCCAGCGACGAGTTTAATATGAAGCTTTCGCAGGACAGGGCGCAGAGCGTAGTGGATTATCTCATTGAGAAAGGAATTAGTCGGGACCGCCTGGTAGCCACAGGCTTTGGAGAGGCTTTCCCGATAGCCCCCAACACAAACCCTGATGGCACTGACAACCCTGACGGAAGGGCCAAAAACCGCAGAACCGAGTTCAGAATAATTGGTGCTATCGAAGACTATTCCGATATTCTCTACGAGGATTAATTACTCTATCTGCAGGCTTCGCAATACCATTTTCCTAGCATAATAAATCCGGCTTTTCACGGTGCCCATGGGTAATTGGTATCTTTCAGAAATTTCGCTGTATTTATAGCCTGAAATAAAATCGAAAAATGGCTCCCTGAATTTGCTGTCCAACCGGTTGATACATTGCACCACTTCCTTGTACAATAGCTGAGAATCGGGTGAAGGCTCGTAAGTGCAGGTATTGCTTACAATAGGCATCTTGTTGGAAACTGCCTCGGTAAGCACTTTTCGATATTGTACACTCCGACGGCGCTGGTTAATAAACTGGTGTTTCATAATCGTAAACAACCATGCCCGCAGACATGTGTCACTGGCAAGATTTCCTTTATAAGAAATAGCCTTGAGCATAGTGTCCTGGGTCAGGTCTTCGGCATCCTCCACATTTTCGGAAAGTGAAACAGCCCTGTCAATCAGCTGACCTCGTAAGTCAACAAGCTCGTTCTCGAATCCGGGAGTTCTCATGTGCTTACAATTTGTGGTTTCTATATCAAATATACAACGCACTGATTGCTTTCGCAAATAATTTGTGTTTTAAAATATGCGTTGTTCACATTAAACTTATATTGTTATTGTTCTAACATTGTTTTTTGTTTCACAAATATCATTATCTTTGTAACTCAATTATCAGTTATGGGTTCCGCATTAGTGCAGGAAATAATTAGCGAAAAAAAAATCACCGACAAATCGGGACTGCTCATGCTGTTGCAGATATTGCAGGAACGGACAGGTGTGATTCAATATCATGACATTGTTGATATTTCGAAACAACTGGGCATAGCAGAAAGTAAAATATTCGGCATTGCCAGCTTTTACAATTACTTCCGATTTATCCCTAAAGGGAAATTTCACATCGAAATTTGTACGGGCACCTCTTGTTATCTTTGCGACTGCGAGAAGATGACAGCCGAACTTACACGGCTAACCGGTCTCTCCAATGGAGAATTAAGTCGCGACGGACTAGTGTCGATAGAGCATACCGGATGTTTGGGGGGATGTTCGCAAGGTCCGGTTCTAAAAATCAATGATAGTTTTTTTACACATGTTGATGTTGCGAAGCTCCGGAACCTTGTTTCTAAATTACAGTCGGGTGAGATGCCTGAAGAAATGAGCGTTTGAAATGAATACACCGCTCGAAATAAACAAATCGAAAACAGCACCGTCACAGATATTTCTGCAAACGGGCACCTGTAGCATAGTTGCAGGTATAACCAAAACCAGGGATGCATTTATTCAATACATCGAAAGTCATCAGATAGATGCCGACCTGATTGAGACCGGTTGTATGGGCATGTGTTCCAACGATCCGGTTGTCGATATTTTGATTCCCGGAAGAAATAAAATCAGCTTTCGCAGGGTGATGCCATCGGATGTGGCTATTATATGCGACTGTATTTTCAATAATATTTTGCCGGAAAAAACCCACATTCTGGGGCAGTACAAAAGCAACGACCGTTTTCCCTGGGAATTTGTTCCTTATATTGATGAACTCCCGTTTTTTGCGACACAAAAAAGAATACTTCTTTCCGGGATCGAAACAATCAGGCCCGATAGTGCCAGCGATTACGAAAGCCTTGGTGGTTTCACTGCCTTGCTCAAAGCCATCAGAACAATGACACCTGCAGCTGTCTGCAGCGAAATAGCCGAAAGTGGTCTGACCGGGCGCGGCGGCGGTGGATACAGCACTGGCAGTAAACTTCGGACGGTGTTGCAGCAGCATTCTTACAAAAAATATTTGATATGCAATGCCGATGAAAGCGATCCGGGATCATTCTCGGGAAGATTACTCGTAGAAGCAAAACCTTTTTTACTCCTTGAGGGAATCATCATTGCAGCCTATGCATCCGGGGCAAATCAGGCAATTATTTATATCCGCAACAAATACCGCTTATCTATTGATCGTTTGCAGCGTTGCATCCATCAGTTATATGAACTCAAGTGGCTGGGAGATGACATTTTAGACAGCGGAATAAACCTTCGGATCAGTATTTACGAAAGTCCGGGCGCCTTTGTTTGTGGCGAAGAAACAGCCCTGATTGAAAACCTTGAAGGGAACCGGGGGATGCCTCGTACCAAACCGCCTTATCCTGCCATCAGTGGCTTACATGGTATGCCTACCGTGGTAAACAATGTAGAGACACTGTGCAATATTCCTGCAATAATCAGCAATGGAGCCGCATGGTTTCGCAGCATTGGGAATAACAACACTACGGGAACCAAGTTATTTTCTGTTTCAGGTAAAACCGAAATCGGGGGTGTAGTCGAGATCGAAATGGGCAGTACCATCAGACAGGTTATTGATGCATGTGGCGGACCTCAATCGCATTCCGAAATAAAGGCAGTGCATCTGGGTGGACCGTCGGGAGGCTTGGTGCCTGTCGAAGACTTTGGGATTCCCCTAGACTACTATCATTTAGATAAACAAAAACTCTACCTGGGCTCGGGCAGCTTTGCCGTATTAGATCAGGAAAACTGTATTGTGAATACCTGCCGCTATTTTATGGAATTTATCGAGGGCGAAAGTTGTGGGAAATGTATTCCTTGCCGCGAAGGCTCACAGCGTATTACAGAAATCTTTAAAAGAATATCGAACAAACCCAACGATGCTGAGGAATTTGCCACACTACTGCGTTTTAAGGGTGTGATGCAACTGGAACAGATGGCGGAAGTGATGCATGAAACATCATTGTGTGGTTTGGGTCAGCATGCGCCCAATGTGGTTACCACTGCATTAAAACATTTCAGAGAAGAGTTTGAGGAGCATATTTTCGAGCGAAAATGCAGGGCAGGAGTATGTAAAAATCTTAAATCCTACTCGATAGACCACACGGCATGCACCGGGTGTGGTATGTGTGCAAAACGCTGCCCTGCTGATGCAATTGCCGGTAGTTTGCGGCAAACACATTATATTATCAGCGAGCGCTGTATCGGATGCGGGATGTGTATGGAATCGTGTAAGTTTAACGCCGTTATTCTCAAATAAGATGCAAGTCGAAATTACAGTAAACCGTACTAAAATTCAGGCACGCAAAGGCGAAACAATCCTGACGGCATTACAGCGTAACGGAATAAAAATACCAACCCTTTGCAATCTTCCTGAACTTACTCCCACAGGTGCCTGCCGGCTATGTGTGGTAGAGGATGAAGATACCCGGCATTTGATTCCAGCCTGCTCGACTCCGGTACAAACCGGAATGAAAATATTAACCCATTCACCCAAAGTAATCAGAAGTCGCCAGACAATTATCGATTTACTCCTGACGAATCACCCGGACGATTGCCTTTACTGTGATAAAAACCGTCGTTGTGAGTTGCAGTCACTTTCCGAAGAACTTTATATAAGAGAAAGACTTTTTACCGGTGTTAAAAAGAAGGGTAAAACCGACCGTTCGAGTCAGGGCCTGGTATTCGACATGTCGAAGTGTATTTTATGCGGACGCTGTGTAAAGGTATGCTCCGAAATTATAGGCGTTGCTGCCATAGACCATGTGTACCGTGGCAAGCGTTCGGTGGTAGATACCGTATTGGGGAAAGGACTATATTATTCTTCCTGCATTCAATGCGGGCAATGCATCAACATTTGCCCGACAGGTGCCCTGCGCGAAAAATCGGCTATAGAACAAATTGCTGCCAAAATTGGGCAGGAGTCTGTGAAAATATCGGTAATACTTTCGGCATCATCCGTGGCTTCGATAGCAGCCGTATTTGGAATCCGTAAGTTTGAAGAAATGACTGAAATGCTGGTGGCTGCTTTGAAAGACACCGGATTTTCTACAATAGTGACCGATAGCTTCGCATCCGATCTGTACTTTGCTGATGCCACATCCCTGATTTGTGAGCGAATTGTGCAACCCGATTTTAAAATGGTAATTTCCGATTGCCCTGCTGCCATTCAATGGGTGAAGCAAAAACATCCTGAATTTGCCCATTTTTTGGTGCCTTTAAGATCACCACAGCAGATAACCGGTCGCATGTTAAAGCGGGAGACCAATGGTAGTAACAATATAGTGGTAGCCGTAATGCCATGTATAGCACGTAAAACCGAAGCACTTCAACCCAATAACCTGACCCGCGGTTTGCCTGATATTGATTTTGTGGTTACCACACACGAATTACTTCATTTACTCCGTACCCGCGGTGTGACCATGCCATTCCCCAAAAGATGCACCGTCGATAAACCATATAACATATACAGTTCTTGTTCTGTGTTGCACGAATATAATGGTGGTTTCGCTGAGTCTCTGGTCAGGAATCTGTTAAGTACGGAGGGGAAAAATTCTTTCGATAGTAAATATACCGAACTAAGGGTAAACAAACCTGTGAAAACATTCGAAACCAGTATTTCGGGTCGCAACCTGAAGCTTGTTTCTCTTAATGGCATGCAGGCAATCAATGAGTATTTTTTGAAATATGTAACCGACAACAGTGTACATATAATCGAAATTTCGTCGTGCGTTGGAGGCTGTATCAACGGCAGCAGCCAGCTCGATAGTGAAGCAAGTATTTCGGGCAAGGTGTTACTCGATTTCGAAAGTTCAGGTTTACTGCGTAATTCGGTGCAGAATGCCATAGTGAAAGGTATGAGTTCCGACAATGTGGTTAAGCCGATTACACGCTACGAATCAAATTCTGAATTGTGATGGATCCAAAAAAAATAATATATACGGTCGAAGACCGATGTGAGGTTTGCTACAGTTGTGTGCGTGTTTGTCCAGCCAAGGCAATCAGTATTAAAAACGGTCAGGCTCAAGTGATACACGAACGCTGTATTGCCTGTGGAAATTGTGTGAAAGTGTGTACCCGGGAAGCCAAGAGATTCAGGGATTCAGCTGATGAACTGATTGAGATGCTCGGTGCGGGAGAATCAATAATTGCCTGTATCGCTCCCAGTTTCCCAGCCGAATTCAGAGAAGTTGCCGATTACAGATATGTTGTAGGTATGTTCCGTTCACTGGGATTCAGCAAGGTTGTTGAAGTTGCTTTTGGTGCCGATCTGGTAGCCAGGGAATATATTAAACTGCTTAATGACCCCGACGGTAAAAAATTCATTTCTTCCGATTGTCCGGCAGTAGTAAACTATATTACCAAATATCACCCGCATCTTACCGAGAATCTGGCACCCATAGTATCGCCGGTGATGGCACTTGCCCGTGTTTTAAAAAAGGAATATGGTACAAAATATAAACTTGCTTTAATCAGTCCCTGTATTGCAAAGAAATCGGAATCCAACGAAATTGATGTTGTTCTCACATTTAAAGAGATTCGCGAAGTATTCCGGATGAAAGGTATTGAGTACCAGCACTGTGAGCCTACGGAGTTTGATCCGCCGTTAAGTGGCCGTGGTGCCATTTTCCCTGTTTCGAGGGGCATCATTCAAACCATCAATGTTTCCGAAGATTATGTCGATGGGAATGTGGTGGTTGCCGATGGAAGGTTAAGTTTTAAAGAAGCCATCAATGAGTTCGACAATGGCCTGATTGCCGACCAGCATCTCGAGCTGCTTTGCTGCGAAGGTTGCATCATGGGGCCCGGAATGTCATCGCAGGGAAAGCCTTATCAAAGCCGGGCTTACGTAACCCGCTATGTAAAAGGCAAATTAAAAAACATCGACCGTAAGTATTGGAAAAGTCAGGTAAATAAGTACAAAACGCTCAATCTTCAACGCGAGTTTACTCCCGACGACTGCCGTGTAGTGTATCCTTCGCCCGATGAAATTATGAGCATTTGGAACTCGATGGGCAAAACCGAAGCCATCGACCGTCTCGATTGTCAGGCCTGTGGTTACGAATCGTGCAAAGAGCATGCCGTAGCCGTATTGCGAGGACTGGCCGAAATCGACATGTGTTTACCTTATATGATAAAAAAACTTCACCAATCGATTGGTGAACTGAATTTAAAAAATCAAACCCTGGCTTCGGTGCAACAGGCATTAAAGCAAAGCGAAAAACTGGCCCATCTGGGGCAGTTGTCGGCAGGTATTGCCCATGAACTTAACAACCCGCTGGGTGTGGTAATTATGTACAGTAACATTCTTATTGACGAAGCAAAACCCGATGACCCACAGGTCGAAGACCTTAAAATGATTGCCGATCAGGCCTTACGCTGTAAAAACATTGTGGGCGGATTATTGAATTTTGCACGTAAGAACAAATTGAAAGTCGATAATATCAATATAAGTTCATTAATCAATCGTTCACTGAAATCATTGGTAATACCGGATAATATTAAGGTACATACTGCTTTTCAGCTCAAAAACGATCAGGCGGGTCTCGATGAAGAACAAATGATACAGGCATTAACAAATATTATTAAGAACGCTATTGAAGCCATGCCCGATGGGGGAAGCCTTAATGTCACGGTAAGCGACCGAAATGATATCATTAAAATTGATATTGCAGATACCGGAACAGGCATTGAACAGGAGCACATGGATAAAATATTTACGCCGTTTTTTACCACCAAAGGACTTGGAAAAGGAACCGGACTGGGTATGCCTACCACTTACGGTATCATTAAAATGCATAATGGGAAAATACACATCGAAACCAATGCAGATGCTGAAAGAGGTAATACCGGAACCACTTTTAGTATCGAAATTCCACGCTATAATAACCAAGTAAGTTGATATGAAAACCCACACGATTCTCATTGCCGACGATGACTACGATTACCTTTATCAGATGTGTTATCACATAGAAGATGCAGGTTTTACTGTAATTAAGGCCAATAGTCAGGCAGAAGCAGAAGCCGTAATTGGTGAGCTAAAACCCGACCTTGCCCTTTTCGACTTAATGATGGAAAACCATGATAGCGGTTTTGTACTTGCCTATAAGATGAAAAAAACATATCCCGATGTGCCGGTAATTATTGCTACGGCTGTTGCCGGTGAGACCGGACTGAATTTCGGGAACGGAAATCAGGGAGGCTGGGTTAAAGCCGACAAATACCTTGAAAAAGGAACCAGTCCACAGGTAATCATCGAAATTATTAAACAAATGCTCGGAATATAATATGGAAAACCTGAAAATTCTTGTTGTTGACGACGAACCCGGCATTCGCATGGGTGTACACAGGGTACTCGATAAATTTGTGGTTGACTATCCCTTTATGGACGACTCCATAGGTTTTGATGTTGACGATGCCTCAACCGGTGAAGAAGCGCTCGAAAAATTGAACGCTGTTACTTACGACATAGTCTATCTCGACAATAAATTGCCGGGAATTCAGGGAATCGAAGTGCTCGAACATCTCAACAAGGCAAATCCTGCCACCAAGGTTATCATGATTACATCGTATGCCTCACTTGAGCTGGCTGTGCAGGCTACCAAAATGGGAGCCCATGATTTTGTTCCAAAACCCTTCACACCACAGGATCTGCGCTCTTCTGCCGAGAATGTGACCAAACAGATATTCCTGAAAAGAATGATGCAGAAAATGTATAAGGAAGGGAAACAAATCCGTTTCCAATTCTTGTCATTGTTGTCGCACGAATTGAAAGCCCCTTTGAATGCCATTGAGGGATATCTGAAAATAATGATTGAACAGAAAGAAGGTAAAGACATAGCCTCTTACGACAAAATGATCAGGCGTTCGCTTGACCGTGTTAAAGATATGCGCTCGCTTATTTTTGATCTGCTCGACCTTACAAAGATTGAATCAGGTGAACTGGCAAAGAAAACCGAAGATCTCAATCTTTGTGAAGTATTGAAAAACTCGCTTTCGTCGATTCAACCCATGGCAATACAAAAGGACATTACACTGGGTTGCAACCTGAGCTACCCGGTTATTTACAAAGCCGACCCGCGTGATATGGAAATCGTCTTCAACAACCTGTTGTCGAATGCAGTAAAATACAATCGCCAGAATGGCTCAATTTCGTGCGCCGTATCCGACACAAGTACGCAAATTGAAGTCAGTATTTCCGACACGGGTATTGGTATGACACCCGAAGAAATCGACAGAGTTTTCGGGGAATTTGTCAGAATTAAAAACGAAAACACACGCAATATTCCGGGAAGTGGCCTGGGATTGGCTATTGTTAAAAAAATTCTTGACAGTTATAACGCCTCCATCAGGGTGCAAAGCACTCCGGGCGAAGGCTCTGTATTTACAGTTACATTTAACAAATAATAACTATGTTACCTGAAAAAACCACCGAACGTTTGAGCCAGTATCGCCGTCTGCTTCAGAACCTGTCGGACGAGGGGAAGGAATATATTTTTTCGCACGAAATTGCATTGATGTTGCACCTGACTCCCGTTCAGGTCCGTCGCGACATTATGCTTATCGGATATAACGGTTCACAACGAAAAGGCTATATCATTCACGATCTGATTCAAAAACTCAGTCAGGTACTTGACTCGGAACAGTGTCAAAATGCTGCCGTTTTTGGGGTGGGTAATCTGGGCAAGGCGATTACCAGCTATTTCAATGGCAAAGGTCATAATATTAATATTGTGGCTGCTTTCGACAGTGACCCGCAAAAAACCGACAGAATTATCTCGGGCGTTTGGTGTTACGATATTAAGCAAATAAAAGAGATTGTTAGCGAGAATAATATTTCGCTGGCCATTCTTACTCTGCCACCCCAATATGCCCAGGACATTACCGATAAGCTGGTTTATGCGGGAATTCGCGGAATACTCAATTTTACCAGTGTTCCACTAAGGGTGTCGCCCGATGTATATGTCGAAAATTACGACATGGTTACATCGCTCGAAAAACTGGCATACTATGTTAAAGAAATAAATCGTTAAGATATAGCATGAAAGTACATTATAACTTCGATGATTTTGGAACAATCAAAAATCCAGTCGTTACCACGGGTTCTTTTGATGGCGTTCATACCGGGCACCGCGTGATAATTCAGCGCATTAATTTTTTGGCAAAAGCCATCGATGGCGAATCTGTTCTCATTACATTTTACCCGCATCCACGTAAAATATTGTTTCCGAACGAGACTCAGGGCTTGTTCATGATTAACACACCGGACGAAAAAGAATACTTATTGTCGAATACAGGTCTAGATCACTTGTTTATTATCAACTTTACCATTGAGTTTTCGAAAACCCCATCCGAAGTTTTTGTCAAGGATATATTACTCGCAAAACTGGGTGCAAAAATTATCGTGGTTGGGTTTAATCACCATTTCGGACATAATCGTCAGGGCGATTACCAGTACTTGTATCAACTAAGCAAGGTGGCAAACTTCAGGGTTGAAGAAATTCCGCAACAGGATATCGAAAACGAAGCTGTAAGTTCAACCCGTATCCGTAAAGCCATACTCGAAGGGAAAATTGGCAGGGCCAACGCCTATCTGAATCATCCGTTTTTCTTCATTACGCAACACCTGAAAGCGAGGAAAGCAGTGTTCGAAAATTTTTTACAATATACTGTTACCGATTTATTGCCGGAAAAAATTCTTCCTCCCTCTGGTAGGTATGCGGGTAAACTATTAAATGTCAATGGAATAACATATATTTTGTGTGATATTTTTGCTAACAGGTTATACTTTTACCTGAATGGTGATTTTGCTGATTCCGACATGAATAAGGGCATTATAGAACTGCATATGCAAATAAGAACATTTACTGATGAAGAAGATTTAAACATTTACGATAGCTTTATGCCGGATGTTGTGTTTTTATCGGAATTGATTTATTAATATTGAGGTCTAATTTAAAAAAAAGCGAAGTATGAAAGTTGTTATGATAGGTACCGGTTATGTGGGTTTGGTTTCGGGAACCTGCTTTGCCGAGATGGGTGTACATACTGTTTGTGTTGACATTGATACAGTGAAAATCGAGAACCTGAAAAAAGGCATTATCCCCATTTGGGAGCCCGGTCTCGAAGATATGTTAAAACGTAATTTTGAGAGTGGCAGACTGAGCTTCTCGACAAGTATTGCCGAAAGCATCAGCGGGGCTGACGCCTGTTTCATTGCTGTGGGAACTCCTCCTGACGAAGATGGCAGCGCTGATCTTCAATACGTTCTGGCTGTCGCCCGCGAAATTGGGAAAAACATTTCCGACTATCTGGTGGTAGTAACCAAAAGTACAGTTCCTATCGGAACATCCGAAAAAGTAAGAACCGCTGTTCAGGAGGAGATAAGCCTGCGGGGTTTAAGCATTAGTTTCGATGTGGCCAGTAATCCTGAATTTCTGAAGGAAGGCGATGCCATCGATGATTGTATGCACCCCGACAGAATTGTTATCGGTACCGATTCCGAAAGGGCACAGGAATTGCTGAACCGTCTTTACAAACCTTTTGTTTTGAATGGCCACCCCATCATTTTCATGGATATTCCCTCGGCTGAGATAACCAAATATACGGCCAATGCCATGTTGGCTACGAAAATCAGTTTCATGAATGATATTGCCAACTTCTGTGAACTGGTGGGTGCTGATATTAACGCTGTGAGAAAAGGAATCGGCAGCGACAGACGAATAGGACAGTACTTTATTTATGCCGGAACGGGTTATGGGGGTTCCTGTTTCCCAAAAGATGTAAAAGCAATCATTAAAACAGCTGATAGCAAAGGTTATTCGCTCGAAATTCTCAAAGCGGTGGAGAATGTTAACGACCGGCAGAAATCGAGATTGTACCAAAAAGCCATGCAATACTTTGGGAATAATCTGCAGGGAAAGAAAATTGCGCTCTGGGGACTTTCGTTCAAACCCAACACCGACGATATGCGTGAAGCTCCGGCGCTGGTTCTGATACAACTTCTGGTGAAAGCCGGATGCAAGGTAGTCGCTTACGACCCCGTAGCCATCGAAGAAACCAAACGTAGAATTGGCAACATTATAGAGTATGTCGAAAATCCATACGATGCAATTGTTGATGCTGATGCTCTTTTCTTAGTTACCGAATGGACGGAATTCAGGGTGCTGAACTACGAAAAAATGAAAACAATGCGTCATAAAATTATTTTTGACGGCAGAAACATATACGACCCCAAAGAATTGCATGCCCATGGGTTTGAATACTATGGAATCGGACGAAAATAACATCCTTACATGGAAAAAACAGTAGAAATAACCATTTGCCTTGGCAGCTCATGCTTTAGTCGCGGTAACAAAGAAATGGTGAGTGTGATTCAGGACTATCTCGAGGAACACAAACTCAAGGAACAGGTCAAATTTAAAGGTGGCCACTGCTTTGGTAATTGCAGCAATGGACCGGTAATAAAAATAAATGGTCAGCCCTATTATGGGGTTTCCAAAATCGGTATTACCGATATTCTGAACCAGGCGTTTAACCTCGAATAAACCAACGGCAAATGGAATTGATACAATTCGACAAATCGAAATGCACCCTCTGCTATGCTTGCGTGAGAGCCTGTCCTGTGCGGGCCATTCATGTAAACAACGAAAATAACGGGGTTTCGATTATTCACGACCGGTGCATTGGTTGCGGCAATTGCTACACCAATTGTGCCTCGAAGGCAATTTTGTATTACGGTAGTATAAACGAAACACAAGCTTTACTAGCAAAATACACCTGCATGGCCATTGTTGATCCTTGTATTGCCGCCGAATTTCCTGATGTCACCGACTACCGGAATTTTGTGGGGATGATTAAAGCCATTGGGTTCCGCTATGTTTGTGAAATTTCGTATGGCGCAGGATTGGTTGCCGATGAGTATAAAACCCATTTCGAGAATTTTCGCGGGAAATATCATATCACCTCGGCATGCACACCTGTGGTTGAATATGTAAGAAAATATCAGCCCGGGTTAATAGACAGCCTGATTCCTGTATTAACCCCCATGCTCGCAACTGCTAAAGCATGTCGTGCCATTTATGGCAACGATATTAGAATAATTGCTATCACTCCCTGCATCGGGCAAAAACTGGAAGCGCACGAGTTCAATGGTTTAGTACATTCTGTGCTTACTTTTGAGGAATTACGTGAGTTGTTTTCACAAAAAGATATTGCCGAAAACTCGGTTGAATTTTCGGAGTTCGACCCGCCCTATGGAGGAAAAGGTTCACTTTTTCCTATCAGTACCGGTCTGCTGGAGGCAGGCAATATTGCCACCGAGGCGGGAGTCAATCGTATTATAACCCGTGACGGTCCCGATGAGTTTCGTGACAATATTGACGACTTCTCGCGTATAGCAGCCGTAAAGCACCATTTGAATGCTTACTTCTGCAAAGGCTGTTGTACCGGTCCATGTACTTCGGCCAAACGATCGTATCTGCAAAACCACAGCCTGGTAGTCGATTTTACAATGAAGCGGGTGGCATTTTGTAACGAAAACCAACCCGATACACTGGCGAATATTCAGCTGAACCGTAGCTTTACTGCTGACGACCAGCGCTTGCCAATGCCCGATCCGGCCCGGGTTCAGGAGATACTCAAAATGTTGGGGCGTGATATGAACGACAACCACGGTTGCCAGTCGTGCGGATATAAAAGCTGTACAGAGTTTGCTGTTCATGTGGCTAAAGGCCTTGCCAAGCCTGAACTCTGCGTTACCTATACCCTCCGCAACAGCCAGGAGTTCATAAAACAGCTTACCATCACCAATAAAAAACTGGCCGAAACCCAAAAAGCGCTCGAAATTTCGGAACGCAAACTCAGGCAGGATCATAGTGTGGTAAAAGAAACCATGAACTTACTGGAAGCCATTATGCAAAAACTGCCTTCTGGGGTTGTGCTGGCCGACAAAAACCTGAAAATCATTCAGTCGAACGAAAAATTCATTCAGATTATTGGCCGCGAAGCCGAAGAAATCAACGAGATTGTACCCGGGCTTACAGGTGCCGACCTAAAAACGATATTACCTCAGTCGGTATATACCCTTTTTGGTTATGTGCTGGGCAACAATCAGCCGGTCGAAAACAAAGATATCAGCTACGATGACAAACTCCTTAATGTATCGGTGTTCCCGATAAAAAAAGGTGAAATTGCCGGAGCAATATTCCGCGACCTGTATCAGCCCGAGGTTCGCCGCGAAGAAGTGATTAACCGGGTAAACGAAGTCATTGAGAAAAACCTGCAGATGGTTCAGCAAATTGGCTTCCTGCTTGGAGAAGGTGCTTCCGAAACAGAACGCATGCTCAACAGTATTATAGAATCGTATCAAAAAAGCAACCGGCAGCCATAAACCATGCACAACGACTTTTTCATAGAAATTGATGCCCGACAGATAAACCATCAGGGTCAAAAAATCTGCGGAGATGTGTTCATGAAGCGTCGTATCAAAGAGGAGAACCGTTTTATTGTAGTATTGAGCGATGGCATGGGGCATGGCGTTAAGGCCAATATTCTGGCCAGCCTGACAGCAACCATGGCAATGAATTTTACCATTGAGCACCGCGATCCGGGACGAATTGCCGAAATCATCATGAAAACCCTGCCGGTGTGTAAGGAACGGAAAATTGCCTATGCCACCTTTACCATAATTGATGTTACTACGCACGATAAGGTTCAGATTATTGAGTACGACAACCCGCATGTTATGGCTTTTCGTGACGGAAAGCCCATGCAGCTCGACTGGCACGAAATTGAATTATCGAAATACGCCCAACACGACAAAAAGCTTTTCACTACAGGTTTTTATCCTCACCTGGGCGACAGGCTTATTCTGGTTTCCGATGGGGTAGCCCAGTCGGGCATGGGTTCCGAAACATTCCCATTTGGGTGGGGTGTCGATAAAATTACGAACTATGTAGCTGGGCTGATTGAGGCCGATCACAATATTTCGGCAGCCCGTTTGTCCGAAAAAATTGTCAACCGCTCAGTACTGAACGATGGCTATAAATCGAAAGACGATACCAGCTGTGCTTCGCTCTACTTCAGAGAACCCCGGAAATTGCTGCTGGTGACCGGTCCACCCTTCGAAGCCTCCTATGATGCGCGTTTGGCGACCATAATCAGAGAACACAGCGGAAAAAAAGTGGTTTGCGGGGGTACCACCACCGATATCGTTTCGCGTGAACTGGGGGTGGAGGTTACCGACAGCCTCGACTTTTACGACAAGGAGCTTCCTCCGGTAGCTTATATGCCGGGTATCGACCTTGTTACCGAAGGTATACTCACCCTGAATAAGGTAAACCGCCTGTTACGTGATTTCGACAGCGACTACCTGACGGGCAAAGGTCCTGCCGACCAGATTGTAAAAATGTTTCACGAAAGCGACCGTATCGATTTCGTGGTGGGTACCAAGGTTAACGAAGCCCATCAGGATCCAAATGTTCCCGTGGACCTCGAAATACGGCGTACCATCATAAACCGTATCGCACGTTTACTCGACGAAAAATTTCTGAAAGAAGTAAGCATCTCTTATTTGTAAGTAGTTTTGCTTTTTTGCTGAAGATTTACCAACCGGGAATACCAAAGCGTATTCTATTTTGAAAGTCATTCACGAAATACCCCGACTCCGCTGCGATAACCTGTAAAAGTGGTCGCCGGGCGGAGGCGGGGTGTCCAAACAATATTCAATCAGAATTTATTTTGGCAAGGTGCAACCACACCTGTCCAATCAATTCCCGTTTATCAGATTTCCGCTACCGCCACCTCCTGAGTTTATGCTAGGATTTCCCCGGTAAATAACATCACCACTGCCATCAATTTCGACCAACAGGTTCTCGGTTGCCCACACTTCAGCATTTCCGCTACCATCGATAAAGACACTGGTGGTTTCGGTTTCGAGGTTGAAACCATAGAAGTCGCCCGATCCATCGATATGCAGAATATTTGAGGCTGACCAACCACTTGCAAAAACATCACCGCTTCCATTGATACGGAACGAAGAATTGGCAAGTTCAGTTTCGAGGTGCATATTGCCGCTGCCGTCGATAGTGGCACTCAGGCTTTGGCCCTTTCCTTCAAGGTTCAAATCACCGCTACCGTCGATTTCGAGTGTAATGTTATCGGCTTCGAGCCACTGGAATCCAACATTACCCGATCCGTTGATGTCGATTTCAAGGCTGCTTAATGTGTCGAAAACTCCATTAGTAGTCAGGTCGCCACTACCGTCAATTTTAACATAATTTACCTCGTCAGTATAAATGTAAACAGTTACCGGAAGAGTGGGTCTCACATTGTAGCCGTGCATGAACTCAACAGTGCATATGCCATTGCTGACTTCGGTACTAACCAGATTGATGATATTTTCCTGTGCTTCAACAAGAATTTTAGCTGAGTCGCTTTTAACAAGTACTACATCAATCATGTCGTTAATCTCAACTCCGTTAATTCCACGACTGTCTCTTTCAATACTGGTAAGTTGCCCAACGCCCCTTACGTAATCGTGCGGGAAATAGCACGACGATAACCCTCCAAGCAGTGCAGCAATGGCTGCAATTAATGCGAATCGTTTCATATTTATAATTATTTTATATTAGAATTTACCAATTTTAAGACTTACACCTGCATTAAAACCGTTCATCAGATTGTTGTTCCCGATAATCTGTCCGGCACCACCGGAATACTCAAGATAAATATTCGAAGTATAGCGATAACTGGCATGCACTGCAAGTCTGAAGAAGCGTGTCATATTGAATTGCAGCTCAAGTCCCGGCTGAACGTAAAAATATGCATAATAGCTTTCGGGATAATAATCGTAGTTTTCGGCAAAATAGTAGTAATTGCCCATATAGCCTACGCCTCCTGCGCCAATGCTGACAGGTACCGAAAGGTTGATGGCTTTCTGGGGAAATATATTGGCTGCAAACAGTAAACCACCATAAGCACCCGAATACAGGTAATACGAGTTGTTTAAACTGGCATCGGGACGGGGTTCCGAAACAAAAGCATTAACATCAAGACCGACCTCAAACATGTGGTCAACAACCCAGGCTGTCCGGATGCCCCCGATGAAGGCATTACGGCCTGCTATCTGAGTGTAGTACAGGTTCGCCCCTAAATAAGCACCATGCGAGGTAATACCATCAGAATCAAAAAGGGTTTGAATTTCGGAACCCTGTCGACTGTGCTTTAATGAGTCATTTTGTGAAAAGGCTGTCCCGACAAGGGTTGCCATACAGATTACAAGAAATAGTTTTTTCATACGTTTTTATTTTTTTACAATCTTATGACAGATACATCTCATTATACCCCTATTCATTAAAAAAAAAAATCTTAAAATCTTACCCCAATAGTGAAACCCTGCCAAATACTATATTGTGTTGGTTTACCTTCGGAAGTGTAATATGCGTAATCAGGTTTCATGTCCGTTAAAAATTCGTTGGTGTATGGATTTTTCCACCTGCTGGCCGAAAGATTCAACGATGTTCCGGCAAAGAGTATAAAGCTATTTGCCAGATTTAATCCGATTTGTGGCTTCAACGATAACCATAAATTGAGGTCTTTAACAAAACTATTGTGCTCAAACACGTGGCTGCAGGTTAAGTCGCAGTTCAGCATCCATTTTTTTCCCATTGAGGTGGATGTTCCCAGTCCATAGCCAATAAATAAACGTAAATCGGACCTATCGGGGCTGATTCCGGTATTGATTATATTGTAGAATTTTGGTAATCCGCTTTTAAAACAGAACACGATATTGTTGAGATCGTTGTAGCTGAATTCAATTGAACGGTATCCGTTTTTGACAACAGTAAAAAAGCCGGCTGCAAAACCACTGTTCACTTCGGAAACATTAATAAAACCAATCTGGCCACCCCGGCATGAATCGCTTATATTAATAAGCCCAAGTTGAAGACCGTGATTTACGTTGCATCGATTATATAAAGCCGGACACTGCAGCAATTGTAAATTGTTGGCTACATTAAAGATAAATGCGGTTTGCAATATCGGGTTCCCGTAACAATCGCGATTTCCCACAGCAGCTATTTGCAATCCATTCGATTCATCAGCGACATTATAAATTGCTGAAACCTGCAATTTCCCGTTTATTCCGTCGGCAATATTTACTACCGGCGAAATCTGCGAACCCACATAACGACCACGACTCAGCGAGCTTACTCCCGAAAATTGTAATCCGTTAAGCGAGTCTGTCGACAAGTTACTCACCAGTGAGAACTGCACACCATTCCCAATTCCTGTAAGTGTGTTATGAATCAGTGCCAGTTGCATGCCGTTTAAATCGTTACGGCAATAGTTTGTTAAACCTGCTGCTTGTAAGCCCGTTACATGATTGAAAACCAGATTTGCCCCGGGACTGATCTGTGTACCGCTAACGCTGCCGTTTACAATATTTAGTAGTCCGCCAAACTGAAATCCGAGCATATTGCGGCGTACAATATTCAAAAGCAACCCGATTTCAACACCCGAAACGGCTCCAACATAGCCACCGGGAATATTTAATGAAGTTGAATACTTCATGTTGCGGCTGTGCCATAAATCGCTGCCTATAAAGGGCAGTACCGACAACTGAAACTCTTTTTTTTCAAGGTCATGATATTCAATGGTATCGCTGACAGGCCTGATTTTAAAAGCATCGGAGAACCCAACTGCAGCAACGCTGTCATGGTCGTAAGGCGTTGGCTCAAGCATTGGCACCTTTATAATCACGTCGGGTGTTCTTGTCAGTGGCTGCATTTCGAGAATAAATCCCGGAGTCGGTTTTTCAAGTTTCAGTAGGGTATCGTAATAACCATTGGCTGTAACTTCGATGTAACATGGGTATTCATTACAAATTACGGTAAAATTACCGGCGCGGTCGCTGCGCCATCTACTTCGTTGCTGGTTCGAAACGCGGGCATTGGAAATCCCGCTGCGTGTTCTCGAATTAATTACCTTACCACTCATTGATTGCTTTTGTTGGCTTACTTTCTTCAGAATAATGTGGGTTCCCGATTCCAACATCTGAATATTGTTGCCGCATAGAGTGGTAATAATTTTCCGTATGGTTTGTTGTTCTGCGTATATACTGACAATAGAATCCTGATTAATAGCATCGTTCCCATAAGAAAAACTGAAGTTTCCGAGTCGTTCAATTTCTGTTAAGGCTTTATGCAGGCTGATATTCCGGAATTCAACCGTGATTTTTTTATCCAGAATATGACTCTGCCCAATAACTATTTCACTCTGAGCAAGCATCAGGAGCAAAAGTACCAAATGCAGGAACAGGGTTTTATTCGGCATATAGCATGAATTGTTGTCCCTGTTTTTCAACCCGCAGACCAAGGGTTAAAGCAATAACATTCAAGACTTTATCGGCTTGTTCGTTTGTGAATGAGGAGGTAAGTCTCATTTGCCTGATGCTACTGTCGGCTATTCCGATTTGACATCCGTACGCTTTTTCGATAGCCGAAATAACATCGGGCAGGGGAGTGTTATAAAACGAAAGTCTGTTTTCGACCCAGAACACTTCGTTTCCACTTCCTGCGGTTTTAATAATTTCGTTGCTGTCAGCCTTGCACAAGGCTTTCTCACCCTTGTGAAGGCTTACACTGTTTTCGTCTTTATTTTGTTTCACCATAACAGAACCTTCTTCTACCCATACCATTACATCACCACCGGGTTGGTTGCTGACTAAAAATCGGGTTCCCGTTACCCGGATTTCGGTGGATGCGGTTTTTACAATAAATGGTTTTTGCTTGTCTGATGACACCTCGAAAAAAGCCTCTCCGTTCAAACTGACTTCACGGGTATTTTGACTGCCAAAATTCGCAGCATATTTAATTTCGGAGTTTTTATTCAGTGTAATCTTACTTCCATCACCCAGTTGTGTATGGCCAATACTATCGGTAGCGGTAAAACTCAGCCACTGGGTTTCGACCCCCGATTTTTTACCAAGCATAGTAACAATACCCACTGATACAATTATCAGACAGGTAACGGCTGCGGCATACAACAGGAGTTTGTAAGAAAATCGTGATCTACTATTGTTTGCTGAAATCTTATGTCTCGTTTTAATAAGGGCTGCCTCAGTATCGAAGGATTCTGTCCCCGAATGAGTCTTATAAATCAAAAGAAACTGCCTGTATAAACGGGAAAATCCAACATCATTGGCCAGACGTTGTTTTACCTCTTCAACCTGTTCTGCCGTAAGTTTGTCGGCAATAAAGGCAGCCAGTAAATCGTAATCGTATGTGTTTGGTTCCTGCATTTTATACTCTGACAGCTAAATTCATAAATACCCCTATTTGAATACCTCAAATAAATTAATCCCCATAATTATTATAATCGGCAAATAGTCCTTCAATTCTTCCCTGAGATGTTTCAGCGCGTGGCCCATTTGGTTTTCGACTGTTTTAACCGAAATATTTAGTTTATCGGCTATTTCCTGATAGCTCAATCCCTGATTCCTGCTTAATTGAAACACCTGGCGGCGCCCTTCGCTGAGCGAGTTAATGGCGAATTGTATTCTTTCCTGCAATTCAGCAACCAAAAGTGGGTTAACATCGTGCAATTCCGATTGACTATATTGCACTTCTCCGGCATATTTCTGTTGCACTTTTCGATGTTCGAATAAATTAAACACTGCATTTCGGGTCGCTGTAAACAGGTAGGACTTTATCGAAATTGTAATGTCTGTCTGATTACGTTGTGTCCAAAATCTGGCAAACAGGTCCTGAACAATTTCTTCTGCGTCTTCGGCGGTGCAACCCAACATACATGCATACCGGCACAATCTTGCATAGTAAGCCCTGAAAAGCTGATCGAAAGCAGCTTCAGCCCCATTTTTCAATTGTTCCATTAACAAACAGTCTTCCACCAAGAAGCGATTTATTGGCGTAAAATTACATTATTTACATTAAGAAATTGATTCCGTTGAAATAAGATTTTCGAAATGAATTAAACCTGCCTGATTCCGGTATGTGAATTATTTGCGGGGCTCTTCATCCAAGCCGTTCAGGTGATCCTCAAGAATTTGAAACAGGGTTTCGGAGCGAAGCGGTTTGCAGATATAATCGTCGAAGCCCAGACGCATGTATTTCGACCGGTCGGTGGGAAGTGCGTGCGCGGTTTGAGCAATAACCGATGCATTCGATTTCATCTCCTTCAGCTTATTCAAGGTATACATGCCATCGCCGTTAGGCATCTGAATGTCAAGCATAATCAAATCAATATCCGGGTTTTTCCGGCAAATCGAAAGTACTTCGTTCCCGCTGCGGGCTTCAACAATATTAACCCCCGTAACCTGCAGCAATGCCCGGTAGTAAAACAAAACATCATCAACATCGTCGGCTACTAAAATCGTCTTGCCTTTAAATAGGTTCTTGTATTTGTTTAGTTGCATCATCCTTCACTTAACTTGAATCATTTCTAGAATAGGTAACCCGTCCTCACAAATTTAGATATTAATTCTTACTAAAAAAGTCAAGCTTTCCTTTTTGTTTCCATAAAATAATAAAATTAACAGTTCATTAAAATTACCAATTTTATGAAAAAGATGTAGTTTTTTGAAAATCATTACATTATATTCGCACATGGCTTGAACCAAAGTGAAAAAAAATTGTTTGACAAAAAACTTAGTATGCCACACGATAAACTATTGTCCGGAAGTGTAAGTGCGATTTGGTTTGATGAATATTATAAGCAATTCTGCGAAGACCCGGAAAGCCTGAGCAGCGACTGGCGCAATTTTTTTGCAGGTTTCGAATATGCAACCGAAAGCACTGCAATGGATGGTGGCTCCCATTGGGTTTCCAAAGAGTTTAAAGTAGCGCATCTGATTGACGATTACCGGAAGCGCGGTCATTTGTTTACACAAACCAATCCGGTGCGTACCCCCCGAAAATTTTCTCCAACGCTTGATTTTGTAAATTACGGCCTGAGCAACGAAGACCTCGATCAGGAGTTCGAAGCGGGTATGCTCATTGGTTTGGGAAAATCCAGCCTGAGAAACATAATTCAAAAACTACAAAAGACCTATTGCAGCAACATTGGGGTTGAGTATATGTATATCCGCAATCCCGAGGTTGTCGAGTGGCTGACCACTTATATGGAAACTGCTTCGAATACCCCTGATTTTAGTGTTAGCGTTAAGACCGATATTTATAAGGCTATCGAAAAAGCAGTTGATTTTGAACAGTTTATACATCGGCGTTTCCCTGGGCAAAAACGCTTTTCGCTCGAAGGTGCAGAAGCATTGGTACCCGGCTTGCAGTTTCTTATCGATGAGGCTGTATTGCTGGGCGTGGAAGAAATAGATTTTGGTATGGCCCATCGTGGCAGACTCAATGTGCTAACGAATATTATGCAGAAACCCTATGAAAATGTTTTCAGGGAGTTTCTTGCAAAAGAATACAGCGAAAACGATTTTCTTGGTGATGTGAAATATCACCTGGGATACCAGAGCTGCGTCACGGTACAGCAGAAGAATATCGAGCTGAACCTGCTGCCCAACCCTTCGCATCTCGAGGCGGTAGGAGGGGTTTTGCAGGGTTTTGCCCGCGGTAATGCCGACCGTAAGTTTGGCAGCGATTTCAACAAAGTATTGCCGGTGCTGATTCATGGTGATGCAGCAGTTGCTGCTCAGGGGGTGGTGTACGAAGTAATTCAGATGTCGCAACTCGACGGTTATAAAACCGGCGGTACCATCCACTTTGTAATAAACAATCAGATTGGATTTACAACCAACTACCTCGATGCCCGATCGAGTATTTACAGTACGGATATTGGAAAGGTTACCCGATCTCCGATTTTCCATGTAAACAGCGACGATCCGGAAGCACTGGTGTATGTGGTGCAGATGGCGGTTCGCTATCGTCAGCGGTTTCACACCGATGTTTTTATCGATGTGCTGGGGTATCGTAAATATGGACACAACGAAGGCGACGAGCCCCGTTTTACTCAGCCGGAACTTTATGATGCCATTGCAGCACATCCCAATGTAAAGAAAATATACGCTGCTCAATTGGTTGCCGAAAATGCATTCAGTCAGGCTGATATCATTCAATCAGAAAAAGTGGTTGTCGATACCCTAGACGCCGCTTTTACATTGGCAGGAAGTCAAAACAGGGTCGATTTTTTTAAATTCAATCGTGATAACCAGCCAGTTGACAATGCCCTGAAAGCCGATACGACGCGTATAAAAGAATTGGCACAACAGATTTTCTCCTTGCCAGCCGATGGTGGTTTTATTCCCAAAGCATATAAAATAGCCGAAGCGCGCCTGCAACGTGCAGCTGATGATAAACTCGACTGGTCGATGTGCGAAATGCTGGCTTATGCGCAGGTAGTTACTTCGGGCAGGAATGTTCGGCTCAGTGGACAAGATTCGATCAGGGGGACATTTTCGCACCGTCACTCGGCATTTTTTATAAACGATACACGAAACCAGTATTTTCCGCTTAATAGTATTACCGGTTACAACGATGCCAGATTCAATGTGTGGAATTCGCTGCTGTCGGAATATGGTGTGCTGGGTTTCGAATATGGTTATGCCCTGGCTGACCGCAATGCATTGGTTATTTGGGAAGCCCAGTTTGGCGATTTCAACAATGTGGCGCAGGTAATTATCGACCAGTATATTTCATCTGCCGAGGCAAAATGGGGTGTGCAAAATGGTCTGGTGCTTTACCTGCCTCATGGTTACGAAGGTCAGGGTCCGGAACATTCCAGTGCCCGTATCGAACGTTTTCTTCAGTTGGCTGTTAACGGAAATATGCAGGTGGTACAACCGGTAAGCCCTGCCAACCTCTATCACATCCTACTACAACAGGCGTCAAACCCGGTGAAGCCTTTGGTGGTGTTTACTCCAAAAAGTCTGTTAAGACACCCCGCTGTTACCGCTACATTTTCGGAATTAAGCGATAACACCTTCCGAAAGCTTTTGGTTGAATATCCCACCGATCCATCACTGGTGAAACATCTTGTGTTGTGCAGTGGTAAGGTATATTACGATTTAAAGGATAAACAGAAAGAACTCAATGATACCTCACGTTGTATTGTCGCTGTCGAAATGTTACACCCATTCCCGTTGAAGGAAATCGAAACTGTAATAAACTCTTTTGAGAATCTGGCCGAAGTGCTTTGGGTTCAGGAAGAGCCTATTAACATGGGTGCGGCCTATTATGTGGTTCGCGAAATGCGTGACCATAAAACCCGTGTTGCTGCTCGACCGGCCAGTAGTAGTCCGGCGGTAGGACTTATGGAGCAACATTTGCGTCAACAAAAAAAGCTGATTGATAAAGCCTTTGGTTTTTGTAATTGTGTGCGACGATACGATTTTTGCGATATGCAATGTTCAAATTTTGATAACCACGAAACGCATGAAGATTGAAATTAAAATTCCCAGTCCCGGTGAATCTATCGAGGAGCTTGAATTGGTAGAGTGGCTGGTTGCCGACGGCAGTACTGTTGAGAAGGATCAGGAACTGGCGACTCTTGAATCGGAAAAAGCTAGCCTGATACTGGTGGCCTCCAGCACAGGAGTCATACATATTTTGCTGAAAGCACCCGCATTGGTTAAGGTTGGAAGTACAGCTTGTGTTATCGATGAGGCGAAAATTCCGGCATCAGGTTCGAACCCGGTTCAGAAATCCGTCGGAAGCGCCATAATCTCCGAAAGCCATGTCGAAGTTTTTCAGGCCGAGTCTAAAACCAGGGTTTCTCCCGTAGCGCGCAAACTGGCTGAATTAAACGCAATCGATATTGAGAAGCTTGCACACCAGGGCGACCGAATTTCGAAAGCCGATGTGGTTAAAGCTATGCGCCGGAAATCGACTGAGAGCCGCGAAGAGAAAGTTCCCATGTCGCAGTTGCGTAAAAAACTCAGCGAAAAGCTGGTATCGGTACAGCTAAACACGGCCATGCTAACTACCTTCAACGAAGTTGATATGTTCCCCGTGCTCGAACTCCGGAAAATGTATGGCGAAAAGTTTCTGGCACAATATGGAGTGAAATTGGGACTCATGTCGTTTTTTACAAAAGCAGTTGCATTGGCTTTGAATGATTATCGCAATGTAAATGCGGCCATTAGCGGAAACGATTTGGTTTTTTATAAATACGCCGATATCGGTATTGCAGTTCAAACCAATAAAGGTCTCATGGTTCCGGTGTTGCGCGATGTTCAGGATTTGAATCTCCCCGAAATTGAACAACAAATATTTTTAATGGCCGAGAAAGCCCGAAATGCAAGAATCAGCCTTGACGATCTGAAGGGAGGAACTTTTACCATTACCAATGGAGGTGTTTTTGGCTCATTACTTTCTACACCAATTATAAACCCTCCGCAATCTGCCATACTGGGAATGCATACCATTCAGGAAAGACCGGTAGTACGCGATGCACAGATAGTAATTCGCCCAATGATGTATGTGGCATTGTCGTACGATCACCGCATTATCGATGGCCGCGATTCGGTTGGTTTCCTGAAAACCGTAAAGAATTTAATTGAAAACCCCAAAGAACTTTTTGATTTCGGCTCTTTGGGGTCGTAGTTTCTTCTAAAACCGAGTTTTCTATCCTTACTTTTTATTCAGGTAATCAACAGCTTCTGCCGCGGCATCAAGACAAGGTTTTGCACTAATTTCGGAGCCTACGGCGTTTTTCATCCAGATTTGTGGTATTAATTTACCCTGCGAAAACATTCGGGTAATTTCGTTTGCTATATTCTTGCCTTCAACATAGTCTTCTATCTGATATTCAATAAGATGACCCACCGGATAATTCGAGAGGTGAAGGGGTGCATCAATCATGTGCGAATAAATTGCCAGGATGGGGGAGTCCTTAACCCCGAAAACCGGAGCATAATATTCGTTCCATACCTTGATAGCGATATCGGTTACAGCGTTTTTCAATTGTTCGGGAGTGGCATCGGGGTTTTCGTACATCCATTTCCACACGCGTTGATCCACCAGGCTTACACCCATAATTTCGTACACCGACCAGCAGTTGTCGAGCGCGTTCAGTGCTTCGAGTTCTTCTTTTCCGGTACTGATTTTCACACCCAGTAATTCCAGATCCTTGGCCTGAAACAGGAACGCTACAGCTTCGGTAAATGCTGTGTTTGGAACGCCATGAAGCATGTAGAACGGTACGTTATGCAGGGTAATGGTTTGCTCTACACAATGGCCAAATTCATGAACAGCAATGTTGTAGCCTTTATAATCCATCCCATTGGCTCCGATACGGGTTCTCAAATGGGCATTGTAGGCTTTTCCTTCGGCTCCCCAGGCATGCCCGGCACCCCGTGATGCATCTACCGATATTTTTGATGAGATCCATTCGGCAGTTTGTTTGTCCCATCCCAGTTTAACCAATATTACCGGTAATTCTTTGGCAAAGGCCGCTTCATTTGGAAAGCGTTTTGTGGTAATGGCACTGAGTTCATCTTCGTTAATAGTACTACGTGATTTAAAGCCGTCGTACCAGATATCAAAAGGCTGCAAGTCGCGCCCTAACCGTGCTTTAATAATTCCGGCAACATCTTTCATTACAGGGGATGAAATATAATCGATAAATAATTTTTCGGTTTCTTCGAGCGACAATTCCATACTGCCATCGAACGCGCGTTGAATGTAAGTTGGATATACCGGATTGTATTGATCCATGTCTTTCATTGCCTTGAACACATTCAGAAGGTGCTGGTACCTGACATCCGTTTCGCGTTCCGCAGCAATCGACGCACCATCCTTATACACGGTATTGCTTTTAGGATTCCAGCTTAATGCGTTATTGTTAATTACATCTTTTGGTATTGTCTGATTAATAATGTGCAGCATTACAGTGTAAATCAGCTGTTGTTTTTCGAAGCCCCGTTCCGCATTGTAGTTCGATTTCAGTTCGTCGCGGAGTCCCCAGTGGCTTATCAGTTTCATATCGGCAGGGAAGAGGTTCTCGTTTTTCTCGTTTACCAGTTTCCCCATCATAATATTATATTCTGATATATATGTGTCTGCATTGGTGGTTGCAACCGAAGCAGCCTGAATCAGCGATGCCGGAACACGTTGGGTAAACATGTCACCCATTCGGGCGTACGCCCACTCCCGGGCTGTCCAGCTTTCGCCGAGTTGTTTTTTCTCAGCCAGTGTATAAGCCGGAAAGTTTAGTGCAGTGAGAAATGCAATTTTATTTTCGAAAAAATCATCCGATAAATGAGCTCCCGGCGAATAGGCTCCAAACATTTCATCAACAGGATGCAGTTCGCCCATATCGAGATGCAGGGGCTCCATAAGGCCAATCACCATTTGGTTGTTGCCACCATAGAGTACCTCGAAATTGCGTTCCAGTTTAAGAAATACGGTATGAAGTTCTGCCGTATCACCTATAAAACTATTCTTACAGAATTCTTTGAAATTGTCGGTAGTACCATCGGTTTCCTGCCAAAGACCGGCAATTTGCTTAACCCCGCGCTCAATGCGTGTTTTCTGATTTGGGAAACTGTCGCTAAGGGTTTTAATGGTTTCCTCTATGGTTTTTTGGCCTATAAAGGCAGCAGGGGTGGGGTTCTCGGTGGTTTTCCTTCCGCATGCAGCAACGAGCAGGCATATAATGAGTGCTCCCGGGATGATTTTTTTCATAGATTGTGTTTTTTATTTTAAAACAATGAATTTATAAGTTTGTCGGAGGCCATGTTGGGAATGCTTATTTTTAAATTAGGATTTTTTTCCATTGCCCGTTGAATTGCAAACACAGCTCCTTCGTTTCGGGCCCAGCTGCGACGGCTGATACCATTGTTAACGTCCCAGAAAAGCATCATTTCGAGCCTGCGGTCAGCCTCATAACTGCCATCGAGTACCATGCCAAACCCTCCGTTTATTACTTCGCCCCATCCAACACCCCCGCCATTATGTATCGAAACCCAGGTAGCCCCGCGGAACGAATCGCCAATCACATTTTGTATGGCCATATCGGCAGTAAACCGGCTGCCATCATAAATATTGGAGGTTTCGCGGTATGGTGAGTCCGTCCCTGAAACATCGTGATGATCGCGTCCAAGCACAATGGGAGCACTGATTTTTCCTTCACGAATGGCTGTGTTAAATTCTCGCGCAATTTCGATGCGACCATTGGCATCAGCATATAAAATTCTGGCTTGTGAACCCACAACCAGTGCATTTTTTTTTGCTTCGCGAATCCATTTTATATTATCGTGCATTTGCTGCGAAATTTCGTTGGGCGATTCAGCAGCAAGGCGGGTCAGCACACCGAGTGCAATATTGTCGGTAGTGTCGAGATCCTCGGGCTTCGACGAGCAGCATACCCAGCGAAATGGTCCGAAACCATAGTCAAAGCACATGGGGCCCATGATGTCCTGCACATACGACGGGTACCTGAATGAGATTCCGTCAGCGGCCATGATGTCGGCTCCGGCGCGTGAACTTTCGAGTAGAAACGCATTGCCGTAATCGAAGAAGTACATTCCCTTGCTGCAGAGTGTGTTGATAGCTTTTACCTGCCGCTTGAGGCTTTGGTGAACTTTTTCACGGAAAATCTCAGGCTGTTCAGCCATCAATAGGTTCGATTCTTCAAGGCTGAGACCAACCGGATAGTATCCCCCTGCCCATGGGTTGTGCAGCGAAGTCTGATCAGAACCCAAATCAACTTTTATGTTTCGTTCGGCAAGCCGTTCCCACAAATCAACAACATTGCCCAGGTATGCCACCGACCGCGCCTGTTTTAATGAAACGTATTTCAAGGCGACATCAATGGCAGTGTCAACATTGTCGCTGATTTCGTCGACCCAGCCCTGCTCATGACGCTTGTGTGCGGCCTTAGGATTTATTTCGGCTGTAATGCTTACAACACCCGCTATATTTCCTGCTTTTGGCTGGGCTCCGCTCATACCACCGAGACCGGAGGTAATAAACAGCTTTCCTTCGGGGCCTTCGCCAGATTTCGAAATTTTACGGCTTGCATTCAATACGGTAATTGTAGTACCGTGTACAATTCCCTGCGGCCCGATATACATATAGGAACCTGCGGTCATTTGCCCGTATTGTGAAACGCCGAGCGCATTGAATTTTTCCCAGTCATCGGGTTTTGAATAGTTGGGAATAACCATACCGTTGGTTACTACACAGCGCGGAGCATCTTTGTGCGAAGGAAACAGCCCCATGGGGTGACCCGAATACATCACCAGGGTTTGCTCGTCGGTCATGTTTGCCAGATATTGCATGGTGAGCAGGTACTGTGCCCAGTTTTGAAAAACCGCCCCATTGCCACCATAAGTAATCAGTTCCTGCGGATGCTGGGCAACGGCCTTATCGAGATTGTTGCTTATCATCAGCATGATGGCTGCAGCCTGTTGCGAACGATGGGGAAACCACGAAATATCGCGTGCGAAAATTTCGTAATCAGGAATAAAACGATACATGTAAATACGGCCATAGGTCTCCAGTTCTTCTTTGAATTCCTCGGCTAATACCGGATGCCATTCAGGTTTAAAATACCGTAGTGCATTTCGGATGGCTAGTTTTTTCTCGTCTTTACCTAAAATGTCTTTTCGCTTGGGAGCATGATTTAACGAAGTATTAATTGTTTTTTTTGACGGAAGTTCTTGCGGGATACCTTCCAGAATCATTTGCTGAAACTGCTCTTTACTAATCATAGTCGTCGCTTATTAAAAGGGTAAAAATAAAAAAAACCTGTGGTTTGACCGCAGGTTTTTTATTTGTTTTTACCTTACTTTATTCTTTAGTCATCGAAATTTTTTGGGTGATGTTGGTTTGATAGTCTTCGTCAAAATAGGTTCTTTCAATAGCCATTTCATCTTTATATAGTTTCAATATAGTGAATTCTTCCCATTCTTTCCAAACTTGGTTTTCATCTTTGGCTCTCATTCTCAATGTTTCGCCATTATTTGTTAACTCCCATTCCGCTTCAAAAGATATGCGCAGATTAAAAAATACAAAGCTCGCAGTTCCAGTCCCGTCTTTTTCGAAGGTATATTTTGGGTCTAAACTCGAAATGTCTTGGGCTGTACCATTATTAAGGATTTCGGTTACAGTCCATTCACCGGCCAGTCGGCTCTTCTTCGACAATAAACTGATTGACGGGCCTTCTTCGTAGGGTTGGCATGATGAAAATACGAATGCAAATACTGCGATTGCAATTCCGAAAATACTAGCTCTTTTCATAGGATTCTGTTTTAAGTTATTGTTTAATGTATCTTTTCTCAACACTTGATTCAGTACGGATTTGATTGCTTCGCTCAAGCACCAGCCACATTTCGCTATTTGTCAAACGGGTTACATAATAATCCTGACAAAGACTGTCACCGGTAAGCATGTACGAAATATGCCGGTTATCGGGGTTGTATTGCCAACTACCGTTTTTCGAATAGGTAAGTTCTCCGTTACGGTAGCATTGCATTTCGAAAACCGATTGCTCTCCGAAATTGAGAATATATTGCGATTCTTCGTTGAACAACGAATCATCGGGCAAGTCGTTAATCAGGGCTGTTTCGAGAGTCCAAGCTCCGTTGATACGCGATTCAACCGATCGAAGACTCAGATAGGAACCCTCTTCGAAACTGGTACAGGAGCTGATAAAAATGAGGGCAAAGAATGCAAAAATCAGTAATCTTGTTTTTCTCATTTTACTTTTGATAAAATTCCTGACAAATCTAAACGAATTTATTTATAAAACAAAATCCCGGTTTTGCCGGGATTTTGTAATGCGTTTTTTAAGGATTTTATTCCACGATCAGTTTTTTAATACCGAATCCGTTTTCACCTTCGATTCTGATGAAATACAAACCCGAAGCCAGCGAACTGATGTCGATACTTCCATTGAAACTGTTGATTTCACTTGAATAAACAGTTTTTCCTTCAGGAGTAACGATACTCAGCGATTTTAGGGGTAATTCCGAAACAACCTGAATTACGTCAGTGGCCGGATTGGGATAAATGGTAGTACTTCTGCTTAATTCGGTTTCGATGGCTGTCGATTCCACAACATCCGAAGGAATACGGTAGTTAAGTGTGAATGCTCCATAAGAATACAGCATAACACCAATAATATCGTAATGTGTACCCACTACTTCCTGAAATGTAAAGGCTCCGTTGTCTTTGCAGGTCAATGCGCCACTGCCATCGTTAACGGTCCATTCTCCATACGTATTCTGAAGAGTCATACATTCGGCATTCTGAACTTTAATCAGAACGCTTTCGTACATTTCGGTTCCAGCGGCAGCGGTAGTAACAACAACGGGCGGGGGAACAACCTCACCGATTGAAGTAACCTGATAATACGAAATGGTGGTTAACTCAGTCATTTCGAAATATTCCGAAACCTTACCGGTAACCATAACCTTATCGCCAATGGCAGGTGTATTGTTCAGGTCGAAAATATACAAGCCATTCCATGCGCCATTGTCGTCCTGTACGAAATAACCTTCACCATAGGGTGTACCGTTAAATGAAGCAGTAACAACGCCTTCGATAGTAACAGTCTGATTTACAAGGGGCGATGCATAGGGTGAGGTTTCGCTGAACTGAATGTCATAAATCGGAGTGATATCAGGGCCGCTGAGGTCAACAGTAAAGGTTGAAGTTGCAGTAACAGCAGGACTCAGTGGTGCATTCGACATATTCACCAGTTGTGCGTTCAAAGTATGCGATCCATCAGTCATGCCGGTTATGGCAGCGGTTGTTGTTGTAATATAAGTTATACTGCCACCATCAAGCTGGTATGCAATTTTTCCATCAGTACCCAGTGTAAAATTCGAAACTGTAAATACAGCTGTTGTTCCAGCACTGTACACGGTGGATGCATTGGCAGGGCTGGTAATCGAAAGCATTGGAGTGCTACTTACTCCAAGATCAATTACATCCGCTGCGTCCCGGGGTAATAATTTACGTTCACTAAACGCAAAATCAGCCACACCGGTTACATTGTAGGTGTTGCCCAATACAGGGGTGTAATCATACAGTAAGTCATCAACCAATATAGCTCCAGAACCATCATTAACGGCCCATTGTCCGTAACTGTCGGGAGCTGCTGAATTAACGCCCTCAATCTGAACCAGTACTCCTTCGTACATTTCGGCACTGGCATCAGCAGTGGTTATTTCAGCTGGAGCACCAATGGTATTTCCCGAGTTAATCAATGTAAATGTGGCAAACGAAATTTCGGTCAGGTTATTATATTCGGCAACGGTACCGTTAACCCAAACAGAGTCGCCCACAGCGGGACTCGGGGTGGTGTTGAAATAAACATATACACCATTCCATGCTCCAACACCGTCCTGTATCCAGAATTTATCTCCGTTTTTAGCAACTACAACGCCCCTGGTGGTAACTTCCTGACCAACCAGTGGAGAATCACCTGAAGCTTCAGTAGTATATTGTATACTATAAATGGTGTTGTATTCGGGAACGCTGGTGTTAACTGTGAAGCTAACCTGAGCTGTTACCGCTGGGCTTAGCGGGTTGTTGCTCATGTCAACCAGTTCGAGTGCAACCGTGTGCAATGCTTCCGAAAGACCAGTGAGTGCAATCGGGCTTGCAGTTGTGTATTGAGCACTTCCTCCGTCAACAACATATTTTACTCGTCCTTCGGTTCCTAAATCAAAATTAGTTACATTGAATGCCACATTAACGTCGGTTGTATTTATAGTGGCATTGTTGGCAGGTGATGAGATATACAAATAAGGTTCTGTTGATGAAAACTGTGTCCACGATATATCGTCGATGGTAATCTGACTGTTAAAATCGCTTTCGCCAACGCATTTAATCATCATGGTAAAGCTACCTGCCACATTGATATTGTCAACTGCAAAAGTGTAGATGGTTTCGTCGGCACCGGTAAAAGCACCAAAGCTTTCGGAAGTACCTGCAAGTTGTCCGTTTATGTAAAGTTCCAGCTGACGGGCTGTAGACCCGGTAAAGGCTTTACGCATTTTTACCTCGAAGCTGGCAATACCACCAGGGATTTGGCCTGATTCGAGCTTGCTGTCGGATGCACGACGGAGCATCAACCCGGTTCCGTTAATCGGATAATCACCTTCGTTGCGTGAATGATAGTAATTCCAGGTTATATCGTTATTGCCTACGAAAGAACCATCTCCATAAGTTGCTGTAGCAGTGCTGTTGTCGAAAGGTTCCATGCCACCGGGTGTAGTTTCCACACAAGTGAATGTAACTACGTCTGTAACTGCCGGGTCAAGAGCGTTATTACTCATGTCAACCAGTTCGAGTTCCACGGTATGTTCAGCATAGCTTAATCCTGTCAGTGCTATGGCGTTTGTGTTGGTTTGGTACGTGGTAGCACCACCGTCAACGCTTATAGCTACTTTCCCTTCAGTACCTAAATCGAAATTAGCTACTGTAAATGTAATGTTGACAGCATCGCTATTAATATTCTGACCTTCAGTAGGACTGGTTATTGTAATTGTTGGGTCGGTCGAAGGTATTTCGTAAATTACGTTCAGCGTAACTAAAACAGCCGGGTCTAAGGCTGTGCCTTCCATGTCAACCAATTGCAGTTGAATGGTGTTGTTGCCTTCGGTAAGACCAGAGATATTGATGGGGCTGGTGGTGGTATATGACGGAGCACCGGAATTGAGAATGTATTCAACCTCACCATCAGTACCCAGCTCAAAATTTGCCACTTCGAAAACAACACTTACATTGTCGGCATTCACAATTGCATTATTTGCAGGTGAAGTAACATTAAGTTCGGGGTTAAGCTGAACTGTTCCCCAAAGCTCAAGACTGGCATTTGCCAACAGGTTGGCGCCACCGTTTTCTGTATACACAATGTTGTCGATAATAACGCTGGCAGTACCTGCCCAACCTGCTGTAACATCGTAGAAACGAATTCTGATTACAGCGGTGGTTGCTCCTGCAGGAACAGTTCCTGTCAGGGTGTTGGTTTGCCAGTCAACTCCATCGGCTGAGTACCCCGTTGCATAATTCGAGGGAGGGGTGATGTCGGTTCCCCAGAAAATGCCAATACGGCATCTGCCGGCAGGATCGTTGTCGAGAACATCGACCGAAGCCGAAAATGAAGCACCTGCAGTTACAGCAATCGGATCAGAATCAATGTCCTGATTGTCAACACTTGTCCAGGTCATCAATGCAGCTTTCGACCCATCACTGACGTCACCGGTTTCCTCAACGGCAGTAAGCGCCGATGTGGTAATGGTCCAGTTCGTGGGAACGGTCTGTGCCATAACAAAGCCGAAGGCAACCATTCCCAGAATTAAAAAGATAGCTTTTTTCATAAGAGATTAATTTGATTATTTTCGATACAAAATTATTCCTTTTAATAACAGGAATCTGTTCAAAAGGTTAAATATTATTAGAATTTATTAACGGTTTTTAACTATTCCGTAATACCCAAAATGCTTTTATCAACGAGAATCCTCCCACAAAATTCACAGGGAATGATTTTCTTTCTTGAATTGATATCTAACTGGCGCTGGGGCGGAATCTTTGCAAAGCAACCACCGCAGGCATCACGTTCAACGGTTACAACAGCCAGGCCATTGCGGGCATTGTTGCGGATACGGTAGTAGGCATTGAGGGTTCTTGAGTCAATATAGGCTGCAACTTTATCAGCCTCATCTTTCAATTGTTGCTGATCTTTATAATTCTCTTTCACAATTTCTTCGAGTTCGGCCTTTTTTTGTTGCAAATCCTGTTTACGTTCTTCAAGCTGATCGAGCGATTCTTTGATAACAAAGTTTTTGTTTTCGATGGCAATATTGTACTCTCTGATTCTTTTTTCGAACAGTTCTATTTCGAGGGTTTGAAATTCAATTTCTTTCGAAAGCGCATCATACTCACGATTGTTACGAACATTCATTTGCTGAGACTCATATTTTTTAATAAGCGACTGTGCACTCAGAATCTCGGTTTTTTTACCTGTGATTTGCTCGTTCAGGTTTTTTATGTCGTTTTCGAAATTTCCAATTCGGGTTTCCAGACCGGTAATTTCGTCTTCGAGGTCCTGTACTTCGAGGGGTAATTCGCCCTGAAGCATTTTTATTTGGTCAATTTTGCTGTCGATGAGCTGTAATTGATATAAATACCGGAGTTTATCCTCTATGCTGAGGCTTGTATTTTCCTGCGTTTGCGCTGTTTTTACCATTTCAGATAAATTTTATCGGATTCGTATTAATATTTGAAAAACGGACTGCAAATGTAGAATTTATTTTTGAAAGTAAATCATAAAAAATCTCTTTTGTAAATTGTTCACTTTCATAATGCCCGATATCGAGCAGCCATAACTTTCCTTCAGCTTGAAAATATTGGTGGAAGCCAATTTCGGCAGTAATAAAAGCATCGGCTTTCGAAGCAAGTGCAGCCGGTATTAGCGATGCCCCACTGCCACCGCATAGAGCCACCCTGCGGATATTTTCCGGCAACATTTTATTGCTTTTCACGGTGCTGCAACCAAATATCTCTTTGATTAATCTGAGAAACTGCCTTCCCGAAATCGTTTGTTGTAATTCGCCAATGACGCCCAGTCCCGATGATGGGTCGCTATTGCCCAGCGGAATGATGTCGTATGCCACTTCTTCGTAAGGATGTGCAGCCAGCATCGACTGAATCAGTCCGGGCAGGTGTGCCTTATGTACTATGGTTTCGATTCTGATTTCCGGTTCACGGTGCATTTCACCGGTGCTGCCAACATAAGGCTTGCAATTATCGCCTGCGCGGAAAGTTCCAAAACCGCTTGTATTAAAACTGCATTGGTCGTAGTTGCCAATATTTCCGGCACCTCCGGCAAACATGGCTTCGCGAACTGCATCGGCATGCGATTCAGGTACAAAGCATATCAGTTTTTGTAATCCCTGACTTGCCGGCATCAGGCATCGTGTATCTACCAAACCCAGTTTCTCTGCCATCCGGTAACTAACCCCGCCTTTAACCATGTCGAAATTTGTGTGTGCTGCATACACGGCAATGTCGTTTTTTACAGCATAAATAACGCATTCTTCCACCATGTTGCTTCCCGTAAGCTTACTCAGGGGTTTGAAAATTAGCGGGTGATGCGCAATAACCAGATTGCAGCCCGATTGAAAAGCTTCCTGCAAAACTTCAGGTGTGATGTCGATACTGAGCAGTACGCCTTTAATTTCTGATTCACGATTCCCTACCAGCAAGCCGCAATTATCGTAACTCTCCTGATATTGCAATGGGGCGAAGTCTTCGATTATTTTAAGAAGCTCTATTATTTTCATTCTTCATGATTTTTATAAGTGTGGAACAGCTGCCCTGACACTTGTACTCACCGTATAATTACAAGGTGTCGCGTATCTCGGTCAGCAAACTTTTGATTTCTTTCAACTTGCTTACCACTTCAAAATTACGGTCAACGTCATCCTTATTCTCGCGTATTTTCTTCTTTGCACCGGCAAGTGTCATTCCCCGCTCTTTTACCAGATGGTAAATCAGATGAAAGTTTTCGATGTCTTTTTTTGTAAATAAACGATTTCCCTTTTTATTCTTAAAAGGCTTAATTATTTCGAATTCCTTCTCCCAGAACCTTATTAGCGATGCATTGACATCAAACATGGCAGCTACTTCGCTGATTGAAAAATATAATTTTTCGATTTCTTTTTCTTTGTACGGCATATCATTCATTATTGCAGTATCAAAAATGCAAAATTTTGATGAAATTGCAAAAATAATTTTCGTTTAACTTACAATTTATTGAGGTCACCTAAAGAGGTTTTACATTGATGCGAGAATGTAAATAATTGAATTTCAAACAAATGCGATGTAATAAAAAAATCTGACAAAATATTTGGTGGATAAAAAAATAGCTTTAATTTTGCACCTCACAAGCGAGAGTAGCTCAGTTGGTAGAGCACGACCTTGCCAAGGTCGGGGTCGCGGGTCCGAGTCCCGTCTCTCGCTCTTTTTTATTGTCAGTTCTTTTGACATGTTGCCCGAATGGCGGAATAGGTAGACGCGTTGGACTTAAAATCCAATGACCAGCAACGGTCGTGCCGGTTCGATTCCGGCTTCGGGTACTATAAAAAAAGCGCCTTACAGATATAGGGCGCTTTTTTTTTATCTGGTTCGGCTTACTAGTGAGCGGTCTCAAAGGATTCTTCCATTTTATCTTCGAAATTCAAATTCTGCACTTTCCATTTATCATTGGGCTTGTACATGACAATAATAATTTTTACCGGCTGACGGTCGTAACGCAACATATAGGTGTATCTGCGGTAGGAATCGCCTGCATACTCTAATTTCATAAGTTCGTATCCATAGTAGTTGCCCAGTAATTTGCGAGATACTTCGAGCCGCTCTTTGATACTTCTGATACCATCCTGATTTGGGGCTATCAGTTCGTTGGTCGAGAACAGGTAATCGATGGCCTTATTCATATCGACCTTGAAGGTATCGAAAAAAACATCGATGATATCTTCGGCGTTTTGCTGTGCATGCAAAGCAGGTAATCCTGCAAATCCCACCAGGGCAACAATGATGATAAGTTTTTTCATAATATTTTTTTTCAAAGATATAAACTATGTATTACCGAATGCAGGATTCTGCAAAAAAAATGCCGTTATCGAAACAACAGCATGTATTGCATGAAAACGGGTCAGCGGGTCAGGGTAATCTGGTTTTCTTCAATCAGTTTGCGCATGTTAATCAGGGCATAGCGCATGCGACCCAGAGCTGTATTAATGCTTACGTTGGTGTGGTCGGCAATTTCCTTGAAACTCATGCCGCCGTAATGCCGCATAAGAACAACCTGCTTCTGATCTTCGGGCAGCAATTCGAGTACACTGCGGATATCGGTGCAGATCTGCTCATCAACCAAACGGTCTTCGATGTTGGCATCCGAAAACTTATGTGAATTAAACAAATCCACCTCGTTGTCATCGTTCGAGCGTGTATTCAGGTTACGCTCTTTCCTGAAATAGTCAATGGTGAGGTTATGGGCAATACGCATCACCCACGGTAAAAATCGTCCTTCGTCTTTATAGCGACCCGATCGCAACGACTGTATCACTTTCATGAACGTATCCTGAAACAAATCGTTGGCAACATCACGGTTGCGCACCGACATCATCAGGTACGTAAACACTTTCGATTTATGGCGTCTGATTAAGATTTCCATGCTTGCATCATCGCCTTTAACAAACCTCTCTACCAGTTCTTGATCCGTAAGTTTGCGAATGTCCATCTTCGTTAGGTTTTGGTTAAATGCGTAGATCTTTTCTTATAGCATGGTCTCCTTTCTTTTTAAGTTTTTTTATCTATACGTTACAACCCAAAAATGGTTGCGTAAATATACATGTTTTTTTACAACAGATAATCTTTTTACAAAAATTATACCTTAATTTTTAATAAAATCCGTGAATCACGTAACTCAGAGATTTTTACCTATAATGTAAGTTTTTGATATTGAGATGATGAATGTTGTAAACTCACACAGCACACGGTTATCGTAGAATCAATGCTCCCACGGAGACACAGTGCTCATTTGTAAAAATAAATTCAAAAATGTTCACCTGCCATTTTGATGCTATACTATGTAATTATTAAAATCACATGACGATAACATTTAGTGAACTAAGAGCTACTTACAACCTGTTGAATAATCAAGTACAGATGATTTATACCGATTTACCAGTGTATGGATCTTTGTATTTTTATCCTTCGAAACCTGTAGCCATATGAGAACCATCGCAGAAGGGTTTGCCCTGTGATTTGCCACAGCGGCAGATGTATTTATCCTGTCCGGCTTTCAACTCTTTGCCCTGCGCATCGGTGAGGATTACTTCTTTGGGAAGCAACAATGGCCCGTTGCTGAATACTTTAGCGGTTACACTGGTCGTCTCTTTTTTGTTGTCCATATCGTTTTGGTTTTGTTGTTTGTTTTTTAGTGCATCGTTCCATCGCCAGGTTAAAGCATCCGTCGGACACAGGTCTACAGTCTCAATTATTGCATCGGTTTCGGCCTGATCGAGTACAATCCATGGACGTTTATTCGGTCGGAAAACCTTTGGAAGCCGGGCAAAACATACCGTGCTGTGAATGCAAAGATGGGGTTGCCAGGTTACGGTAATATCTGCGTTACTGTAGTCTTTTTTTATTTTGTCCATGACGACTTTTTGGTTTATAACAAAAATACAGATTATTTGGTTCAGTAAATATTACATTTTTATTTTTAACTCCGTATACAAAAATGTAGTGTTGAAGCACTTGCTTATAAAGTTATAAGGGTTTATAATATAAAAATAATTTGAATGGCTTGTTGCGTTGAACAATTTGCGATATTTGCGGTTAGAAAACAAAATGAAGGCGCGAAAAATATATGCATTGTTTTTTGCCTTGCTGATATCAGCCGGTAGCATTGGTTTTTTTATAATTGACCACTATTGCAAACTGTGCCACATCGAAAAATTGGAATTCAGTGTGTTAAACGGCTCGGAACACGAACATCATCATCATGCCTGTACCCATGCTATTGGCGAATGTAATCAGTGTGCTTGCGAGACCAGCGACGATTCTGAATCATGTAGCAGCTATTATTTTACTGTTCCGGTTGTCCAGACAATTGTTTATGATAAAATTACTCCCGGGGTAATCGACCTCTTGCCCTTACTGAGTTTATATTTTGGTGAAACCGGATTGTCAGATAAAGGCAGAATAGCTGAATATAACAATAATAAACGACTTCATTTACCTCCTTTATTGGGTTTACTTAATCAGTCTGATCCCGAAAATGTCATGTCTTTCAGGTTATGAGAGCGCAATAGTGAATTGCTTACTGTTGTGTAATTTTAACTTGAAATACTATGAAACTCAAAACAATTTTATTAATAATAGCTTACCTGTGTATTGCTAATGCGGTATTTACTCAGGTAACAGGTAGTGTAAGCTACCGCGATGGCGGAAAGATTGTGCCACTTTCGGGTGCAAACGTATATTGGTACGCAACCCAAATTGGCACTGTGACCGATGTTTCCGGCAAATTTATCATCGAAAAACCTGAAAACGCCCGTTTGTTGATTGTGAGTTACGTGGGTTTTACCACCGATACTATTGCGATAAACCGAAAAACTCAACATATAGAGGTCGTGCTGACTGAGAGTAACCTGCTCGATGAAGTTACTGTGGGTGAACGTGCTAACACAACTACTTTCGACAGGCTTGATCCGCTGGTAACCCAGAAAATTAATGATGGCGAACTGAAGCAGGCCGCATGTTGCAATTTGGGCGAAAGCTTCGAAACCAATGCTTCGGTTGATGCAGCCTACAGTGACGCAGGTACCGGTGCCAAGCAGATTAAACTGCTGGGTTTAAGCGGCCGCTATGTGCAAATGATGACCGAAAACATCCCTAACTTTTACGGGCTGGCAACGCCCTATGGTCTGGAGTATGTTCCGGGTCCCTGGATGCAATCGATTGCCATTTCGAAAGGTACTGCCTCGGTAGTTTATGGTTACGAGGCTATGACAGGGCAGATTAATACCTGGTACAAGGAACCGCATCACAAGGCCGATAATTTTTATCTGAACCTGTTGGCCAGCGATGCCGGAAAGACAGAAATCAATACTGATTTTACGTATCGTCTAGGCAAAAAGGTATCAGGTATGTTGTTGTTTCATGGTGGTTACGACTGGACTGAAAACGACCATAACAACGATGGTTTTATGGATATGCCTCTGGTGAAACGGTATTTTTTATTTAACCGGTACAATGCCGAATGGAAGCCGGGTTTCGAATCGAAGTTCGGGGTTAAACTGCTTTATGAAGACCGTTCGGGTGGACAGCTCAGCGATATGCTTAACCCTTATGTGATTTCGATTGACACACGGCGTGCCGAGGCATTTTTTAAATCGGGTTATACCTTTGCAGGCGAGCCTCTCCAAAGTCTTTCTTTAATTTCTTCCTGGTCGTACCACGATCAGAAAAGTATTTTCGGCAATACGCTGTACAATGCAAGCCAGCAAAGTTTTTATGTTAATTCAATTTTTACCTCCGAAATCGGCAGTAGCGAAAAACACAGCATGCAGGCAGGTTTGAGTTATAAATTTGATAATTATACCGAAAACCTGAACGAAGATAACTTCGATAGAAACGAGTCGGTTCCGGGTGCTTTCGTTGAATATTCGTTTGCACCGACAGCCGCGTTTAAGGTGGTTACCGGAGCACGCGTTGATTATCATAACCTGTATGGCTGGTTTTTTGTGCCCCGTATGCACCTGCGTTACAAAATTGCACCGCTCACCACGCTTAAGGCTTCTGTGGGTAAAGGAATTCGTACTCCTGCTGTTCTTGCCGAAAATGCATACCTTTTGGCCAGCAGCCGCACGATGGTAATATCAACGGATTTGCTGCCCGAAGTGGCATGGAATGCCGGTGGAAACATCATGCAGCAAATTCCGGTTGGTAACCGCGAAATCACACTGGTGGCCGATTTTTACAGGACAAGTTTTGTGAATCAGGTAGTGGTCGACCTTGATGAGGATATTAACAGGGTGTTATTTTACAACCTCGAAGGGCAGTCGTATTCCAATGTGGCTCAAATCGAAATCATGTACCCCTTTATAAAAGGTATGGATTTTACGGCAGCTTTTCGTTATAACGACGTAAAACAAAACATAGGAGGTGTGTTGCGTGAAGTGCCGTTTACCAGTAATTTCAAAGCCCTTCTGAGCGCATCCTACAAAACCCCGCTGAAGAAATGGCAATTCGACTTTACAAGTCAGTTTAATGGGGGTGGCAGGATTCCGTCAACACTCGAAAACCCGGAGTTTTACCAACGTGAGACACGTTTCGAACCCTATGTAATTCTCAATGCCCAAATCACTAAGTATTTCAGGAAATGGGAATTGTATGCCGGGGTCGAAAACATTACCAATTTTGTGCAACACAACCCGGTAATTGCCTCCGAAGACCCGTGGGGTGAGTATTTTGATGCCGCCATGGTGTGGGGCCCACTGCATGGAAGAAAATTCTATCTGGGAATACGATATGCCATAAACCGTAATGTGTAATTTTTTTGTAAATTTGCAAACAAAAACAAAGTGAAATAGTTAAATAATTAAAACCAAAATGAATATGAAAAATCTGATGTTAATTCTTATGGCTGCAGTGTTTACAATTGCTGCCACTTCTCAGGCTCAGGCCGGTAAAGAGAAAAAGACCACCAAAGAAGAAGTTACACTGAGTGTGAATATGAATTGTCAGGCTTGTGCCGACAAGGTTACCAAGCAACTGGCATTCACCAAGGGTGTAAAGGCTGTTGAAGCCGATTTCGAGAAAGATGTGGTAAAGATTGTTTACGATACCCGTAAAACCTCTCCCGAAAAGCTGATTGCTTCGCTTAAAGAAATCGATTACGAAGCCAGTGTTGCAAAAGCAGGATGCTGCAAAGGTGCCCAGAATTCGGGCTGTGCCGGAAAACAAACTTCGACCGACGGTAAACCGGCAGGTTGCAGTGGTAACCATTCGGGCTGTGCAGGGAAACAAACTTCGACCGATGGTAAACCCGCTGGATGCGCCGGTCAGCACAAAGAAGGCGAAGCAAAACCCGCAGGTTGTGCCGGCCATAAATAATCTGATAAATACTAATTTCATAAAGCGGTTTGATTTCAGACCGCTTTTTTTTATTTTTACGCAAACACTTCTCGCGATGAAAAATGCTATTGTTTTGACGTTTTTGGTTGTTGCCTTGCTTGCTGCATACTCTTGTAAGCATGAAACCAATTGCCCTGCTTTCTCTGATGATGATATGCTTAACTTTCCTTATGCCCATGTTGATAGCCTTATATTTGTAAATGCGGCCAGCGAGGAATTGGCATTAATTGTTACCGAATTAAACACTTCGAACGATTACAGCTATACATGCAGCGATCTGAACGGAATCTGTGGCTGTGAGCGCTTTGCCGAAGTTAAGGTTTCCACCGAAAACGGAAGTGAGGAGTTTACACTTCTTAAATTGTTAATTCAGTCATCCGACGAAAGCCAACGCTTTTATTATTCGCTATTTGGGTATTCGTTTGAATTTGATTTCGAAAACGATGGTCCTTACGTTGATTTGATGCCCGAAATAGACTCAGTTGGTGATTTCACTGTTTCGGATTCAGTGTTTACAGGGGTTTACCGGGCTACAAATTTTAATTTCAACGAAACCAATGTGCAGCGGGTATATTTTAATAAAACCTCGGGAATTATCCGGTTCGATGAGTATATTGGGGCTGCCTCATGGAGTTTGAAACTCGATGAAAAATAAGCTTAATTTAATGTAACTGTCATAAATACAGTGAATTAATGTTTTGTTCCGTTTTTCAATTTTAAGCTGATATAGTAATTTCGTAGTTGTTGTACCGGGACTTTACACTTCCTTAACATTCCCGGTTTATCCTTAACAAATAAATAATGATTCGTTAGGTATCGCTTAAAACCTATCCCGGAATATCCGTATTTATTTGCATCATGAATGAACGATAAACAAAAAACTACAAACTATGAAAAAACTGTTTTATTTGATGATGATTCTTGCAGCCTCTGCAATGGTGCTTACTTCGTGCGATCCCGAAGAAGAAATTCCCGAAGATGATACCATAACCATTACCGGTAACATTACCGCCAACACCACATGGGAAACCGGTAAAACCTATATTCTCGGTGGCCGTATTGCCGTAGTTTCGGGAGTCAGCCTTACCATTCAACCCGGAGTTATTATTAAAGGGCAGGCCGGAACCGGCGCCAATGCAACCGCATTAATTATTGCCCGTGGTGCAAAGCTTTACGCCCAAGGAACTGCAACCCAGCCCATTATTTTTACATCGGTGGCTGACGAAATCGAACCGGGTATGGTAGCCAGCCCCAACCTCGACCCCGACCTGAACGGCTTGTGGGGAGGTTTGATTATTCTGGGTAATGCGCCCATTTCGGCAACCAGCGAATCGATGCAGATTGAAGGTATTCCGGCTTCCGACCAGAATGGTTTGTATGGTGGAACCAATGCCACCGACGATTCGGGTATTATCCGCTATGTTTCTATCCGTCATGGTGGTGCCAATATCGGCGAGGGTAACGAAATCAACGGACTTACGCTGGGAGGTGTGGGCTCGGGAACAACTGTTGAATACGTCGAAGTAATTGCAAACCAGGATGACGGTGTTGAATTTTTTGGCGGTACGGTTAATGTCAGCCATTTGCTGATTTGGAATCCCGGCGACGATGGTATTGACACCGATCAGGCATGGGCTGGTACCCTCAATAATTTTCTTGTAATCGCCGGCGCTGACACCGATCATACCCTCGAAATTGATGGACCCGAAGGCTCGATGATGGCTGCACATACCGTGCGAAACGGCAGTATTAAGGGATCTGATGAAACTGAATTGGGTGATTTCCGTTCTGGTGCAAGAGGTACATTCGAAAACATATATTTCTTTAATTTCCCTGATCCGGCAGCAACCGATGGTCGTGGCGACTTGTCGCTGTCGGGCGATGCCAGCATTGCTAATTTTGCATCGGGTATTCTTGCATTCAGCAATTTGCAGGTAACCCCGGCTACCGATGTTGCACTCAGTGCAATTTTCAAGAACGGGATTGATGTTCATGCGAGTATGGTTAATGCAGGTGCCAATACAGTGGGAGCCGATAAAACCAAATTTGCTTCGTGGACATGGGCTTCGGTAAACAATGAACTCAGTGCATTTTAAGTTACAGGAGGCTTATATACCCGAAAACTCGCAGGCGATTTTGCCTGCGGGTTTTTACGTTGATTATTATTGATAAAATAACGATGATGAAGAATTGTGTAGTGTTGATTATTTTGTTGGCAGGCATGTTTTCAGCTTCTGCCCAGCAAGGATTTGTCAGAGGTAATATTTTTGATGCCGGCAACAGTGAGTCGCTGCCTGCTGTGGCCATTGTTGTTAAAGGTACAACAATGGGAACCACCACCGATCTGGATGGTAAATTTAGTCTGGGTTTAGCTCCCGGAACGTATCAACTTGAGATTTCGTTTATTTCATACCAAACCATTGAACTGACTCAGGTGGAAGTAAAAGCGGGGCAGGTTACTTTTCTCGGTGACATTCAGATGAAGGAGGAAGGTTTTTTACTTACCGAGGTTACCATTTCGGCAAACGAAGTGCGGAATAACGAAAACTCAATTATCGCCATGAAGCGCAAATCGGTGACTATGCTCGACGGGGTTTCTTCGGCCGCTATCCGGCGAACCGGTGACTCTGACGTGGCTTCTACCATGAAGCGGGTTACGGGTGTGTCGGTTAGCGGTGGTAAGTATGTTTATGTGCGGGGTTTGGGCGACCGCTATACGAAAACTATATTGAATGGCATGGAAATTCCGGGTCTCGACCCCGACCGTAATACCGTGCAGATGGATTTGTTCCCGACAAACATGATCGACAATATTGTGGTCAGTAAAACTTTCAGCGCTGACCTGCCGGCTGATTTCACCGGTGGAATTATCAACATCGAAACCAAAGATTTTCCCGAAACACATCAGGCTGCCCTGAATATCGGACTGGCCTACAACCCGGGAGCTCATTTTACCGGCGATTTTGTAGGATACAAAGGAGGCGCAACCGATTTTCTGGGTTTTGACGATGGTACCCGCGCTATACCCGCTGTTACAAATATTCCTTTTTTTGCTGAGGTAGTTGGTAATACCACGAGTGCAAAGGCTGAACGGTATAAGGAAATTCTTTCGGCTTTCAATCCGGTGATGGCGGCCACCCGTCAGACAAGCCTTTGCGATTTTAGTCTGGGAGCAAATTTTGGAAATCAAAAGGAACTCAAAGCTCGTACACTGGGTTATAATTTTGCTTTTTCTTACAAAAATTCAAGCGATTATTACGAGAACGCCGAATATGGAAGGTATGGTTTATCGGGTGATAAATCGGTGTACGAACTCGACCGGCGCGAATTTCAAACAGGCGATTATGGGGTAAAGTCTGTTTTTGTGAATGTACTCGGGGGAATTGCCCTTAAAACCAACACATCGAAATATCGGATGAATATTATGCACCTGCAAAACGGCGAATCAAAAGCAGGAATTTTTGATTACGAAAAAACCAGTTTGGGCACCAACTTCAGTGGCATTGTTCATACCCTGGATTACAGCCAGCGAAGCCTGACCAACCTGATTATCGACGGGAAGCATGTATTTAGCGATGCGCAATGGAATCTGGAATGGAAACTATCCCCCACAATTTCGCTAATTTACGACCCGGATATCAGGTTTACACGTTACGAAGACCGGGAAGGCGTTTACTCAATCAGCACCGAATCGGGTTTTCCCGAACGCATCTGGCGACGACTGTTTGAGTACAATATTTCGTCGCTGGTGAATGCTACCAAGGGTTTAAGTCTGTTTGGACAAAAGGCGGTAGTCGGGTTCGGCGGAGCCTTTACTTATAAGCAGCGCGACTTCGTTATCCGAAATTTTGCCATCAATATCCGGGGTGTTAATCTCACCGGAGACCCCAACGAGATATTCGCTGATGAAAATCTGTGGCCTATGAACGGGTCAGCTACCCAGGGAACCACCTACGAAACGCCATTCATTCCGGTAAATCCCAATAAGTACAATGCTAATATTCTTAGCGCTGCGGTTTATACTTCGTTGGAATTCAGCCTTTTCAACCGATTGAAAACAACTGTGGGTCTTCGCGCCGAAAACTACATTCAGCGCTACACCGGGCGTGACCAGATGGGGTATCATAAGCTGGATAATGATGTTGTTTTGTCGGATTTGGGGATTTTTCCGTCTGTGAACGCAATTTTCACTATCAGCGATAAGCAGAACCTGCGGGCTGCCTTCTCGAAAACCATTGCCCGGCCTTCGTTTAAGGAACTATCGTATGCCGAAATTTTCGACCCGATTACCGGACGTACTTTTATCGGGGGTTTGTTCCGCGATGCCAACGACCTGGCGGGGATTGAGTACTGGGACGGAAACCTTACGACCACCACCATATATAATTACGACATGCGCTGGGAA
>Ga0116149_1000537_pt1 | contig 49722 bp, 40 predicted proteins | sample AD_UKC057_MetaG_FD_89787 | JGI IMG/M metagenome (GOLD analysis project Ga0116149, IMG submission 89787) | Active sludge microbial communities of municipal wastewater-treating anaerobic digesters from USA - AD_UKC057_MetaG | ecosystem: Engineered > Bioreactor > Anaerobic > Digestate | place: USA...
ATCGTACAGCACCCGCGCCGTGCCGGCCGAAAGATTGACCTGCGCCGCGTTGACGCCATCGCGCCTGCCCACCGCCTTTTCGATCCGGGCGGCGCAGGCGGCGCACGACATGCCGGTCAGGACGAGGTCCACCCGGGCCCCTTCCCGCTCCCGGGCCATCTCGGCGCCATACCCGGCCTTCTCCACCGCCGCGACGAGCTCCTCGTCCCGGACCTTTTCCGTGTCATACGTGACGCGGGCCGTCTCGAGCGCAAGGTTGACGCTCGCGGCCGAGACCCCCTCGATTCGGCTCAGCGCTTTCTCGATCCGTGCGGAGCATGCGGCGCAGGACATGCCGGTTATCCTCAGTGTGCGTTCCTGTTCCATGGCGTCATCCTTATCAGTAAGAGGTCCGCGGCGCTCCATTGTTACCAGGGGCCGGCCGGGCCGCATAAAAGTGTGTTGATTTTCCACCGCCGCCGTGCCATGATTGCAAGAATCCCTGCGGCCGGAGGCACGACATGAATAGTATACACAGCGGCGCCATAGCCGCCATCATCTTCTGCGCCGCAGCCCTGGCCGCAGCCGGGCAGGACAGGTCCGAAAACCTCTTTTATATCATCAATTATACGATATCACACTGCAACGCCGAGGTCAACCTGAACGGCGTGCCCATAACGAAAACACACAAGGATACGGCCTACACCGCAAGCGGTACTGCCGATATCGGCAGGTGGCTTGTGCCCGGCGACAACGTCATCACCGTGGTCCTGCTCCCGCCGGAAGGGACAATCGACCCGGACGACCGGCAGTCCATCGAAATCACCGTATCCACCGCCCTCAGGGGACAGATGAGCGACGAGGGAACTAAAATCGCGGGCCTGCGAATCCCTGTAAAAGAGGGCGATGCCTCCCTGGCCTCCATCAGGCAGCTGAAAAAGAAAGAGCTGCGCTTCAAACCCGCACGTGTTCCGCCCTCCGACCTGTGGGAAAAGGCGAAGCCCGAGAAGCTGGACGATGCCGCCAGGGCAGAGATACTCCGGCTTGTCAGGGATTACCACGCCGCATACGTCAAAAAAAACCGGGAGAAGCTCAACGACATGCTCATGTTCGCCACGCTTGATGCGGCGCGGAACCGCTACGTTTCGGCGGACGAGGCGCGGGAGATGCTCGCCAAAGGTCTCAAGGAAATGCTGGCCGACAGGAGCTTTGTCATGGAGCCGCTGAGGGCGGACCTGATCGTCCTCAAGCCTGTTGCCGGGGGCAGGGTCATATGGGTCACCGATTCCAAGGATGAGGCACCGGTGCGCACGAAGCGGATGAAGGACGGGGGATACATTGAATTTCCCGTCTATGTTTCACGCATAGACGGGAAATGGGTGATCGTCAGGTGACGTGCGCGCACCGGGCGGCACGATCACCGGACCGCGCCGGTCATTTCGCGTTTATCCACTTCATCATCTTGCGCAGCTCGGACCCCACCTTTTCTATGAGATGGTCCCGCTGCTCCTGCTTGATCCTGTTAAACTCGGGCCGCCCCTTTTCGTTCTCCTGTATCCACTTTTTGGCGAACGAGCCGTTCTGGATCTCTTTCAGTATCTTCCTCATCTCTTTCCGGGTCTTCTTCGTGATGATCCGGGGGCCGCTCATGTAGTCGCCGTACTCGGCGGTGTCGGATACCGAATAGCGCATATAGTTGATGCCGCCCTGGTAAAAGAGGTCAACGATGAGCTTGAGCTCGTGCAGGCACTCGAAATAGGCGATCTCCGGCTGGTAGCCGGCCTCGACCAGCGTCTCGAACCCGGCCTTGACCAGCTCGGAGGCGCCGCCGCAGAGCACCGTCTGCTCGCCGAAGAGGTCGGTCTCGGTCTCTTCCTTAAATGTCGTTTCCAGCACGCCGGCGCGGGTCGCGCCCAGGCCCTTGGCGTACGCCAGCGCCGTCTGTTTGGCTTTCCCCGACGCGTCGTTATGCATGGCGATGAGGCACGGCACGCCGCCGCCCTTCTCGTACTCGCTCCGGACCAGGTGGCCGGGTCCTTTCGGCGCGATCATGATCACGTCGATCTCTTTCGGGGGAACGATCTGGCCGAAGTGGATATTGAAGCCGTGGGAGAAGACGAGCGTCTTCCCGGCCTTCATGAAAGGCTCTACGTCCTGCTTGTAGAGCTTCGCCTGCACGTGGTCCTGGGCCAGGATCTGGATCAGGTCGGCCTTCTCCGCCGCTTCCCGGGCCGTCATCGGCTTGAAATTGTGGGACTCGGCAAGGCGATAGTTATCGGTGCCCGGCAGCTCGGCCACGATCACGTTCAGCCCGCTGTCCCTCAGGTTTTGCGCCTGGGCATGGCCCTGGCTCCCGTACCCGATGATCGCTATCGTTTTATTTTTCAGAACGCCCAGGTCGGCGTCGTTGTCGTAGTACATTTTAGCCATTGGTAGTCTCCTTTGTATCTTGTATAATGAACGCCTCCGCGCCTGTCATTGCGAGGAGCGCAGCGACGAAGCAATCTTTATTAAGTCAAATATTCTTTCCCATAAATAATCGGCAATACCGGTGTTATTGAATTAAAGGCTTTTCATGAAGCATCACTCTTCTCCCATGCGGATCGCTTCGTCACTTCGTTCCTCGCGATGACACTACACCGACCTACTCCTTCACCAGCGACACCCGCCCGGTCCTCATCAGCTCCTTGATCCCGTACGGCTTGAGGAGCTCGATGAAATTGTCTATATGCTCCGGGTCCCCTTTCACGCCCAGGGTGACCGTGCGCGGGGAAATGTCCGCTATGTCAGCCCGGAATATCTCGCCCAGCTGGTAGATCTCGCTCCGCTTGTTCGGCGGCGCATTCACCTTCACCATGACCAGCTCGCGCTCGACGGTCGGGAGGTCCGTGTGGTCGCTCACCTTGATGACGTCGATGAGCTTGTTGAGCTGCTTCTTCACCTGCTCGATGACCCGGTCGTCGCCCCTGACCACGATGGTCATGATGGACACGTCCTCCTGCTCGGTCGCGCTGACCGTCAGCGAGTCGATGTTGTAGCCGCGCGCGGAGAAGAGGCTCGCCACGCGCGCCAGTACGCCGAACCGGTTCTCGACCTTGACCGATATAACGTATTGCTTCAGGTTATCGTCGTTTAACAGTGCCATCTTATGCGAGCAGCTCCCTCATGATGATCTCCTTGAACGACTGGCCGGCCGGGACCATGGGGTAGACGTTCTCCTCCCGCGAAACGCGGAAGTCGATCACGATGGGCCGGTCGTTTATCGCGAGCGCCTGCTGCAGCGCGGGGATCACTTCCTCGTACGTCTCGACCCGGAATCCGGCCGCGCCGTAGGCCTCGGCGAGCTTCACAAAGTCCGGGGCGAAGTCGATGCAGGTGTGGCTGTAGCGCTTCTCCCAGAATATCTGCTGCCACTGCCGCACCATGCCCAGAAACCCGTTGTTGAGTATTGCTATGATGACCGGCAGGCGGTGCTGCACGGCCACTATCAGCTCCTGTATGTTCATCTGGATCGAGCCGTCGCCGGCAATGTCGATGACGCGTTTGTCCGGCCGTGCGAGCTGCGCCCCGATGGCCGCGGGGAAGCCGTAGCCCATGGTGCCGAGGCCGCCGGACGAGATGAAGGTCCGGGGCTGGGTGTACTTGTAAAACTGCGCCGCCCACATCTGGTTCTGGCCCACCTCGGTGCAGATGACCGCGTCTCCGTTCGTCTGGCGGTAAATCTCCTCCACGACGTACTGCGGCTTGATCCTGCCGCCGTTGTTCCTGTCATAGGTAAGCGGGTTTTCCCGCTTCAGCTTCCCGATCTCGGCGTGCCATTCGCCGATCTCCGGCGCGGTGACTATCTCCGTCATGTCCGCCAGCACGCGCTTGCAGTCGCCGACGATGGGAACGTCGACCGGCACGTTCTTGCTGACCGAGGCCGGGTCTATGTCGATATGGATGACCTTGGCGTTGGGGATAAACTCCGCGATCTTGCCGGTGACGCGGTCGTCGAACCGCGCGCCCACGGCGATCAGGAGGTCGGATTCGTTCACCGCGTGGTTCGCGTAATAGGTCCCGTGCATGCCCAGCATCTCCAGCGCGAGGGGGTCCGTCTCGGGGAAGGCGCCGAGCCCCAGCAGGGTCGTGGTGACGGGGATGCCCGTCTTCTTCACGAACTCGCGAAGCTCCTTCGTTGCGTTCGAGATTACCACGCCGCCGCCCGCGTAAATGACGGGGCGCTTCGACGCCGCGACCAGCTGGCAGGCCTTCTTGATCTGCCCGGGATGGCCCTCGTACACGGGCTTGTAGCCCCTCAGGTTGACAGTCTCCGGGTAGAGGAACTTGTGCTCGCCGTTCGATATGTCCACGGGCACGTCGATGAGAACCGGTCCGGGCCTTCCGGTGGACGCGATATAGAATGCTTCCTTTATAATACGCGCCAGGTCCTTGATGTCCTGGACGAGGTAATTGTGCTTGGTGATGGGCCGGGTGATCCCGGTGATGTCGACTTCCTGAAACGCGTCGTTGCCGATCTGCTCCCGCTTGACCTGGCCGGTGAAGACTACCAGGGGCACCGAATCCATGTGGGCCGTAGCGATTCCGGTGACGCAGTTGGTCGCGCCGGGCCCGGATGTCGCTATCACCACCCCTGTTTTGCCCGAGGCGCGGGCATAGCCGTCGGCGGCGTGGACCGCCCCCTGCTCGTGCCGGGTTAGTACGAACTTGAAGGGAGCATTGTGAAGAGCATGGAATATGGGTATGACGACACCGCCCGGGTAGCCGAACATGCACTCGACCTTCTCTTTCTTCAGGCTCTCAACAATGATGTCTGCGCCCTTCATTTTCACGAACAAACCCCGTAACGAATAAAAATAAAGTGTTTAACATAAAGTCCGACGCTGATTTTTGTCAAATTTATTTTTTAAAAACATGCGGGTTTGCGTTATGTCATGCCGGTTACGCGCGGATCAGGTGCCGCATGAATGGCGGATGAGCAATGAGAGCATCTGTCATCTTGGGTGCAGTGCCCTTCGATTCGCTTCGGCAGGCTCGGCACAAATCGCGCAGGGACCAACCGGCTGCCGAGCGAAGTCGAGGCATGCTTCGTCGTCCCGGTTCAACCGGGACTCCCCGCAATGGCTTTGTAAATAACCTGACAAAACATAATTCATTGTATTTATAAAGCATCACGGATCAATATCATGCCGTTTTTTGGTGCTCGGCAAAAAATTCCTTGAAATAATTCATAATTCAGGTACTCTTCATCTCGGTGGCCCAAGCCCCGAACAGCCAGGCGGCTGCCGGCATTTTTTGCATAATTTCGCCTTCCCGGAGCGGTACGGCATACATGGTACAGAGAACCGACAAGAAGCCCGTAAAAATAATCGAAGAGGTCTACAAGAAGATCATCGAGCATAACGCCAAGGCGAACCACGAGGGCATCCCGCATTCCGACACCTTCGAGAAAGAGATCCAGTCCCTCATGGGGATCGACAAGTCCGAGATCGAGCAAATAATAAAGCTGCTGAAAGACGCCCACAAGATATTCACGTTCGAAATCATCAAGGATGATCCGGATAATGATATCATCAGGATAGACGGCTATGTTGAGACCGACCTTCAGACGATCAGGAAGCTGAAAAACTACTTCCAGAAGCTACTCATGGATGAATACGAGAAGCAGTACAACAAGCGGCTCCTGGTCCACCAGGTAGTGAAGGACATGTACGCCCGGCCCAATTTCTACAAGAACACGATGATCGGCCAGATCGGCAACAAGGCCATCATGCTGGAGGAATACGAGAACCTGATCGAGCGCAACTTCACCGAGTACACGGAAAACTGGAAAACGAACAAGCTCGCCGAGCTGATTGCCCTTGCCGGGGACCTGCTGGTCGCACCAAAACCGCCGGTCCAGGACCCCCCAGGCAACAAGCGCAAACCGGGTGGCGCTCCGGTCAGCTTGCGGGCCGTGGACTCGCCCCAGTACCAGGACTACTCGTCGGGAAAGAGCACGCAGTCCCTGGACAAGGTATTACAGATATACGGGGTTGAGTTCTTTTTCCGGATAAATTTGAGGAAGTACAACTTCGACCTGCTCCGCCAGATAGTGGAAAGCGGCGAGATTGACCGGCGCGCCGACCTCGTGCTGCTGAAAGACATGATCCAGAAGGTGAAGGAGAATTTCGACCGGGACCCGGGCCTCGCCGAGAACTCCGAGAAGATTTACAAGCTTGAGCGGATCATCTCCCGCCAGATGCTCTATAGCCACTGAGCGGCAGGCGGGATTACCGCGGTCTGATGACCGCGGCTATTTCCCGCAGGGCGCCTTGCCGTCCATGTAATCCTGAAAGGCGACTTTTTTTTGATAGCACTCGTCCTTGATATAGCCGAGCAGCGAGAGGAACATTCCCTTGTTGACAAAGCCGGGTATCATCGTTATCATGTTGCCGTCCCTGTCCATGAAAACCACTGTTGGCAGCCCCTGCACGCCGAGCATCATGGCGAATTCCTGCTTGGTCAATACATGGTTTTTGTATTGTATGGTCTCGTCGGGCCTGGTGTCCGTATGTATGCGGACTGTAATGTAATTTTTTTTCAGCTTGTCCGCGACCTCACCGTCCTCGAACACCTCGGCCTCCATTTTCTTGCACCAGCCGCACCAGTCAGCGTAAAAATCCATGACTACCGGTTTTCGCTGCTCCTTTGCGAGCCTGAGTCCCGTGTTGAAGTCCTGCCATACCACGCTCGCCTTTTCCATTGCCGGCCGGGCCGCTCCCGCGTTTTCCTGCTCGGATGACCTGGAGCATGCTATGGCGAGCCAGAATACAGTCATGACCAGCGTCATTATTACATACGTTTTTTTCATTATCAACCTCTATAAATACGGCACTGCCGCCCGGCAATAAACGCTTCCCGGCTTATTAGCATCAGAATACGTACCTATATATTCGATACAAATATATTCGATACAAATTTGCAACAGATTTTGCCATGCAGGTGTAAAATATTACGAAACTTTTATTTTATAATATACTAAAATTCTTTATTTTTGTCAATGATTTATTGTAGTAATTTATTATTGACGGGACCGGCCCGGGCCATCCCATATCAATGCATGGCGGAGGGGACCGATGCCGCCGGAAACGCACACCCATGAAAACAAAAACCAGCGGTATTATAATGGCCACGAAAATCGAGGCGGAACCTTTTATCAAAGGTTTCGGGCTTGCGCTCGTGGAGAAAAAACCGGTCCCCCTGTATGCTGCCGGCCCGCTTCTCCTTGCCCTGTCGGGCATAGGCAAGACGTCGGCCGCCATCGCGACCGCTGCGCTCATCGAGCGGCACCATCCATCGGCGGTTTTCAACTGCGGCGCTGCGGGCGCAGCCGGAGGGGGATTTTCCGTGGGCGACATCCTTCACATCGACAGGGTGTACGAGCTGGACCGCCCACACCTTGCGGCCGACCGGCCCGTGGCGCACAAACCGGACACTATGCGCGGTTTCAGGAGGGCGTCGCTCGCGACCAGGGACCGCCCCTTCCTGGAGGACGACGACCGGCGCGCGGCGTCAGTTCATGCGGACCTGGTGGACATGGAGGGCGCGGCCGTGGTGCAGGCGTGCCGCGCCTTCGGGGTTGACGTGTATCTCTTCAAGATCGTGAGCGATACGCACGGCGCCGGCACGGAGGAGATCATCGGCAACATGATCGCCACCCGGGGAACAATGTTCGAGTTTTTTCGCGACAGGATCAGACCGGGGCTCTGACATAAACATCCGCGTCTCAGCGCCTCTGCAAGAGCATCTTTTTTTCGCTCTCTTGTTACCCGCCCGCGTAGATCTTCAGGCGGGCCCGTAGTTTTTCCATGAACGCGGCGCCGGGGTCTTTCCGCGGCCGGGCGGCGTAGCGCGGATCGAGCGAGCGCCACAGCGGGCCATCCTTTAATTCAAGATACTCGTGATGACCGATGACCTTTTCTATCGACGGGTACTGACGCGCGAGCATGAGGACCAGCCAGGCGTTCGCCTCCACCTGCTCCTCTGTCAGCGGATACGCGGGTCCGCCCACGTTCTCGACTCCGATCGCGCAGTGGTTCAGCCCGACCACGTGCCGCGCCATGAGCGTGTCAGGCATGAGGCGGTAGATGGTCCCGTCACGGTCCACTATATAATGCGCCGATACGTTTACCAACCCGCCTCTCCTGATGTCTCCCCGGTCCGGCTGGAGGGTCTCCCGGTTGAAATAGTTAAAGGCGTCCTCGAAGGTCCCGCACGAGGTCCAGTGCACCACGACGAGCTTCGGCACTAGGTCGATATCGCCGGCAAGGGCGTTGTAGTTCTTCCGAATATATTCCAGCGTGAGCTTTTTTCTCTTCGCGGTGAACGAGATGGGTCTCTCCCGGATGGCGTACTTTTTTGCATCGAAGTCGATCTTCGACAGGTCGGCGCCGAGGTCATCCAGGGCGATGAAACCCGGCAGCATGATACCGGCCAGCAGGGCGACGAGTACGGGAAGCAGGTGGCGTTTCATGGTCTTCCTCCATGAACAAGTATGCCGCCAATTACAGGAATGGCAAGCAGAATATGGATCGGAAATAAGCGTGCCCTGCAGAATGGCTCACGCGAACCGGTGTTTATTTCTTCTTTTTTACCTGCTTCTTGCCGCTCTTCTTTTTCGATTCATCCGCCCTTTTAACGATAGGCTTCGTTTCGCCTTTCGTTTCCTTGAATGCACGCAGAATGATTTCAGCCTCCTTGAAGGGCGCGGTGAGAAACGAGTAACTGTTCATCACCTTGATCTCGCTGATTTTTCCTGCAGGCACTTTCGCCTGGTTGTTTATGAGCTTCAGGAGCTTCCTGGGATTTATGCCGTCTTTCTTGCCCAGGGAAACGAAAAGCCTGGCGGTCCCCCTGGTGTCGACCGATGCCTCCTTGTATTCACGGATGTCGGTATATTTCGATTCGTTGAGCTCGTCGTCCAGCGAATATTTCAGGAGGGCGGCGACAACGTCGGCCGGATCGTTTCCCTTGAGCATAAGATGGGCCGTCCTGACGTACTTCTCGTGCGCCATGTTCCGTATGATCTCGTCCAGGTCCTCCCTGATCCTGGTCTGCTTGGCCATGACAATTTCCGACGCGCGCGGTATTTTTTCCTTCCGTATCGCCGTCTTCGTGAATTTGGCGATGTACATGAGGTACCGGTTCTCGTCCGGGCTGATGAAGGTGACCGCGACGCCCTTTTTCCCGGCCCTGCCGGTCCTGCCGATCCGGTGAATGTAGGAGTCGGCGTTCTGCGGCAGGGAAAAATTGATGACATGGGTAAGGTCCACGACGTCGATCCCCCGGGCGGCCACGTCGGTCGCGGCAAGAATCGTGATCTGCCGCTTCCTGAACTTGTCCAGGATACGCTCCCTCTGGAACTGCGACAGGTCGCCGTGTATGCCGTCCGCAGCATATCCGCGGTCGATAAGCCTGCCTGCCAGCCCGTCGACCTCCACCTTGGTGCGGCAGAATACCAGCCCGTAGAATTCTTTTTCCATGTCGATGATCCGGCACAGGGTCTCGAGCCTGTCGGACGGCGCGACCTCGAAATAGATCTGGTCGGTCAGGTCCACGGTGAGCCGGTCCTTTTTCAGGGCGATCAACCGGTACTCGCGCATGTGCCGCTTCGCGACCTCCATGACGCGGGCGGGCATGGTCGCCGAGAAAAGGAGGGTCCTCCTGCCCGGGTTCGTATTTTTGAGTATGTCCTCAACTTCTTCAATGAAGCCCATGTTCAGCATCTCGTCAGCCTCGTCCAGGACCACGAAGGACACCTCGCCGAGGACGATACTTTTTCTCCTGATGTGGTCGAACACCCGCCCCGGCGTGCCAACGACGATGTCCACCCCTTTCCGCAGCCGCACAAGCTGGTCGGACATGGACTGTCCGCCGTACACGGGAATGATCTGTAATTTCCTGTTCCCCTTGAAGGAGTTTATCTCTTCCGACACCTGGATCGCGAGCTCCCTGGTGGGCACGAGAACGAGGGCCTGGATGGTCTTCGCGTTTTCCCGCAGCATCTCGAGGAGCGGGAGCCCGAACGCTGCGGTCTTGCCGGTGCCGGTCTGCGCCTGCCCGATGATATCGAGGTCTTCCGAGAGCATGACCGGGATGGTTTTTTCCTGGATCTCCGTCGGCTCTTCGAACCCCTTTTTCCGCAGTTGTTCGATGGTTATATCCGACAGGCCCAGGTCTTTGAATTTCCGGAGAATCATTGTTGCCGCCTTTTTGTGTATGCTGCCATAACGGGACAGGGCGGGTATTATGGCAATGGATTTTTATACGGGAACGGGAAACAGCTCTTATTTAGGTCAACAAGCGACGCCGTGGCCCGTAATTGAACGGGCGTGGTCATCAATCCAACCTGTCATTCCGTCGCTTCCCATGTTTCGATGCCGCGCCCTCCACCGGTCAGGAGGATCACCCTTCCGCCGCGGGGTACCCAGGGGAACCCGAACGCGTTGTACCCGGCGGAGCGGGTAAACCCGAGCGTGACCCCGCCCGCGTCGAGCAGCAGGCTGTTCACGTGAAGATGACCGCAAAAAACGGCGCGCATGGTGCCGGACCGGGTGAAAGCCCTGATGAGCGCGGATTCGGTTTTATTATACGGGAGCACGAGACGCAGGCAACCGCCGAGCTTTGTATATTTACACGTACTGAAAAATTCCGCTGCGGGCTTATGCATAAAGGCGACCGCGTTCAGGCCGCCGCCCTCTTTTTCATACCAGTCGACCTGGGCCTTCGAAATGTCGGCGGTGATGTATGTGTTGGTCCTCGTGCCGTCACCGGTGCTGTCAAACAGGAAGAGAGCCGCCGTCACCCTGCTCCTGTCCGTACTGTAAACGGGGACCATGTGCGACACGCCGTCCGCGCAGATAACGGAGCCGTTTATAAGACAGAGTGGCCTGCTCTTTAGATAATCGACAATCTCTTTCTTGCTCAGGGGCCCGTGACCGTCATGGTTGCCCGGGGTGAAAGTCCAGGGAATGTTGCGCTCGATGGGAATGGCGATAATCCTGTCAAGCCCCTCTTTCGGATTGGGGCATTTTTTCCCATACACGATGTCCCCGGTGAACACCAGCACATCCGGGTCCTCTTTTTCGACAAGCTCCCTGACCAGGGCCAGGCTCTTCATGTCGCTTGTGCCGCCGTCTTTCCAGTGGATATCGGTGATCTGAAGTATCTTGATGCTCCCGTCCGCGTTGAAAGCGAGCCGGGCGGCCTGAGCATTTCCCCTCGCCGGAAGGAGCGACAGGCCAATAGCGCCGGCAAGCAGAGACGCAATAAGGAGGGTTGGCATAATCTTGTATTTCATATTCTGGTCATATTCCGGGATGAAGGATGTTTGAGATGAGCATGCTCTGACCCCGCATTATAAAAGGGGTCAGAGCCCATCTTCCGTAGAATTGGCGATAGTTATCGCCTGGTCAAATTCTAAAATCATCTTCCCTTTAATACACCCTTTTTTCATGCCTCAGCCTGATAAAATGGTTAAAATTGACCTCATCCGGTATAAAATTACTTGCAACTGGAGACATAATAAAATATTAATACCGCAATCATTATCCCATAGTAACTCTTTTTGTCCCTGAAAACCGGTCTACTATGGTTAAAGAACCATCGAGGATACCGCCATGCCCGTCACGAACGAAGACCTGAAGCTCATTGCCACCGCGATAAGGACCCTTTCCATGGATGCAATCCAGAAAGCCAACTCCGGCCATCCCGGCATGCCCATGGGATGCGCCGACATCGCGGCGGTGCTCTGGACGAAATTCCTGAAACATGACCCGGCAGACCCTGCCTGGCCGAACCGCGACCGCTTCGTCCTGTCGGCCGGCCACGGCTCCATGCTCCTCTACTCCATGCTGCATTTCAGCGGCTACGCTCTCACGCTCGACGACATTAAAAATTTCCGCCAGCTCGGCGGCAAAACGCCCGGCCACCCGGAGTTCGGTCTTACGCCCGGCGTCGAGACCACGACCGGCCCGCTGGGCCAGGGTTTCGCCAACGGCATCGGCCTGGCGGTGGCACGGGACCTGGTCGCCGCGGAATTCAACACACCCGACAACACGGTCATCGACCATTACATTTACGCCATCGTAAGCGACGGCGACCTGATGGAGGGAATCTCCTCCGAGGCGGCGTCGCTGGCCGGGCACTGGGGACTGAAAAAGCTGATCTATCTTTACGATTCGAACGACATCACGATCGAGGGAAGCACGGACCTCGCCTTTTCCGAGGACGTGGCCAGGCGCTTCGCCGCGTACGGGTGGCACGTGCAGAAGACCGACGGTCACGACTATGCCGCGATCGAGAAGGCGATTAAAAAGGCGCAGAAGGTTGCGGACAGGCCCTGCATAATCATCGCCAGGACCAGGATCGCGAAGGGAAGCCCCAAACTCGAGGGTTCGGAAGAGTCGCATGGCGCGCCGCTGGGCATCGACGAGGTTGCCGCGACCAAGAGGAACATCGGCTGCTCGCCGGACGACACCTTCTGCGTGCCCCAGGCCGTGTACGACATCTTCGCGGCGAGAAAGAAGAAGCTCAAGAGGATGCACAACGCGTGGAAGAAAAGCTTCAAGGCGTCATTCCAGGGCGACGCACTCGCCCGCTGGAAGAAGTTTTTCTCTGCCCCGGATATGAACGAGCTGAGGGGAAAGCTCCCCTCGTTCGACCCGGCCAAAGCGGTGGCCACGCGCTCCGCGGGCGGGAAGATACTGGAGGCCCTGTACAGGGAGCTGCCCAACCTCGCGGGCGGATCGGCCGACCTGGGCCCGAGCAACAAGTCCTTCGTCAAGGGCTTCAGTGAATCGGGAAAGGGAACCATCGGCAGGAACATCCATTTCGGCATACGCGAGCACGCGATGGGCGCCATCCAGAACGGCATGGCCTACTACGGCGGGCTCGTTCCCTTCTCGGCCACATTCCTTGCATTCCTGGACTACATGCGGCCGTCGGTGCGGCTGGCGGCCCTCGCGGACCTGCACACGGTATACGTGTTCACCCACGACTCCGTCTTCGTGGGCGAGGACGGGCCCACGCACCAGCCGGTTGAGCATATCGCCTCAGCGCGCGCCATTCCCAACCTCCACGTGATTCGTCCGGCGGACGCGGAAGAGACGAAAGAGGCCTGGCTTGCCGCGCTGGCGCGCACGGACGGGCCCACCATGCTCTCGCTCACCAGGCAGGACCTGCCGATCATCGCGCGCGAGCCGGGCCGCGGGGCCGACATGCTCCACAAAGGGGGCTACGTCATCAGGGAATGCGAGGGCAAGCCGGACATCGTGCTGCTCGCGACTGGCTCCGAGGTGCACATCTCGGTCGCCGCGGCCGAAGAGCTGAAGGGAAAAGGGGTCCGCGCCCGCGTGGTGTCCCTCCCCTGCTGGGAGCTTTTCGACGCGCAGACCGCCGCGTACCGGATGGAGGTGGTGGCCCACGGCACGCCGAAATGCGTGGTCGAGGCCGGCATACGCATGGGCTGGGACCGGTACGCCGGCCCGCATGCCCTCTACATCACGATGGAGACCTTTGGTGCGTCCGGCCCGGCGAAAGCAGTCGCGGCGAAGTTTGGGTTCACGGCCGAGAACATTGTCGCGAAAGTGATTGAGTTTCTGTCAAAAAAATAACGGGTCAGGCTGTCCCGCGAACATGCGGGGACTTTTCTGGAAACAATTTGGTTCATATACGGATCGTAACGGCCCCGTACATTCACCGGTTGCGCACACAAATGAAGTATAATTGCGCGCATGGGGCAACCACCGTCCCCTTTTCCCGACTGCGTAACACGATCAAACATTGACCCACCGGAACAGCACCAAACCGGGATAAACCTGACATTTCCATATGATATCGTCATGATTCGCTCAATTAATCAAAAAAACGGTAATTATAAAATTATTTTTCCCCATTTATAATGTGATAAGATATTAAATTTATAGAAGTAGTTTATTGGAGCGGGTTCGCATGAAGAATTCTTTTATACTTTTTATCGCAGCAAGCGCGGTGTTGCTTTCGCTGGTTTCCTGTAAACAGTCCTCACTGGAATACGAGTCGAAAGAGGACTCCCTTCTTTCGGTATATGGAAGTTACGGATTCATGCTGGGTGCTGCTATAAACGTTACCATTGACCAGGATGTGGCGCAGCCGGACCCCGCCAATGCCGCGCCGGTCGCATATACCGTGGTATTCAGCGATCCGATTGATCCCGCAACGTTCGACGAAACGGACATGACCCAGACCGGGACCGCTACGGGAGTAACCTGGGCGACACCCACAACGTCGGACAACATCACGTGGACTATCGAGGCGACCGCGGTCACCGGCGACGGGACGATCGTTCCCGCCATGGCGGCTGGCGCGGCGCAGGACCTGCTGGGCAACACGACGTTTGCCTCTACGTCGACGGACAATAGCGTGACCTATGACGCGACCCCTCCGACGGTTACCGTAGATCAGGAAGTGGCGCAGGCCGATCCGACCTCCAGCTCCCCCATCCTCTTTACAGTCGACTTCAGCGAGGAGATAAATCCCGCAACCTTTAACACTGCGGACATTGCTTAGGGAGGAACCGCGACCGGCGTAACGTGGTCCCTCACCACTTCGGACAACATCACATGGAGCCTGAGCGCGGCAATGTCAGCGTCATCCGGCACGGTAATCCCTTCGATTGCCGCCAGCCTGGTACAGGACCTTGCGGGAAACAGCAATACCGCTTCCTCGTCCACGGACAACACCGTCATGTACACCATCGTTCCGTCCGCCCAAATAATGCGGACCGGCCAGACCCTGTGCCATGACGAAAACGGCATCGTTGTCTCCTGCGGCGGCACGGGCCAGGATGCCGATCTGCAGAAGGGCCTGGCCTGGGCGGTCCCGCGCTTTACCGACAACGGCAACGGCACCATCACCGACAACTCCACCGGTCTTATCTGGACGGCCGACATGAACCTCATGAGCGGCGCCTATTCCTTCCTCGATACGGATGTTACGGCCGGCGACGGGATCGTGTACTGGCAGACGACCCTGGATTTCGCGGCCCAGCTCAATACCGACATGTACGGATCGCGGACTGACTGGCGCATCCCCAACATTCTCGAGTTGATGAGCATTATGAATTACGGCGCGAGCAACGTCCCGGCCTGGCTTGCCTCGTACGGGTTCAGCAATACCGGATCTTATTACTGGTCGTCGACCACCTACCGGGTGACTTCAACCGGCGCCATTGCCTGGATATTCAGCTACTCAACAGGAGCGAAGAGCAACAGCGCCGACAAGGATTCCGCCACATTTGTCAATGCCCTTGCGGTTGCCGGCTCATCGACCATTCTCCCGCAGACGGGACAGACGGAATGTTGGAGCTCCACCGGTGTCCTGCAGGCATGCGCCGGCACAGGGCAGGACGGCGAATTCCAGGAAGGCCTCCCGCTGCCGGGCACGCGGTTCACGCATAACGGCGACGGCACCACGACAGACAACCTGACCGGCCTGATGTGGACGACCGACAAGAACCTGATGCTGACGGCATACCCGGCGTTCGACACGGACGAAACAGGAGGGGACGGGGCGGTGTACTGGGACAACGCCCTCGCGTTCGTCGGCCAGCTTAACGCGGACAGCTACGCAGGCTATTCCGACTGGCGTCTTCCCAACGTCAATGAGCTGCAGAGCGTGTTCCAGCACAACCTGGTATACGCCGACATAACTTCGCTGGGATTTGTACACGGCGGGGTGCAGACCTGCTGGTCTTCAACAACGGTTGAAACGAATACAACCGATGCATTCCTCTTTAACATCCTCTATGGCAACCAGGGCACATGGCTGAAATCCGGCGCGGCAAACTCCGACCGGAATGTATGGCCGGTCAGGGGAAATTGATTCAATAGCATCCAGACCGGCCTTCGTTTCGGACAGGAACGCTTACTGCCGCGCTGCCGTCGGCTTTCACTCACGGAATGGCTGTTCCGTTCCACCATCCCCCGTTCCTCCCCCACCGCATGCGGTCCTTCACGTTCCACCCGGCGGCACACACGTCTCCATTCAGGGGAGGCAATCAAGTTTTTTTCCGGAGCAATGGATTGTTTCAGGATTATGTATTATACTTAAACAAGGAGAATCCATATGTTAATAACAAGAGAACTTACAGCCCCGGCCATGAGCTGCAACCACTGCAAGATGACCATCGAGAAAGCTGTTAGTGCGCTTGAAGGCATATCGAGCGTGAACGCGGACCCGACGACGAAAAAGGTGGTCGTGGAATTTGACAAGTCGTCCACCACGGTCAATGATATAAAAAAAGCGATCGAGGGTGCCGGCTACGAAGCTGAAATCGAAGAGGACATTATCCAATAGGGCTCCGGGCTGACCGTGGCCCGGCGTGGTTTCCCGCATGCAGACCCCACCCTACGGGCAGGCGGGAAGTCCGCCGGCGAGACTGGAGCGCACGCTTGACGCGGTGCCGTAATCAGGCCCGCCCCAGCCGGCGGCGCTGAAGGCGCCTGCCACGACCTCCGCGCCCGACGCGGTGGAGAAATCGGCCATGTTTATCATGATAATTCGCTCGTCCGTTGATTCATGCAACAGCTCCCGTGCCCACGACATGTCGTCCCGCGAGGGATCCGCGCATTTGATGTCCCGCGCATATTCCACGAAGTCGCGCAATGCAATCTCGTCGTAGCCGTTGAAGATCAGCTGGTCCGCGGACGCGAGCCGCGCGAACAGGAACGAATAGGCCAGCGTGCTCGACACGCCGTACACGATCCCGTCCGCCGGCGGGGGCACGGCGTCGAGGCGGTATTCCCTGAGCTCGCCGTGGCCCCAGCCGTAGTAAAGGGCGTCCAGGTCGCGGGCGGTGTCCTGGTAAAAGAAGATCGGGGTGATCGGCGCCCCGGGTGGCGCGTTGACTGCAAGGTACACGCTCTGCTCGAAGGGCACCAGCGTGTCCCACTCGTCGTGTACCACGACAAAAGGCGTGGCGAGCTTCGCCAGCAGGGCGTCCCCGTCCCAATCGGCCCAGGCCGCCGTCGCCTTGATGCGGTCGAGATAGGGCGAGAAGAATTCCTCGAACTGATCCTTCTTCGCCGTGTCAGTGATGTCCGGGATGCTGTTCGGCACACCGCCGGCCGGGTTCTCGACGTATTCGACCTCGTCATTGAAGTCGCTCAGGGGAAAAAACGCCACGCCCGCGCACGGGACGGCTCCCCCGCCGTCGGAGGAGTATGCCGCGCCGTAGAGCGCCTCGAACCCGCCCCATGAGCCGCCCCAGATGCCGATCCTGGTTTTGTCGACAAGGCCAACCGCTTCATTGAGAAAGCGGAGCCCGGCCACAGTGTCGTCCACGTCGTTCTGTATGCTGCCGCCCGCGTAATAGCGCTCGAACACGTTCAGCACGCCGATGTTATTCAGCATGAATATGACGGCGTCCGCCACGTACTGCTGCACCCTTGTCTCCGACCCGCGGGGAACATCGTCGCCGCTCCAGCTTATGTAATCATAGGGACGGGTCAGGACCACGGCAGGCCTGACGCCTCCGCCCGGGGGCGGGATCCACATGGCGTAGGCCGCCTCCATGCCCGCGAACTCGAGCCTCAGCAGGTAATAGCAGTACCACTGCGGACTGATATACACGCTTCCGCTCTTCAGCAGGGTAGCCCCGGCCGGGAGATCCATCTCGGGACACTGCGACGCCGCGATTACCGGCAGCAGTGAGAGAAGCGATGCGTTCTCTTCTTTCGTATTGCATCCGGCGAGGAGCGCCAGGGAAATGCTCATCAGCACAAGAATGCCGCGCTGCAGGTATTTCATGTTTTTTCCTGGAAAACTGATAATTGCCAATTCCGCAAAATTAGCCGGCAGGGCGATAATTTCAAGTATAAATTCCGGTTTTCAGGTAAATCGATTCCGAACCGTGAATGCCCCATTATACTGGATCAAGATTTTAATTGAAAAACTAAGCAGCGTGCAATAGTATAATTTGCATTAAATGTATATATATGATATATATTTATTTAATTGATTCTGATTTTCACCCTGGCTCATCTTCACAAATAAATTTTACACAGTGAAAAAAACATGAATGTACCAACACTGCTTAGAAAGTCACCCGTCGCGGCGGCTATCGTTATTGCCGTGCTCGTACTCGGGTGCAGCAAGAACAGCGGCTTTTCGAAGTACTGGCTCTTTCTGAACAAGCCCTATTTCACCGGCACCATAACGGGAACGGTATTGTACGAGATAGACAACACCCCCATGGCGGACGTGACCGTTCGCGTCGACGTGCGGGGCGTTACCTATTCAGCGACAACCGGTGCGGACGGGACGTTCTCTATCGAGGCAGAAAAGGTCAAAAGGAGCGAGGGTTACAACGTTAATTTCATCAAAACGAACTATGACGACCTGACAAAGGCCGCGATTTTCACTTCGAAGACACAGCCGGTGGATCTGGGAACGGTTTACATGACCGACGCGGTGACCGGCCATGTCGAGCGGGCAATCTCGGGACAGGTGCTCGACAACTACGGATCGAGCGGCCTTGCCGGCGCCACCGTGAGCGTGCAGAACTCCCATTACGAAACCATCGTTGGCGTTACCGGAGCGGATGGAAACTTCCTGGTTTCCGGCTATTATTTCACGATCGGCAGCTCATATATCGTGACGACTTCCAAAGAGCACTACACCACCCTTTCCACGGTGACCGTTTCTATTACCGGGAACGGCAACACGATCGAGGGCAGCCCGGTCCGCCTCTACCGCGAATATGGAGACATCATCGGGACCGTGGAGGATGACAACACCGGCAACCCGCTCGCGGGCGCTTCTGTATCTACCGTCGACGGCAGGGGAAACACGGTCTCGGCGGTAACCGACGGCTCCGGCGGCTTCAGGCTCGGCGGCACCGACTTTTACGTCGACTCTGCCTACGGGTTGACGATAAAGAAAACGAATTATTTCGACGGGACCGCGACCGCGGTTATCGGCTCGACAGGCGATAACGAGATCACGGGCGGATCGGTCCGCCTCATGATAAACGGATCGATAAGCGGCACCGTCAGGGACCCGGACGGAGGCCCGATCCCGGGCGCGACCGTGCAGGTAAAGGACGCGGAGAACACGGTCCTGGCGACCGGCGCCTCGATATCCAACGGCACCTTCTCGCTGTCGAGCGCCTTGTTCAGGAAGGGCGTTTCCTACGAGGTATACTTCACCCATGCGGTCTACGAATCGGCCGACATCGCCACCGCGGAGCTCTCCGAGGGCGACAACCCGACCGGCGTTATTACCCTGCAGCCGAAGAGCTTTACCGGGTACACGCTGACCGGCGTTATCGCCGACGACTGGGACACCGCGACGAAGCTCCCCGCGTCCATCTCGATCGCGGACGAGGACGGCGTCACGCGCACCGCGACGGCAGGCGGCGCAACGGGTGCATTTTCAGTCACCGGGAACTTCCTCGGCGGGGAAACCTACACGCTGAAGGTGTCCTGCGCCGGATATACCGGCGACACGCTGGTCGACCGGAGGGACGTTGCGGTCGCGATGACGGGCAGCTCGCCGCAGTCGCTCGGCCAGATAACCCTGTTCCCGATCGGCATCCGAGCGTACATCTCGGGCCAGAAAAAGGAGTTCAGCAGCCACATCAAGCAGACCCATGAAGCGTTCCTGACCGGCAAGACCGGGTTCACCCTGTCCGCGCGGAACGGAACCAGCCTGAATACGGCCTCGACCTTCTATGTCCACACGGACGACCAGGAGCAGCCCGCAGCGCCGGACGGCGCCCATTCAACGACCCTTGCGATTAACGGCCTGCGCAGCTCGGGGTACCTCTTTGCCGGCATCGAGGAGGACATCCGGACCGCGGCCGTCGGCATGGTGCCGTCAACAATGTACCACTTTTATGTGTCAAGCGCCGGCCAGTTCACACTCGAGACGTTCGGCACCACCAACACTTACCTTGTCCTCTACGATGAGTACGGCAGCCTGGTGGACCAGGCGGACGGCGGCGGCACGGACAACAACGCGAAGATGACTCTCGGCCTCAACGAGGGATGGTATTTCGTGCGGATTCGCGGATACGACGGCGACATCTACGGCTTTTACGAGCTGGGCGTTACCGGTCCCGAACAGACGGGGGGACTGACGGGCGTGTGGACGACCAACGACATCATCCTTTCATGGTACGACTGCGCCGGCAGCACTGTCTATATTGCGGGCGCCGGCGAGTCCGGCTCTGCCGGCAGCATTACCGTGTCCATAATGAACGGCGTCGGCAGGCTCTCCCGGGGCAGCTTCTCGGGAACGATGCGGGCCATAACCCAGGCCGGCGCCACGGTGCCGGTAACGAACGGCTACTTCAACGTAATCAGGAGCGAATAATGAGAACATATACTGTCATGATTATGCTGCTCTGCGCCGTTGTCATTGGCGGCGGGGCGCTCGGCGCGGACCCGGACAGGCTCGCCCCGAATACGGTCGTCATGAAGATCGACGGGAAGGAATACCGCTTCCCGGGGGCCGCGGCCGGCACGGTGACAGACCTGGGCAACGGAACAGTGCGGCTCACCATCGCCCTTCGCGACAATTCACGCGGGGTCATGATGCGGATATCCGCGGACATTCCCGAGGACCGCATGGGAGAGGAATTGCACCTGGCGGCCGATTACGCGGACATCGCCATGATATACAAGAGCAGCGCTCTCCAGTTCATCATCTCTCCCGCGCTCCAGATGGCCCGCGACTCCGACATACAGTATTACGAGAACACCGGCGGTGCGGCGAAGAGCAGGATCAAAAAGCGCCGGCCCGACTGGCTGGGCATGGAAAGGGAGGAGCGGATCGCTTCGGGCAAGGGCATTATCCGTGAAAAGAGCATGGACGGGACATCGCTGTTCCTGGTCATACGGCCGGTAGCGGACAGCGGGAGACAGGAGTTCCGCGGGACCTTCTCCGGCGTTGCCAGGGTCCCGGCCGGGAAGAAGGGGACCAGGCCGGTCGTCATTAACGGCGGACAGTTTCGGGTCGAGGTGATCGGGCAATGAACATGAAAAAAGCGCTATCGTCATGCATGATGCTTCTCATCGCCGCGCCGTTTTACGCCGCCGCGATACTGCTTCCGGAAAGCGCCCTGGCTTTCGCGGACAGGTCCCACAAGAACAGCGCCCAGGACGCCGTCATTTACATGGAAACACAAGGCACGAACCAGCAGCGGTGGGCCGCCGATTTTCTGAAGGCCAAGACCGGCGGCCGCGAAAGCGGCGGCACCGGCTTCGACCCGAACAACGGCGACGGCACCCAGTACGGATTCATCAATGTCGCGCGCGCCGGAGCGACCGCGCCCGATTACACGCAGGACCTGTGGTGGGACGATACCACGACCTGGGGCTGGAACGCGGTGGGGATCAACTTCACCAGCTGGACCCATTTCATGAATTTATTGAAAACGAACGACGACGGGAACACGCTGAAGTACGACAATTACAACGATTTCGACGGTTACTCCTGGAACGGCTGCTTCGGGTTTCCAAATTCGGGCATCGACTATACCGTGGCCTCGTACATGAACAATGCGTGGATGACCATAGATCTCGCGAACTGCACCGACTGCACGGAGAAGTTCTCGTTCGTGCCCAACGGCAACCCGGCAGTGGACTACCGGCAGAACGGGTCCACCAACCCGCTGGGTACCCCCCATGGCACGAAGAAGGTCGGATCGGACGACGGAACGAATTACAACTGCTACAGCGACTGCGTTTTTAACGAGTGCCCGGATGAGGGCAGCACCCTCAGCGGCCTCTACCAGATCCCGAACACTTCCCCCGGCGGCGATGACTACTGGACCTCGAACCAGGACTGGGTCGTGTTCGAGCCGCTCGACAACGCTGCCGCGTTTTACTACAACGAGTTCTTCCTCGAGGGCGGGGCGAGCAGGAACAACCACCTGGACACGGGCGCGGCCGCGGGGCGCTACTACTCGATCAGCTCCGCCGACATGAAGTACCTCGCGATAACCATGCACTATGCCGGCGACTCCTGTATCCAGCACCACATATGGAACACCTCGGGATACAACCATTCCGATTACGAGACCTGGGTGGAGGACCGGTACGGAAACCGCGTACTCGGCGGCAGCGACGGAAACGCCAATTACGAGAACTACGCCACCGTGACGGCCATGCTCCGGAGCAGAAGCAACGGGGAGACCGATGCCCAGGAGGACATCATCACCGAGAACGCGTTTCTCACGTACCTCCTGCGCTACCGCTCCGGCTGCGACGTGCTCTCGAACACGACCGAGCCGACGAGAAAGAGCGCCGGCACCCACGCCGTGAACCAGGCGATCGCGACCATCGTGCTGCTTTACGAAAAAGGCGTGATGGACCTCAGGCGTTACCGCTGAGTCCGCGCGGCGGGGCATGACCGCACGCCCGGGTGAGCTTCACGCGCCGCCGCCATCCTCCCGGCCAGCGGCGCCCGGCAGCGCCAGCCGGTACTCCTGCGGGGTGGTACCGGTCATGTTCTTGAAGAGCCTGTGGAAATAGGTTATGTTGTCGAACCCGACATGGTAGGCGATGTCGACGATTTTGCCGTCGGTCTCCGCGATGAGCTGTTTCGCCGCATCGATGCGCCGGTTGTTGATGTACTGCGATATGGTCATACCCGTGTTCTTCTTGAAGAGCTGCAGCATATAGTCCTCGTTGAACCCGAATTTCTGCGCAAGCCCCCTCCGGTCATACGCATCCATGTAGTTCGCGTCCAGGAACTCGACCACGTCGTAGATCCGCTCCCGCGGCACCGTCTTCCCCTCCTCCGCCGCGTGCTTTTTCAGGGCATTGATCGCCTGGTTCTTCCGGAGCACGGCGCGCGCCAGGCTGACGTTCTCCCTGCGCATGCTCTTGAAATCGAGCACCAGGTAGACCAGCACCACGGTAAGAACCAGCGGGAAATGGGTGGCGATCGACGTTGTCATCGCGTAGAGCCGGCCCGTCAGCACGTAGCGCGCGATATACGAGGAGGACGCCACGAGCAGGAGGGCGGCGAATATGAAGACCCAGTAGCGGAGGGGGTCCCGGTACAGGGCACGGATGAAGATGCCCGTGAACAGGACAGAGTACGCCAGTATGAGGGCGAACGAGCCGGGCTGGCCGGCCCGCATGACGGCCCGGGTGTCCGGCGCGGCCATCACAACGCCCGCGAAGCCGATCATCAGCGCCGCAGCAGCGATGAACACGGGGCGGAGGCGCATGTTCATAAACTCCTGCACGCCGCACAGGAAAATGAAATGCGCAAGCACGATAAGCACCAGGACCGCCTTGAGCCTGAGCAGCCCGTCCATCTCGGGGACGCCCAGGACCAGCAGGTGGACGCACGAAGCGGCCAGCAGGAGCAGGATCGAATACACGATGGTCATCAGGTGCGTCCGCCGGTCGAGCGTGATGACGAACAGGATGATGAGGATGAAATTGAGCACCAGCGCCCCCTCGTTGATGAGAAGCGACAGGAGCCGGTCAATAACAGCGTGGGAGCTCCACCGGCGGTAATCGGTTATGCGGACCCTGCCTGCGACGCCGCCGATGACGTGAGAAAACACCCGCACGGCAATGACGTTGTCCCGGTCACGAAGCAACCCGCCCGCCGGAATAAAGTAGTCGCGGCTTTCCTGCCACGCATACCCGTACCCGAGGCCCGTGCCGTTCCGCGGGAACGCACCCGTCCCGCCGACCTGCCTTCCGTTTAACCAGGTCTCGTCCGCCACCGCGATCCTCCCCAGCGACAGGACCAGCGGCCTGCCGGCGAATTCCGCGCCCACGCGGACTTTCTTCCGCAGCCACACGGTCGCGGTGAGGTCGTCATTCTCTTTGATGAAGGATTTCCAGTCTCCCGGCAGGCTGACCTCCGGGGCCCCGGAATCGTCATACCCGGGGTCGCGGGCGGCAGGGTCGTCGCGGGGGACTATCTTCCACGGACCGGACAGGTCGATGCAGTCGCTGCCGCACGTTCCGTCGGAGCAGCCCGGCGCTGCGCAGAGGGCGCCCGCGAGGAGGGCGAGTATGACGAGCGATCTGATCGTTCCGGGCGCGGTCATACGATGATCAGTGCGCCTCGTCCCAGTTCTTTCCCGAGCCAATGTCCACTTTCAGCGGCACGGAGAGGTCAAGCGCGTGCTCCATGGTCTCGCGTACAAGCTGCTTCACCTCTTCGGCCTCGGCTTCCGGCACCTCGAACACCAGCTCGTCGTGCACCTGCATTATCATGAGCGCGTCCAGCTTTTTCTTCTTTAATAGCCCGTCAATGCGGATCATGGCTATCTTGATCATGTCGGCCGAGGTGCCCTGGATCGGCGTGTTGATCGCCACGCGCTCGGCGCCCTCGCGGCGGAAGGAAGTGTCGGAGTCGATGTCCGTGATCGCGCGCTTCCTGCCCAGCAGGGTCTGGACATACCCCTTCTCGCGCGCGAAGGCGATCGTCCGGTCGATGTACTCCCTGAACCCGGGATACGTCTGGAAGTAGAGCCGGATGAACTCGGCCGCCTCCTTCATGCCTATCTCGGCCTGCTGGGAGAGGCCGAAGGGCGAGACGCCGTATATGGTGGCGAAGTTGATGACCTTGGCCTGCCGCCGCATATCGGGCGTGACCCCGCCAATGGGCACGCCGAAGACCGACGAGGCCGTGAGGCTGTGGATGTCGATGTCGTCCTGGAAGGCGCGGATCATGTTCCTGTCGCCCGACAGGTGCGCCGCGACCCGGAGCTCGATCTGTGAATAGTCGGCGGACATGAGCACACGCCCCTTCTCCGGCACGAAGCCGCGCCTGATGCTCTTGCCGAACTCGTCACGCGCCGGTATGTTCTGGAGGTTCGGGTCCGAGGACGAGAGCCGCCCGGTCGCCACCACGGTCTGGTTGTACGAGGTGTGGATCCTCCCGGTCTTCGGGGAGATGAGCTTCGGCAGCGCGTCGATGTAGGTGCTCATCATCTTGGAGAGCGTGCGGTATGAGATGAGGTGGTCGATAATGGGATGGCTCCCCTTCAGGTTCTCCAGCACGGTAATATCGGTGGAGAGCCCGGTCTTCGTCTTTCTCTGCGGCTTCAGGCCGAGCTTCTCGAACAGCACCTTTGACAGCTCGCGGGTCGAGTTTATGTTGAAGGGCTGCCCCGCGGCCTCGTGGATCTTCCCCTCGACCTCGAGCAGCATCTCCCTGTTCTTCGCCTCGATCTTCTTGAAGTAGGCGGCATCGATCTTCACGCCCGCGCGCTCCATGCCTGCCAGCACTGGCACGAGCGGCATCTCGATATCGCGGAAGAGCCCGTCCAGGCCCTCGTCCGCCAGCCTGCCTTTGAATATGGCGTAGAGCCGGTAGGTGATGTCCGCGTCCTCTGCCGCATACTCTGCGATCTTATCCAGCGGCACCTCCTCCATCGGCACAGCGCTCTTCCCGGTGCCGACCAGCTCCTTGAAGGTGATCGTTTTATAGTTGAGGTATTTCTCCGCCATGTCATCCATGTTGTGCCGGCGCTCGTTGGGCGCCAGCAGGTAGGACGCCACCATCGTGTCAAACTCGACCCCGGCAAGCTCGATGCCGTAGTTCATGAGCACGAGCAGGTCGTACTTTATATTCTGGCCGATCTTCCTGATTGCGGGATCGGCCAGGAGGGGCTTCAGGAGCCCCATGGAGCGCACCGGGTCCGGGTACTCCTCGCTGAACATGCCCCGCGAGAGGAGCGGCACGTACCACCCTTCCCGCTCCCTGATGGAAAACGACATGCCCACGAGCTCGGCCTCGACCGGCGAGAGCGAGGTCGTCTCAGTGTCCACCGACACCTCGCCCGCGTCGCGGATGGCGCGTATCATCTCGACGAGGTCCTTTTCCGAGCGCACGACCCGGTACGTCTTCTCCTCGCGCGCGGACGGCTTCCCTGCCGCCGCGGGCTCGGCGCCCGGCGCATTCCTGAAGAAATCATTTATGACGGAGTTCATTTCAAGGGCGCGGAAATAGGGCACCGCTTTCTCCGCCGGGATCGATTCGAACTTCATGTCCGCTATGTCGAGATGTATGGGGAGATCGGTCCTCACCGTGACCAGGTCGCGGCTCAGGTAGGCCATCTCCTTTTCACGCACGAGCATCTCCTTCTGCTTGCCCGTGAGCTCGTCAATGTGCTCGTACAGGCCGTCAAGGCTGCCAAACGCGCCGATAAGCTTCAGCGCCGTCTTTTCGCCGATGCCTTTCACGCCGGGCACGTTGTCCGAGGTGTCGCCGGTCAGCGCCATGTAGTCGATGACCTGCCCCGGCTTCACGCCGAGCATCGCCTCGACCTCCTTCTCTCCGTACACCTCGTAATCCGATATGCCTTTCTTGTTCGCGTAGATCTTCACGTTGCCGCCCACCAGCTGGTAGGCGTCCTTGTCCCCGGTGACGAGCATCACTTCGACGTCCCCGGTCCCGTATTTTTTCGCCACCGTGCCCAGCACGTCGTCCGCCTCGAAATCCGCCTCCTCGATGCGCGTGATCCCCAGGACCTCGATCATCTTCTTGATCTCCTCGATCTGGGAGCGGAGGTCGTCGGGCATCTTCACCCGGTTGGCCTTGTATTCGGGATAGAGCCCGAAGCGGAAGGACTTTTTCGGCGGGTCAAACGCGACGGCCAGGTAATCGGGCTTCTGGTCCGTGATAAGCCGCAGGAGCATCCGGGCAAACCCGAAGATCGCAGAGGTATTCTGGCCCTCGCTGTTCAGAAGCGGGTTCTTTATGAACGCGTAATACGCCCGGTAGCAGAGGGCGTGGCCGTCTATTATGAACAAGCGTTTTTTCATTCTCGGATCACCTGGACAGGGATTAATGTACACTATGCAAATATAGCGCAGTGCGATTGGAAAAAGTCAACTAAATTACGAGAAGTTTCATGATACGAAAAGTTCAACCGGAATTATACGGGGAACACGCAGTACGCCGGTATAATTATTCCTACAACCATGTAATGCTACGCTGTTCCAGCATCGAAATCCTTTCTTTAAGTTTTTTCGAAATGGAAAGCTTCTCTTTCATGTCCACCAGGATAACGCCGATCTCGGAATGGCGTTCCAGGAACTCGCGCGCCCGCTCCGGGCCCATGACGAAGATCGCGGTCGCGTAAGCGTCGGAGAGGGGCGAGCTTTTCGAGAGTACCGATACCGAGCAGAAGCCCGTGGCCGGGTACCCGGTGCGCGGGTCGAGAATGTGGTGATACCGCACGCCGTCATGCATCACGAACCGTTCGTAATCGCCGCTCGTCGAAATCGCGTCTCCGTCCTCGAGCCCCAGGGTAAGGATGATGGCATCCCGGCGCGGGTCCCTGAGCCCGGTGACCCAGGGCCTGCCGAATTTCGTGCCCATTACCTGCAGGTCGCCTCCCGCAGTCACGATGCCCGCCTCAATGCCCCGCTTGCGCAGAACGGCAATACCCTTTTCCACCGCGTAGCCCTTGCCAACGCCTCCCAGGCCGATTCTCATGCCGGCACGGTCGAACGCGATTGCGCCCCTGCCGGGCAGGAGCCTAAGCTTTTCATACCCGACGCGGGGCAGGAGCGCAGCCACCGCTCCGGACGATGGCGGGACGAAGTTCCTGTTCTTATAGTTCCAGAGCGGCTCGAGCGGGGCGAAGGTGATGTCGAAGGAGCCGTCCGTTTCACCGGATATCGCGACGGCACGCGCGACCAGGTCATAGGTCTCGCGGGACAGAGCAACCGGTCCCGCGCCGCCGTCTCGGTTGAGCCTGCTCACATCGCTTTCGGGTCGCACCGGGGACAGGAGCGCCTCGACGCGGGCAATCTCGTTGAACACCGCATCGCCCGTCGAAGGCGCGTCTTCCGGGTCGGCGACAAAGGTAACGGTGACCATCGTTCCCAAAAGAGGCCTGCTGACGCTGTTTACCGCGCCGCGGCAGGACCAGAGCGACGCGATCAGGGCTATGATAATAATTCGTTTCATACACATCCTCCCCGGAACCCGGTCTCCGGCGCACAGGCGCAAATCAATACATCTCGGAATCCGCGTCGCCGTTAACGAAAACCGCGAAGCTGTCCTTGACCATGCGCCTGTACTCTATCGGTGTAAACCCGGTATGTTTCCTGAAATGCCTGTAAAAGTATGTAAGGTTGTCAAACCCCACGTGGAACGCGATATCGATTACCTTGCCGTCCGTGTCTTTCAGGAGCTGCCGCGCGGCCTCGATTCGCTTGACGTTGATGTAGTTCGCTATGTTCGTGTTCGTCACTTTCTTGAAGAGCTGGCCCATGTAGTCCTCGTTGAGCCGAAACCGCTCGGCCAGCTTTTTCCGGTCATAGGTCTCGTTAAAGTTGTTGTCGAGGTACTCGATGACCTGGTGGATAATGTCCTTGGGCTCCGGCCTGACATCGGTCCTCGTCAGCATCTTCGCGGCCCGCTGGAGCTCCTTCGTCTTCTTCAGCAATGCCCGCGCCATCGAGTCACGCTCCCCGCGCGCGCTCCTCAGGTCCACCAGATACACGAACATCGCGCCGAGCAGCAGGGCCGGCAGGCGGAGCGAAAAGGAAAGCGACATGCGGTACATCTGCCCGGTCAGGATCAGGTAGAGGGTGTTGGCGACCGAGGCCAGCACGAAGACCGCGACGATGGAAAGGTACCAGTAGCGCCGAGGGTCGCGCCGCAGCGCGACGGCGAAAATCCCGGTCGAATAGATTATGTAAAGTATGATTGCGCCGATTGATGCCGGCATGCAGTACCTTTCCAGGTAACGGGTCGTCGGAGCGTAGAGCACGAAGGAGGCAACTGCGGCCAGGATCAGGGTTGAAGCGATCATCGCCGCCCTGCTCCGTATGTTGAAAAACTCCTGGAGGAGAAGCAGGAGGATAAAATCGACAAACACGTACATTCCGAAGAACCACTTGAACCTGAACAGGTTGTTCTCTAATAGCGGAAGCCCCAGCATGAGGATGTTTATTGACAGTACGCTCAGGATGAAGACGAACGAAAGGAGCGCGATAATCCTGTTCCCCGTGCCCTTTACAACGACCGCCAGGATGACCAGGAGGAGCCCGGAGAGGATAACGGCGTTCAAATTGTTAAATGAAGGGAACAGGTCGCGGAACCAGTTTCTCTCGTTCCACGCGGCGTTCGTCATGAGCGCCGGCCGGTCTTTCAGGCCGCTTATATAGTGCGAAAAGACCCTGATCGCTATAACATTTTCCCCGTCCCTGCGGACCAGCGACGCGGGAAAGCGATAGGTCCTCTCCCGGTGGAGCGCGAAGTCGTAATCCAGGGGCCTTTCCGCCGACGGCATAACGCCCGTAGCGCCTATGAACACGCCGTTGAAGTAGGTCTCGTCCGACATGGCGATCGAGCCTATGGTGAGCACGAGCATCCTGTCGGTCATACCGGGACCGATCACGACCCTTTTCCTGATCCATACGGTCCCGGCAAGCTCTTCACTGCCGCGGAGGAAGCCGCTCCACTCGCCCGGGATCAGTATCTTCTCCGCACGTGAATCGTCGTAAGCAGGTTCGGCAGGGTTTCCGGCGCCGGAGGGGACCATTGTCCACGTCCCGGACAGGTCCACGAACGAACCCGGCCGGGCCGTGTCGCCGCCGCACGAAACAAGGAAACCTGACAGGGCAAGGGCGGCAGCATGAAAAAGAATGTTTCTCATAAATAATGCGCGATCCAGCGGTTGTGTATCGCTACCGGCATCCCGTGCCGGACAGCTGCGATAACAGATAGATGCCATCCGGAAATTATTCAAGAATAAATTTATCATGAGAAGAAATAATGAGCCGCTTCCCGGTCAGCCCGGACTGGTTTGAGATGTCTCACTAAAAAAGCATTGACCGGCGCCTTACGCGTATGATGTGATACCGGCACCCGATGGGAGGAGGCCGGGATTAAACCGGTATGGCAGAGGCCGCCCCCTCCCGTTGATGAATGCGGCGGCAGGAAAAAGAAATTGATTAATGAGCAACCCGGGCACCCACTTTTAACGGATCGGCGGACCCTTCGGGGGCTCTGCCCGGTCCGGACGCAGAACGCCAGGACTATGATACAATGGAACCGATCACTGCAATAAGCGGATACTGCATGCTGGCTGCCGCCGTCATCTCCTGCTACAAGGCGGTGGAGCAGATGCTGGTCCGGCGGTCCGAGGATCACAACCGCATGCTCTTCGTTCTCCTCCTCTGCACCGGCTACCTCCTGGGAGCGCTGGGCGTTTTCAACATCGGCGCGCTTCCCACCCTGCCGGACGCCGTCTTTATCGCGGGGCTTATACTCTTCATCGCGGGCGCCTACCTGGCGGGGCCTGCGGCATACCTGTATTACCAGTCGCTCATCAGCCCTGTCAGCGGCAGGGCCGTACTGCACGCTGCGCCCTCGGCTGCGGCAGCCTTCTTCGCGGTCCCGTATCTCCTTACCCGGACACCGGCGTACCGCGATGCGATGCGGGCGGATTTCTTCCGCGCGCCGCATGAAGCGGCCCTGTACGCGATCATGGCGGTTGCCATGGCGGTCATCACCGGATATACCGTCACAATCCTGGTGATCGAGATCTCGGTCAGGAACAGCGGGAAGATCAGGCGCGCGGTCATGTCGCTGATCGTAGTGACGGCCGGCCTCCTCCTCTCACCCCTGGCTCTCTTCGCCGGTTTTGTAATGCAGGTGCCCGCGCTGTCGCTTTCCGGCGGCCTGCTCTTCGCGCTGAACATGCTCCTTTTTATAATCGCGCATGTGCGGTACCAGGACTTCTTCCAGTACCTCGGCAGCGAGGTCCGCCTGGCCCGCCAGCGACGGTCCGTTCTCAAGGGGCTGGACATACCCCGCCTTCGCGCGCGGCTGGCCGCCCTTATGGAGGAAGAGCACTATTACCGTAATTTCGACATCAGTATGGCCTCGACCGCCGAAAAGCTGTCGGTCACGCCCCACCAGCTCTCCTGCTTCCTGAACAGGAAGATGCAGATCGATTTCAGCAACTTCATCAACCGCTACCGCGTTGACGAGGCGAAGAAGCTCCTCGGGGAAGACCCGGACAGGACCGTACTCACGATCTGCTACCATGTCGGGTTCGGCTCGAAAACCTCGTTTAACGTGACCTTCAAGGAATATACCGGCATGACGCCGACCCGGTACCGCGACCTTCACAGCGCAGGCACCGGCCCCGTGCGCCAGCACCCGCGGCCGGGCACGGCGCGCCGCGGCCCCTGCTGACATCAGCAGCCCGGAATTTTTTGGTTCAGGATTATAATCCCGAACGACAGGAGCGTAAAACAGTGATATGTTTCGGGCATCTTCACGTTTCCGCGGAAGCCCGTACGCCTGTCCGGGGGACGGGTGAAGACAATCACACAATACACCAGTACGAGGTAGGAGATGACACAGATACCGAACAACATAAGCATTAAAGAGCTGCTCACATCGCTCAGCCCGTCCATAGCCAGGGAGGCGATCACCTCTTCCGGAGCGGACAAGGAGCTCAAGGGAACAGAGTTTTCGCTGGCGGTCGACGTTTCCGGGGACATTTACAGCTACCTGGTCAAAGACGGTACCGACTTCACCGTGAAGGAAGGCGATATAGACGCGCCGATGGTGAGGGTCAGGGTCAGGCGCGAGACGCTGGAGCAGATGATAGCCACACAGAACCTGGACATGCTCCTGGGCATACAGAGCGACCTTAACAAAAATAAATATAACGTACTGAAGTCGCTGAAGGGAAGCTTCACAGCCGAGCTTGCCAACGACGACGGGAGCGTTTTCGTTATCGATACCATTTTCAACAATACCACGGACCCCAAAGCGACGTTTAAAATGAAAACGACCGATTCCATCTCGCTTATCAGAAAGGAGACAAACCCGGTCAACCTGTTCATGTCGGGACAGATGAAGATTGAAGGGGACATGGCGTTTGCCATGTCCACGCAGCCTCTGTTCTCATAACGAACCTCGATGCTCGGCGCCCCGCCGGTATGCAGGAGCCGGCGGGGCGTCTTTTTATTCCACTGTGACAAGGATTGGAACTCATGCGGTTTTCTCTCATTCTCTACGGATTTTACGCTCTCATGAGATTCACGGCCCTGCACGACACCGTGTTCCGCGCGCGGATCGCAGAAAAGGACTTTTCCCTGACCATACGAACCGACGACGGTTCCCGAGCACGCTCCTACGCCTGTCGCGGGGGAACAGTATCATCCCGCCGGGGCCAGGCGCCGGACGCCGAGTTCTCCCTGATCTGGAAGGACGCCGCCACCGGGTTCAGGTACCTCTCCGCCATGAAGCCCTCGGCGTTGGCCAGGGCGATAACCGGCGGCGACCTCAAACTCGCGGGCGAGGCCCTGGCTGTATCGCGGTTCCTCGAAACCTTCAGGATCATGATGGCGGAGTACCGTAATAATTAATTCTTAGTAAATAAATAAGCCTGTTCATTTGGGCTATAGGCTCTGACCCCTCTATTAAAAATACACCGCCAATCTCTTCAGGTAGGCCTCTTCATAGAACAGGAACTTTTTTACACACTCCTCGAAGGTATTACCGAGTTTATAAAAGTATTCATGCAGGGTAATTTTTACAGGCGCCACATGGTTTTTGTCCAGATAACAGTTTATGAACCCGATATCGTTCTCACGCGGATTCCTCGACAGGCCCTTTCTCACAGGATTGTACCCGATATACCATAACAGCCATAATAGATATTCCTCCGGATTATCCGCCTCCTCGATAATGCTGGATCCGAAGCGTTCATTCCAGAATGAGCCCGTGGTACCCATGGCCCTGTTGTATTTTTCCGCGATTCTGGCCTTGATATACTGCATTATCCGGGAGATTGTCTGTTTTTCCAGGTTGGTTTTAATGACCAGGTGAATGTGATTGGCGACAATCTCCGCGGCGACGAGCTCAAAATCATATTTCTCCTGGCACTCCCTGACTGCTTCAGTGAAATATTTTTTCCCGTATTTACCGAGCAGGAGATTCCTTTTCCCATGACACCTGCTGTATGCGTGGTGAGTAAGTCCCTGGGCTATTTTGCGTAACGGTCGTGGCATATGCTCCTCCTGATGTCTAATACGAATGGGAAGCGGCGGAATTGAAAAAAAACGGGGGTATCCGGGTCAGAGCATGGTATTTTTAAATCGGGGTCAGAGCCTATTCCCTATTCTAACACCATTTTCAAAAACCTTATACAATATGAAGTTCCCCTGCCTGATATTAATTATGTGAAAGACAGGCTTTTTTTTATATGGTATATTCCGTTCGAGACCAAAAACAGTCGGCCTCATAAAACACACCACAACACAATGGATCGGGAGTCATGCAATGAGAGACGTATACGTTTTATCCGCGCATACCATCAAGTTCGGCAGGTACCTGGAAAAAAGCGTCAAGGACCTTGCAGCGGAAACGGTCATACCCTGCCTGAAACAGGCCGGCCTGGAGAAAAAAGACCTGCAAGCGCTCTGGTTTGCCAATTCCGGGTGGGGATACGGGAAAGGACAGGATTCCATACGGGCACAGGTGGCCCTGCGGCCCCTGGGAATAGAAGCCATTCCCATGACCAACGTGGAAAACGCCTGCGCCGGCGGCTCGACCGCTTTTCACCACGCGTGGCTGGGCGTGGCAAGCGGGCTGTATGACGTCACCATGGCGGTCGGGGCTGAAAAAATCAATGATCCGAACAAAATGAAAGTCTTTGCCGGTTTTCTCGGCGGATTGGATATAGAGAACATTGCCGAAATAATTGCAAACATATCCGTCTACGGCATGAATGATGAAGATAGAAAGAACATGGATACGCACATAAAAAAATACGCACAGAAAAAAGAGCCGGGGAACAGCGGCAAGAAAAGGAAAAAGCCTACCACAAAAGAAAAAATGAACGAGTACTGGGATATGTTCAAAGTGTACATCAGGCTCAGGGACTGCGTCGGCGCCGAGACCGTGAAGGACATGCGCAAGCTCTTCTCCGGCGATCACTCACCGTTCATGGACGTGTACGGATACGCGGCGCGCCAGCACATGAGGAAATACGGCAGCACGCCCGAGCAGCTCGCGGTCATAGCGTCGAAAAACCATTATCATTCGTCCCTTAACCCGAACGCGCAATACACCTTCACGGTCACGCCCGAGCAGGTGCTGGCTGACCGGATGGTTACCTGGCCCCTGACACGGGGCATGTGCGCTCCCATCGGCGACGGAGCGGCCTCGGCAATTCTCTGCGACCTCGGCACCGTGAAGCGGCTCGGCCTCATGTCGCAGGCGGTGAAGATCCGGGCCTCCGTGCTTGGCTCCGGCAGGGAACGGGCCTTCGAGGACACCGATATCGGCGAGCGGCTCAGTAAAATCGCATACGAGAAGGCGGGCCTGGGCCCGTCCGACATGCACCTGGCGGAGGTCCACGACGCGACGGCGTACGGCGAGCTCCACCAGGCCGAGGCCCTGGGCTTCTGCAGGGAGGGGGACGGCGGGATCCTGGCCCAGAGCGGCGCCACGAAGATAGGTGGGAAGATCCCGATCAACCCGAGCGGCGGGCTGGAGTCGCGGGGGCACCCTATTGGCGCGTCCGGTCTTGCGCAGATCCACGAGCTGGTGACGCAGCTCCGCGGCGCGGCTGGTCCCCGCCAGGTGCAGGGAGCGAAGATCGCCATCGCGGAAAACGGCGGCGGCGCACTGGGACAGGAAGAGGCGGCCATGTGCATCCACATACTGGAAGCGCCGGCCAAATAAGGAATGCTAACAAGATATGGGGATGAATATTTCATGTTCGATATAGCATAGGGCATCCCCCTCCCTTGATGGGAGGGGGCAGGAGAGGGTGAAAAACGGTATGCCCGTAGTTTATACCTTCACCCCCACCCGGCCCTCCCCCTCAAGGGGGAGGGAAACAATGGAAACAATTCAAATGAGAGGTTGACAATGTACCTGCTGGCAAACATAAAGAACGCGTTAAAGATGTCCCGCGCCGCACTCCTCTTTTTTCGCGACGAGATAAGCCGCGGCACCTTGAAGCAGAATTTCAAGAGCCTGAAGAAAAGCAAGGAGATCGCGGAAGACATGTCCTGGGCCGAGCTCGCCGAGGAAAAGGCACGCAAATACGGGGACCGGGTGTTCCTGATGTTCGAGGACAAAAAGTTCACGTTCCGCCAGATGGACGAAAACGCGAACCGCATCGGCAACTACCTGCTCTCCCTGGGCGGAGGCCGCGGCAAGGGGGTCGCCATCATCATGGGCAACTGTCCTCAGTACCTGGATATCTACATCGGGTCGCAGAAAATCGGCATGTATTCCATTCCCGTGAACACGTCCCTGCGCGGCGACAGCCTTCTCTACATATTAAACCACAGCGACTCGGAATTCGTATTCATTGACGAGGAATTCCTTGACGTGTACAACAAGATCGCGGACAGGGTCGAGAAGATAAAGCACGTGATCGTGAACCGCCCGGCGGCCGCAGCCTCGAAGCTTCCCGCGGGCATGAAGGACCTGTCCGGGGCGTACAGCCATTCCGCGATAAAGCCCGAGGGATCTGCCCCCGGCAGGGACGACATCTGCTTCATCCTGTACACCTCCGGCACGACCGGCCTTCCCAAGGGTGTCATGTACCGGTACGGCAAGACCACGGTAAAGCTTCTCTCCCTCCCGGCCTACATGATGTACAAAAAATCCGACATCCTCTATACCTGCCTGCCGCTCTTCCACGGCAACGCGCTGTGGCTCACGACAACGGTCGCCCTGCACCGGGGCGCGAAGGTCGTGCTCACGAAGAAATTCTCGGCCAGCAGGTTCTGGGACGATATCCGCAAGTACAACGTGACCGCGTTCAACACGCTCGGGGCAATGATACCTATTTTAATGAAGCAGCCGGAAAGGGCGACCGACCGCGACAACCGGGTGCGGTTCACCCTCTCCGCTGCGTGCCCGGCCGACGAATGGCCGAAATTCGAGAAGCGCTTCGGCATTAAAATCTACGAGGGGTACGGGGCGGTTGACGGCGGCGGAAAGAGCATCATGAACCTGGGCAACGCGCCGGTCGGCTCCATCGGGAAACCGAGCCTGGGCGTGGTCTACCGGCTGGTCGACAATAACGGCAATGACGTCCCGGATGGGACGCCGGGCGAGCTCATTTTCGAATCGAAGGGCAAAAAAAAGTCGGTGGAATACTTCAAGAACGACAAGGCATCCGGCGACAAGCTCCGGAACGGCTGGATCTATACCGGCGACCTGGTCCGGCGCGACGCGAAAGGCTACCTCTACTTCGTGGGCCGCAACGCCGAGTTCATGCGGATCAAGGGCGAGAACGTGTCCGCCTACGAGGTGGAGCACACGATCCAGAAGCACCCATCGGTGGTGGAAGCGGCAGTATACGCCGTACCGTCAGAGCTGGCGGAAGACGAGATCATGGCCTCCATCTCCCTGGTAGAGGGACATGCGCTCAAGGAAGAGGACCTGGTCGATTTTCTGAAAGAAGACTTGCCTAAATTCGCGGTGCCGCGGTATATTCGGATCGTGAAGGAGTTCCCGAAAACCGAGACACAGCGCATAATCAAGAAGGAGCTCGAAAAAATAGGCATCGTTCACGGCACGTTCGACTCGCAGAAGAACGAGCGCGTACTGAAAGAAAAAATTTCGTAAATCTTTTGCAGCCCCACCCCGCGGGGCTGCCTGTTGCCTTTTTTTCACAAACCGAATGGACGGTTGGCGCAGACGGGGCATTCAAACATAGGGGGAAGCAGGGATGAAACCATTGAGGATCGGCAGGAAAGAAAAGCTTCATTTACTCGAACAGGGCCCGAAAATATGGGAAGCCTTTAACGGTCTTGAGTGCCAGCACCGGCTGGCGAAGAGTACGCATAAAGACGTCAAGAAAGCGATTGCCATAGCCCGAAAATTCAACAACGAAGTCATCCGGCCCATCTACCTCGAAATGGACCTCAAGTGCATGGAAGACCATGATTACCTGGCCTGGGATTTCCTCAAAAAAGCCGGCGAATGGGGCCTCTTCTCACTGTTCATCCCGAAGATCTTCGGCGGCAGCGGCCTGAACTTCCTGGGCATGTATCCCTTCATTGAAGAGATTGCCTCGGTCTGCTCCGGCCTGGGGCATATCATCTTCGTCCACTACCTCGGGCTCGCCACGCTCTTTCCTTCATTCAACTCGAAGATACTCAACAAGGTCCTACGCGACGTGCCGAAAAGCGAGAAGAAAGGCGAGCCGCACCTCCTCGACCTGGTCATCACCGAGCCCGACGCCGGCACCGACGTGCAGGAGCCGCTCCTGCTTGACAGGGGCCGGATCGGGACCATCGCCAAAAAGGTCGATGGCGGATATGTTATCAATGGAAGAAAGATATTCATATCGAACGGCCACTTCTCCTACTGGCATATCGTCATGTGCAGCGAGGACAAGAAGAACCCGGCCGAGACCTTCATCCAGTGCGTTATCCCGAACGGGAGCAAGGGGTTCAGCTTCGGCACGCGCGAGAAGAAGATGGGGCACCTGGCCTCCACCGCGAGCGAGCTCCTGTTCGAGGACTGTTTCGTTCCGAACGACTGGATGAGCATCGTGTGCCAGAGCCCCGACATGATAAACTCGAAAAAGGGGATCCGGTGGACCGTCCACTCGATGATCGATTACGTGGTTTCCAGCTCCCGCGCCGGTGTCGGCGCGATCGGTACCGGCATCGCGCGGGGCGCGTATGAGGCGGCGATGTCGTACGCGCGGAAGAAGAACGTGGGCGGCGAGCTACTCGTCAACCAGCAGTGGGCCCAGATCATCCTCACGGACATGTACCGCAACGTGAACATGGGACGGGCGATTTACATGGAAAGCGCATATACCGACATGCTCCAGGGCCTTTTCAAGCTCCTGGCGAAAAAGCCGATCCACTATTTTCTCACGCTGATGCCGAAGTGGTATTTCTCGCTGATATCGCCCCTCCTGAGCCTGAAGCTCGTTACCCGCCTGTTCAGGAAGTATTACTACGACTGGTACACGGACGAGGAGCGGGACGCCTCGTCCGGGTGGGCCTCGATCGCCAAGTACACCTGCACGGACATCGGCGTGGCCAACGCGAACCTCGCGCTCGACCTGATGGGCGCGGACGGTCTCCGGCACGATCACGGCGCGGAAAAATGCTACCGGGACGTCAAGCTGACGCAGATATACGAGAGCACGAACCAGGTCAACCAGATGAACCTTTTCTGCTGCCTTGTCGGCAATCACATGCCGGAAGTCGAGTTCTTCAAATAAACAACCGGAGGGGGGAACCATGAACTCCATAAACACGGACAGTCTGGCCTGCGAAAGGCAGGCATTCGCCGACCTCGCGAAAGACTTCAGCGCGAAAAAGCTTGCAGAGCTCCGCGAGGAACATGACAGGTATCCCTTCGGGGAGCTCTTTACCGACGCCATCAGGGACGCCGGGATCATCGGCCTGTACGGCATAAACCTGCCCGTCGATTACGGCGGGGTCGGGATGAACGCCGCCATGGTCGCGGTGATAGTGGAGAAGCTGAGCGAAGTCGATGCCAGCATGGCCGGGATCGTGTTCGCCAACGCCGCGGCACTCGAGATCATCGGGGAAGGCGCGGCCGCGAAAAACTCGGGCGACATTTACACGAGCACGGACCGGTTCGGCACCGCTCCCCTGGCTTTTCAGTCATTCGCCGCGCCGAACGAGAGCGACATGCCGGACGCGGACGCGGGCGGCTCGCTGACGGGCACCGCCGCCTATCTCACGCTAGGCAACATCGCCGATTTCGCCGTTGTCCCCGCGCGGAACAGCGGAAAACAGGGCTTCTCCTATTACCTGGCAGATCTGAAAAACAGGAACGTCCGGATATCGAAGCCGGTCGTCAGCCTGGGGCTCCACTCCTGCCCCTCGGTCGACGTGACCTTCGAGGGAATCCCCGCTCGGCTCATCGGCATGCAGGGCGAGGGAGACCGCTATTTTAACGCGATGCGGGACCGCATGTCGATCTGTGCCGCCGCGATGTCGGTCGGCCTCATGAAGGGCTCGTTCAAGGAGGCGCTGGAGTACGCGGCTGACCGGTACCAGGGCGGCCGGCAGATAATCGACTGGGGACAGGTGCGGATGATGCTCGCCAACATGGCGGTGCTGGCCAGGACCGGGGAAAGCTGCCTGGCGAATGCGTGCCGCGAGCTGGACGACACCGCGCCCGGATGGGAGCAAACGGCCACGGCCGCTGCGATACACCTCGGTGAGCTTGCGAACCGGGCCACGACCGACGGCGTACAGCTGCTCGGCGGGAACGGCTACATGAAGGACTATGGCCAGGAGCAGCGCATGCGTGACGCGCGCCAGGTCCAGTCCCTCCTGGGAAACGCGCTGTTCCGCAAGATGGACTTCATCGGGCACATCATCGGGGAAAACAGGTAGGGCTTGAGTTGTTGCAAAACAGCTCAAATGCCTGCAGAGATGACGGCACATTTGCGGAGCGAATGTGCGAAATTGCGGGTTTCCCGCGATTTCGACCGGTTGCAAAACTCCACGGATGGAGTTTCGCAACCGGTCTATCGAGCATTACTATTTCAAGCGAGGAGCGTTCATGAGATTAGACAGGAGATTCCCGAAGAAACGCGTTATCATCACCGGCGCCGGCAGCGGTCTGGGACGGGCGACGGCCCTGGAGTTCGCGAAAAAGAAATGGAACATCGGCATCGCGGAGATCAACAGGAAGCGGGCCGAGGAGACCGCGGACCTGGTCAGGCGGGAGGGCGGGACGCCCCTTGTTCTATCGTGTGACGTGACGAAACCGAAAGATTTTAAAAAGGTCCTGGCCAGGGTTGTGAAGGAATGGGGCGGCCTCGACATCCTTGTCAACAACGCCGGAGTGGCCGCGGCCGGGTATTTCGAGAAAATACCCCTGGACCGCTGGGAGTGGATAATCGACCTCAACCTGAGAAGCATCATCTTCGGGTGCCATGTGGTTATCCCCCAGTTCAAGAAGCAGGGATTCGGACACATTGTCAACGTGGCGTCAAACGCGGGTATAGCATGCCTCCCCGAGATGGGCAGCTACAACGTGACCAAGGCGGGGGCTATCTCCGCCTCGGAGACGCTGCGCTGCGAACTGGCGCCCCACAATATCGGGGTGACGGTGGTGTGTCCCACCTTCTTCAAGACGAACCTGATGGACCAGTTTACCTCGCCGGACGAGCGCCAGAAAAAAATGGCCGAGAAATTCTTTGAAAAAGCACGGACATCTTCGGAAAAGGTGGCGCGGCATATCATCAGCTCCATCGAAAAAAACCGGTTCTATGTGATTACCCAGAGTGACGGGAGATTCATATGGTGGTCCAAACGTCATTTCCCGGAGCTATATTTCAAAATCTCATCATACGTGTACCGGAAAGGGTACATGGACAAATACCTGGGAGTAGACACCAATTAAAAACATAACGATCTTCTGGAGGGGGAGAATGAACGTGAGAAACGAAGAACTGTCTCCATTAGGCAAATACACTGAAGGCATGCCCTGGAACGCGGTGGAAAAAATCATCATGGAGCGGCGGAGCGTTCGCTCGTTCCGCAAGGACCCGCTGCCGGACAGCATGATAGAGCGCATTCTCGAGGCGGGCCGTTTCGCTCCGTCCGCCGGAAACTGCCAGCCCTGGCGCTTCATTGTCGTAAAGAGCCCCGAGGTACTGGCCGCCATGGAGCGTGACGCGGCCAGATTCGTGAAGCTGCTGATGTTCTTCCTGGATTACACAAGGGGCGGATGGCTCAGGAGGCTCCTCGTCAGACCAATCGGCAAGCTTTTCATCAGGACCCGCATGAACGAGTTCCACCCGGTGCCCTTCAGCCTCATGTCTAAGATCGGGACGGGAGAAACGCACGTGTTCCACAACGCGCCGACCCTGATACTGATGGCCGAGGACAGGCGCGGCGTGTCCTGCCCGGCCATGGATATCGGCATCTGCGGCCAGAACATGGCGCTGACGGCGCACAGCCTGGGGGCCGGCTCCTGCTGGATCGGCCTGATCAAGCTTTTAATGTACATGCCCTGGTGGAAGAAGCGTCTCGGCATCAAGTATCCCTACCGGCTCGAGGTATGCCTCGCCGTGGGGTGGCAGAAGCCGAAGGCGGACGGGATCGTCCCGCGCGAGGTGCAGATCATCGAATGGTTTGAAGGCGGCCTCAAGGACAAACCCAGATACACGAAGCAGGGGGAATAACATGCAGAAGACAACATATTCATTTTTTGACAGGATACGGATACCGGACTACGACACGCTGAAGCACAACCAGGCAGGCAATCTGAATTTTGACCCGGCGCTCTGCAGGCAGTGCGGTGTCTGCATCCAGCTCTGCCCGGGAGGCTGCCTGCTGACCGGGACGACCAGGAAGATGGACCTCCTTTCAGGGAAGGCGAAGGGCGGGAAATACGGCGTGCCGCACGTCGCTACGACCCGGCTGGGCGCGACGCTGTGCGTCGCCTGCTTCGACTGCGGCGCGGCCTGCCCTCACGGTGCAATCAGCATTAAAAGCAATTTCAATCCCGGGCTGCATTTCAAGAGGCTCACGCAGACGAACGACATGCGGTACCCGAAACGCTACTAAAGGCAGTGTACCATGGAATACCGGTACCTGAAAACAAGACGGGTCAATCAAACCCTCTGGGTCGAGATCAGCAACCCGCCGGTCAACTTTTTAACGATGGACCTGCTTGAGGAGCTCCATCTCCTGGTAAAGGAGTGCTCCAGGGACGAGTCGATACGCGTCTTCATTCTTACCGGAGCGCGTGACGGTATCTACATCATGCACTTTCATATTCCGGAGCTGCTGCGGCTCCACGCGCACAACAGGCGCCTCCTGCTCCACCTGATGGCGAGGTTCCGGCCCACGGCCGCGCTCCTGGCATGGTGCATGACCTTCAGCAACTGGCTCATGGACCGCTCCGCCCGGTACGAATGGCTGATCCTGAAACTGGCGAAGCTGATCCGGGGCTGGTCCTCCGGCATGTTCCTCTGGTTCCAGATGACAAGGCTTTACCACGCGGTTGAGCGGATGAACAAGGTGACCATCGCCGCGATAAACGGTCCCTGCAATGGCGGCGGCACAGAACTCTCGACCTGCTTCGACTTCCGCTTCATGGTCGGCGACCGGGACTTCACCATCGGCCAGCCCGAGTGCATGATTGGAATCGTACCCGGCGGCGGGAACACGCAGCGGCTGCCCCGCCTTATCGGCAGGGCAAAGGCGCTCGAGATGATGCTCAGGGGCAACCAGCTGACCCCGCAGGAGGCAAAGACAATCGGCCTGATAACCGATGTTTACAAGCAAGGGGAATTCGCAGCAAAGGTACAGGCATTCGCCGATCTCATGAGCAAACGCCCCCCCGTCGGCATCGATGCGATAAAGAAAAGCGTGCTGGGCGGCATGAGCACAACCCTGAGGCACGGGCTGAGCCTGGAGCTGAACCAGAGCCTGCGCTGCCTTGAAACAGAGGACACGGTGATGGCCATGGAGGAATACATCCGGTATCTCGATTCGAGCATCAACACGATCGACCCCGACAGGGTGACAACGAAAGAGATCGTGCGCATTGTCAACAAGACGGTGGACGACATGGAGAACGCGAGGATACTCCCCGTATTCAGGGGAAAATAACCGCCCGCACAGCCCCGCACCCGGCAACACGGCCCAGAGAACCGAATAAAAATAGTGTACACTATGGAGTCCGTCAGGATTCTCTCTAAAAAGTACAAGACAGGGCGGCAGAATTTATGTTATACTTGAACGACAATTTCGCATAACGGGATGGCGGCACTTCCTTTAAACAGAGGAGGGAGACATATGAAAAAGCTGTATGATATCACATTTGCTTTCATAACGCGGAGCATGGGATATGGCATCGCCGTTGTACTGTTTTCCATCCTCTGGTCGGGGCTCATCACCGAGGCCAACCTGCTGTACATATCCCCCACCCTTACGCACTTTTTCGATTTCAGCGATGATTTTTTCCTGTTACTCAAGATACTGTTCGTCCTGCCGTTCCCCACGGCAGTAATCCTCTACGGGGGCCTGACCCGTATCGGGATCCCGGCCCTGCTTCCGAGCTTCCGCACCGCTAACCGTCTCATCGTGGCGGAAGGCGGCTCCATCAGTATCACGGCGGGCCTTTCCAAGGACGAATACAGCGGACTCCTCAGGGCGATCAACCGGATACCGGTCATTTTTTTCACCGTGGCGGTGATCGAGGTCGCCTACATCGATATCGTTGTCCTGGCCTACGCGTTCTGGATGAACTACTCAGCCTTCAGCGTCTCGCTCATATTTTTTTCCTGGTTCGCACAGACTACCCTCTACGCCGGCGTCGGCTACCTGCTGGCCGAGACGGTCACGGGCAGGATGCGCAGGGAGTGCAAGATGATGCTGCGCTCGCTCGGGGCGGACCACGAGCCACCGGCGCCCTCGAGCTTCAAGTACAAGGGGGCAATCATCGCCGCCCTGGTGGCAAGCATCCTGACGTACGCGATCCTCATGACCTATATCAACCGCGAGGCCTTCGCCCGGGTGCTCATCTACCTGATCACCTTCTTCTCCATCCTGTCGTTCCTGTCCTTTCTCATCATGCGGGGCTTCTACAAGGCCCTGTACGACGTCGGCGCGGTCGTGGAGGACCTCAAGGAACGCGGTGAGGGGATCATTTTCACCTCCACGCTCGACCGGGAGATCGTGAACCTCGCGGGAGGCATCAACGCCGCGTCGGACACCATTAACGACTACCGCCTCAACCTTGAGTACAAGGTCGAGGAACGGACCAGGGAGCTGTCAGAAGCGAAGGACGAGATCGAGGCCGCCATGGAAGAGCTCGAGGCGACAAACGAAACACTGGTCCGGGTAAACCGAGAGCTGGAGGATTCCAACGTGCGCTTTAAAAAGGACATGCTGATGGCGGCGAGCGTGCAGGCCGCGTTCCTCCCCCGCACTGCTCCGAATTCCGACGGTTACGACATCGCCCATGTATTCAAGCCGATGTCCGGCGTTTCCGGTGATTTCTATGACTACTACCTTACTAACGGCAGGCTCGAAGGCGCCGGCCTCTTCGACGTATCGGGCCACGGAATCTCATCCGGCCTGCTGACGCTGCTGGCACGCTCCATTATCGGCAAGCACTTCGTTAACCACCAGGACGAGAAACTGGGAACCATGATGGACACCATTAACAAATCGCTCATCAACGAGATCGGCCAGACCGGCTATTACCTTACGGGAATATTACTCCGTTTCAGGGACACGTTGATCGAGTACGCCAACTGCGGGCACCCGCACCTGCTCTACCGCTCGGGCCGCACCGGTAACGTCGGACAGGTGACCCCCCCGGACGGCGAGAGCATCGTCGGTCCGTTCCTGGGCATTGACCTGCTGGATAAAAATTACCGCTCCCTTTCGTTCAGGTTCAATCCCGGCGACTGCCTGATCGCATACACGGACTGCCTGCTTGAAACGACGAGCCCGGACGGCGCGCACTACGATGAGGCGCGCATCATGAAATCGCTCAGGGAAGCCCCCGACGGCGGCTCCGGGGACATACTGGACCATGTCATGAAGGACTTCTACGACCATGCGCAAAAAGCCTCTGACTTTTCGGATGACATCACGGCGATCGTCATCAGGAAAAAATAGTAGAAAAATTTAAGTGCATAGTGCATAGTGCATAGTGTATAGTGAATAGTGAATAGTTAATGTAACTGTTCCGCTCTTCCAGAGCGGAACAGTTATTTAACAGGTTGATCGTCCATCGTTAGTTATTTTTTTTATCCGCAGAAGCGGATAAAAAAAATAACCATAACTATTCACTATTCACTTTTAACTATTCACTGTTTATACCATACACAAGGGAGTAAGTAACACGTATGCAGATATACCGGTTAGAGGATAAATGCAGTAATTGCATGCTGTGCGTGCGTGAATGCGTATCAGGCATATGGCGCAACGTCAACGGCGTACCCACGCCCGTGGAGATCGACCTGTGCAACCGGTGCAGCCACTGCATAGCGGTGTGCCCGAAAAACGCCATCGTCCACGAGGGTCTCGACGCGAAGCAGGCACTCCCCGTGAAGAGTCTGAAAATCGACCCGGAGGCATACCGCGGCATAGTGCTCTCCCGCCGGAGCGTCCGCCAGTATAAGGACCGGGCCGTCCCGCGCGAGCTGATCGGGCGGATACTCGACCTTGCGCGGTATTCTCCCACCGCGAGCAACGACCAGAACGTCGGCTTCATCACGGTGACCGACCGCGCGCTGATAGGGGAGATCGCGGGCGGAATATTCGGGTTCGCGGACCGGCTCGCGGCCAGGCTCGAGACCGGCCCGGGTCGCCTCTTCATGAAGGTGACGGGACTGGCAAAGAACCGCTACATCCGGCGCATGGATTACGCCCGCGAGATGGTCGCCGGGGGGAGGGACATTATCCTTCACAACGCCCCGGTTATGATCCTGGTGCACGGGCCCGCGAAAGGGAGCTTCGTCTGCGACAACTGCAGCATCGCCGCCACGAACATCATCAACTACGCGCATGCGCTCGGCCTGGGCACCTGCTACATCGGCTTTATGACCCTGGCCCTGCGCTTCAGCAAAAAACTCGGCAAGAAGCTGAAAGTCCCGGAAGGAAGAAAGGTGTACGCGAGCCTGGTAATGGGATACCCGGCTTATTCGCACCCGAATACTGTGTCGAGGAAGAAGGCGGATATACTATGGATAGAAAAATCAGTGAATAGTTGATAGTTAATAGTGAATAGTTAATGTAAATTTTATTCGCTCCTATGGAGCGAATAAAATTATCCATAACTGTTCACTATACACTATTCACTGTTCACTAATTCAAGGAGGTCCTCATGCGTAAAAAAATCATCATCGCCGTGATCTGCGTCGTTGCACTGTTCCACATAGCGTGGTATGCGGGAAGCAAAATATACCAGAACCGGGCGCTGCCCGATAAAGAATCCGTGCACAGGCAGCTGGAGAATGACAGGAAAAGGATGAACATGGACGTCGACCTCAAGGCAATGCAGGAGACAACGATAGAAGCCAACGGTTTCACCCTTCACCTGACGGTATTTCCAGCCGGAGGAAAAGCACCTACCCTGGTGTTCGTTCCCGGAACAACCGCCTATGCGCAGGTCTACTGTCAGTTCATGAGCGACATGTACCGCAGGGGATTCAATGTCGTCGGTTTTGACCCGCGCGGCCACGGGCTGAGCAGCGGAGGACGCGGCGATTATACCATCAGCGGGCTCGTGGACGACACCCTGGCCGTGGTGAAGTACGCGCGGGCCCGGTTCGGCGGAAAGGTCGCCCTTGCCGGCAGCAGCCAGGGCGGCATGGTGGCCTTTTACGCCGCTGCCCGCGATGACTCCCTCTCCGCGGCCGTGTGCCATAACATAGCGGACCTCAACGGCAAAGACAACCTGGTGCTCTCAACGATCAGGCCGCCGCTCTTCCTGGTCCCCGCGGCGGAGCTCCTCATGAGCCTGTACGGGAGCTACTCCCTGCCGATATCCTTCTATCTTGACCTTACAAAGGAGAAATTTCCCGACGGCACCGATGCCGCAACCCTTGTACACAAGGACATTCTCGCCGTGTCGTGGATCACCTTCCGGGCCCTGGGCTCCCTGATGCGCACCGGGCTCGCTAAACCGGTCGAGAAAATCCGCGTCCCCATTTTGCTGATACACGCCGACCGCGACAACATTTTCCCGCAGTCGTATGTCGAGGGCATATACAGCCGGCTGACCTGCCCTAAAAAGTACCTGCTCTTCAAAAACACGGAGCACCTGGTCATGACCAATAACGTGGGAGAGGTCGTGCCGCCGGTATCGGCCTGGCTCAGGGAAATAATGCGGTAACGGGTCATCAGTACACTGCCATGTTCAAAGAAAAGATACATACCGGGATCGATATCAACGCCGCTCCCGCGCTGGTCTGGAGCGTGCTGGCCGACCTGGCCCGCTACCCCGAATGGAACCCGATGATCCGCAGCGCCGCAGGCGAGCTGAAGCGCGGGAGCAGGCTCACCCTGCGGTTCAACCCGCCCGGGACAGGGGAAACAGTCTTTTGCCCGAAGCTTATGGTCGTGGACCCGGTGCGCGAGCTGCGCTGGCAGGGCCGGCCGGGATTCCCGCTCCTCTTCGAGAGCGTGCATGTTTTCATCATCGAGCCGGCCGCAGCGGGCGGGTCCCGGCTCACGCACGACATGCTGTTCTACGGGCTGCTGATACCGCTTGCGCGGGCCAGGATCAGGCGGTCGATCGAGGGCCCCTTTGTACTGATGAACAAGGCGCTCAAGGCACAGGCTGAGAAAAGTAATGGACAGTAAAAAAGTGAATAGTTAATAGTTAACAGTGAATAGTGAATGTAAATTTTATTCGCTCCAGTGGAGCGAATAAAATTATCCATAACTGTTCACTATACACTATTCACTGTACACTTAATAGGAATCCATGACATCGCAGAGAAAACGAACGTTTGAAATTTTGCCCGGCGTCTACCGCATAATCCTCCCCCTGCCGGGCGAGAAGCCGGGGCCGATGAACGTCTATCTCTTCACCGGGAAGCCCGTGACGATCCTCGATACCGGGACCCTCAAGTCCGTGCCGGTGCTGAAAAGGGAGCTCGCGGGGCTCGGCATGACTTTCGCGGACATAGAGCAGATCGTCCTTACCCACGGCCACATAGACCACTACGGCGGCGCCGCCAGCATCGTGCGGGAAGCGGGCCCCGGCATCACGGTGGCAGCCCACACAGAGGACCTGACCCTGATCGAGCATGGGATCGAGGTCCCCAAAAGGCAGTTCGCCCGGTATTACCGCCTCATGGGTGCGCCCTTCATCTTCCAGGTGTCCCTGATGGCGGTCCAGTGGATATTCATGTCCATGGCGGAAAAATGCGACGTCACCCGGCATCTCGCCGACGGCGATACCATTGACCTGGGCGGTCACCGCGCGACCGTCATCTCGACCCCCGGGCACACGCGCGGGTCCGTCAGCCTGTATCTTAAAAAAGAAAGCATGGTGTTCCCGGGCGATCACATCCTGGGCCACATCACCCCGAACGCTTTTGTCATGCTCGAGACGGACTTTGTCCTGCCCCGGCGCATGAGCCAGATCGAGTTTTACGAATCGCTCGGGAAGATCGAGAAGCTCGGGCCGCGCATCGCCTACCCGGCGCACGGACAGCCGATTGAAGACGTTCGCGGGGTGATCGGGATGTTCCGTGACCAGTTCCGCCAGCGCCAGGGCTATATCCTGTCGATACTTGCCGGCGGCGAGCACACGGTCTACGAGATCGGGCGCGCGCTCTTCCCGGACATCAGGGGAAAGCGGCTGCCGCTCGAGATATTTCTCATGGTGTCGGAAGTGTACACGCACCTCCAGGTGCTTGAGAAGGAAGGGCGGGTCGCGTCGCGCATGCGGGGGAGCGCCCTTCGCTACCGGTTGTCGTAGCGCCGCATCAGGAGGCCGCCTTCTGCGGCGTCACCGCGGCAAAGTACCGCCCGTTGTCGCCCAGGCACATCTCCCCCATCGCCATCAGGCGGTTCAGGTGGGTCCGCACGATGCTCTTCTCCCAGTAGAGGACGAAGTCCGAGGGATGCTCCGGGTATATGAAGTGCATCTTCGCCAGCTCGTGTATGGTCGAGGGGTTCCTCTTCACGTATCCCAGTATCTTCTCTTCGCGCCGCATGATCCGGTCGCGGTATTCGGCGAGCACGGCCCCTATGTTTTCCTCCACCACCCGCGTGCAATGCCCGGTCACCAGGAGGCGCGGCTTCAGGTCGATGATCCGGTTGATGGAGGCGATGAAGCTTTCGATGCTGGAATCGCTGTCCCCGTACCAGGGCCCGACCGCGGTCAGGCAGATGTCGCCGGTGAATACGATGCCGTCGGCGGGAAAATAGAAGGAGCAGTGCCCCGCCGTGTGCCCCGGCGTATGCATCACGTTGATTTTCGTGCGCCCGCACTCCACGACCTGCCCGTCCGCCAGGTCCCCGTCCACGCGGAACGGCTCGTACAGCCGGTTCGGCTTGCCGAAGAGCGTCTTGGACATCATGAAGTTCTCCACGTCCATGAGCTCGCTCCAGCTGTCGCTGGCAAGGAGCTTCCCGCAAGACTGCATCGCCTCGCGCTCGAACGGATGCGCCCGGATGACCGCCTTTGTGAACATGTCGTTGCCGCCGATATGGTCCAGGTGGTGGTGCGAGCAGAGAAGCATATCCACTGTCCAGGGCTCGACCGGGGTCATGGCCGCGCCCGCGCCGCTGTCGATCATGAGGGTGGAGGCCCCGTCCTTCACGTGCACGCAGTTGCTCGACGAGAATCCGCTCTCCGTGAACACGATTGATATGGCTTCGGTAAGCTTCTGTATCATTGCGGCACCTCTCGGGGGAACAAACGCCCTGCTATGAAAATTAGAATAGTATCGATGAAATCTTCCGCCGGCGGGGGGATGTGTCAATCCTTTTTCAGGAGGGGGAATCCAGATAGTCAAGATGGGGAGAATATGACGCTTGCAAATTATTATCAGCATATCTCCGCAGTTCTTCGGTGGCAGGACCATCTTTATTACACTGGATTTGATCCTTTCTATATAGTTCATTGCAGCCTCATGATTGATCTCAGGTGACAATTATATTGTCATTGGGGGGGGGGGGGGGGCGGGGCTAGGGGGGGAAGTTTTAAGTTTAAAAAAATAAATCCATTGTTGTGTTAATACAA